>JABAHR010014515.1_pt1 | contig 16385 bp, 18 predicted proteins | sample 7062101 | NCBI WGS metagenome assembly JABAHR01 (sample SAMN14534553, study PRJNA622989) | marine sediment metagenome | biome: marine biome [ENVO:00000428]; feature: marine pelagic biome [ENVO:01000023]; material: deep marine sediment [ENVO:00002113] | place: India: Gulf of Kutch | collected... | reverse complement strand
ATGAACGCCCTGAACGAGGGCCACGGTTACGAAAAGAAGGAAAACCGCGACGTGTTCCAGCAGGTCAGTTACCTGTTTTTCAGGGAGTTCCTGCTCGAGTGATTGCGGTTTCCGGGGGTTCGCGGTTCTGACGTCCTCTGCGTCTCACCCTGAGAACAGGTGCCGGATTCCCTGCAGGCGACTTCCGATTTCCATGGTCAGGGCCTGGCTGAGAACTTTCAGAATCACCACCGCGTTCTTGTTGACGTCGCCCGTCTTTTCCATCAGGCGAATCCTTTCGATCAGGCAATCGTTGACCGTCTGCAGCATCTTGTACTTGGCGCCCAGTTCGTCCAGGTAATCATCGAAATCCCGCTGGGGCCCGTCATCGAAGTACTTGCTCAGGAAAAATAATGAAACGGCCCGGACCTCGGTTTCGTCGATCGTCGAGAAGGGAAGGTGGAAACGGGCCATGGGACGAAGAAATTTCAACGCCGGACAGCCTGATGCCGGCATGATAATCCCCATGATCGAAAACAGGCCTTCCTGAAGATCCGTATCCTTGACGTACGTCCGCTCGGCCGTCTGGACCTCGACCCTGGCCTTCCGGGTGGAATTCAGGTCCTTGAACTGATTCAGCAATCCGGAAATTCCCACGGCCGCCGGGCAGTATTCCTCCTGCGTGGAATCCAGGGTGCACCCGGGACACTTTTTTTCGTCCAGGCCGACCCACGCCGGAAGGGAGGCTGCATCGGGCGGATTGGCAAGTCGCAGATGCTCGTCCAGGATGATCTCGTAAGTCCGCTGTTCCCCGCTGTCCAGGTGAAACACGTACCGAAAGGTGAACTCTTTGCTCATCAGGGGATTTCCATGGACACGATGTACAGTCTGAGTCCTCTGTGGTTGGCGGATCAAGCCCCCTGTGCGGCCAGGTGGAGTTGCACCAGCAGGATGATGTCAATTATCAGCCTGCTGTCAGCCGAAACCGCCCGGCAGCCCGTTCAGGTCCCCGGGGTGGTCGAGGTCGAAGCCCGCGTTCGGAACCTCCACGAAAGTTACCGCGGCGTCCCGGCGCACGATTTGCCTTGCGCCCGCGTCTCCCTGCAAATCGCCCAGCGAACCGAACAATCGTCGTGGCAAGACCAGGGGCGGGCCGAACGAGTCAGCGAAGCAGGCCGCGGCGACGTGATCCGGCGCCGCACGCCAGGCGCCGACGAGTCTCCCGAGGTCCCCGGCCGTGATCCGCCACTGGTCGCAGAGCATGATCAGGATTCCGTCGGGGCCGTCGCCGATTGCGCGCACGCCGGCCGCGATCGAACCGCCCATGCCGGATTCCCAGCCGCGATTGTGTACCAGCCCGACCGGTAGCTCCCGTAAGGCATCTCCGACCTGGCCCGCGCAGGCGCCGGTGACGACTGTGACCTCGTCCGACTGCTCCAGCAACAGCCGTGCCGAGCGAACGACCAGCGCTTCGCCATCGAGTTCAAGCAGTTGTTTCGGCCGGCCCAGCCGCTCGGAACCGCCCGCGGCCGGCAACAGGCAGGCAAGTCGCGGCTCAGCCATCGCCGCCGCGATTCAGTACGAGGTGTATTTCCGCCATCACGGACAGCGCGATGGATTCCGGCAGCTCGGCGCCGATGTCCAGGCCGGCCGGACCGTGGATCCGGCCCTCGGGGATACCGAGCTTGTCCTGCAGTTCCTCGCGCCTGGCCACCGGGCCCAGCAGGCCGAGATAGTCCAGGCCTTTCGGATCGAGTTGCCGGAGATAGGTGGTGTCGTGATCGAGGTTGTGGGTCATGACAATGGCCGCGTCCACCGCGTCCAGGTCCACCTCCCGTTCCAGGTCGGAGGGCGAGAGGTGAATGACCCGGGTACTGCCGGGGAATCGTTCCGCGCGCGCATAGGCCGGACGGTGATCCACCACGATGCATTCCCAGCCCAGCGCCTCCACCTGCGCCGCCACCGGCACGGCGTCCGGACCCGCCCCGCATACCAGGATGCGTGGCGACGGCTCGATCCGGACCAACAGGACGGCTTCACCGGACGGATCAGCTTCAGGCCCGGCATACCGGAAGCGCTTTCCTCCGCCCCAGGCGCCAGGCAAGCCCGCCAGGCACTCCCTGAGACGGGTCTCTCCTGTGAACTCCCCTGTATCGTCAACCATCGCCCAGGCGCCCGAAGGCAGATCACCCGCGGATTCCCGCAGCAGCGCCAGCACGTTGACGTGGCGGCGGCCGATCGAGTCGAACAGGCCGGGCAGGAAACCGAACCCGGTGGCCCGGTCCAGGCGCTGCAACAGCAGGTGCACGACGCCCCCGCAACCCAGCCCCAGGCTCCAGATGGCCTGGTCATCGCTGGACAGGTCATAGGTCACCCCGCGCGCCTGGCCGTCCGCGAAGACCGCGGCGGCGTGCTCCACCAGGTCGCCCTCGAGGCAGCCGCCCGAGATCAGGCCCGCGAACTCTGCGTTCTGCCGCACCAGCATCATGGCGCCGGGCTTACGGTAGGTGGATCCCTCGGTGGCAACAACGGTGGCCAGCACCAGGTGATCGTCCGCCCGGTGCGCGTCGAAGAAGGATTTCAGTTCCCGTAATCCCAGGTGCATGAGCCAGGTGTTCCTCCAGGTTCCCGATGCCTACATGAATATCGTTTACATGAATCCTGGAAGAAACATGGAGACGATGGGCACGTAGGTGACGATGATCAGCACGCTCAGCAGGATCATCAGCCATGGCAGCGCCGCCACGATGACCTGCTCGATCGGCATCCTCGCCACGCCCGAGGTCACGAACAGGTTGAGTCCGACCGGCGGGGTGACCATGCCGATCTCCAGGTTGACCACCATGATGATGCCGAGGTGCACCGGGTCGATGCCCATGCTGACGGCGATCGGGAACACGATGGGCGCCAGGATCAGGATCACCGAGGACGGCTCCATGAAGTTGCCGGCGATCAGCAGCAGCACGTTGACCACCAGCAGGAAGCCCCAGGGCGGCAGGCCCAGGTCGATGATGGTCGTCGAGGCCAGTTGCGGTATCTGCTCGGTGGTCAGCACGAAGGCGAACAGGTAGGCGTTGGCGATGATGAACATCAGCATCGCGGTGATGCGGGCGCTCTCCACGAAGGCCCCGGGCACCTCGCGCCAGCCGATGTCCCGGTGGACGTACAAGGCCACCAGCAGCGCATAGACCGCGGAGACCGCGGCCGCCTCGGTGGGCGTGAACATGCCCGAGTAGATGCCGCCCATGATGATGATGACCAGCATCATGCCCCAGATGGCGCGCCGCCCGGTGCGGAAGATGTTGGGCCAGCCACGCCATGGCTGACGCGGAATCTTCCGGTGCCGCGCGATCAGGTAGATCGCCACGACCATGACCGAGGTCAGCAACAGGCCGGGCAGGATGCCGGCGATGAACAGTTTGCCGATGGAGGTTTCGGTGGCCGCTCCGTACACCACCAGCACGATGGAGGGCGGGATCAGGATGCCCAGCGTGCCCGCGTTGCAGATGACGCCGGCCGCGAATTTCTTCGTGTACCCCAGGTTGATCATGCCGGCGATCACGATGCTGCCGATCGCGACCACGGTGGCCGGCGAAGACCCGGAGACGGCCGCGAACAGCATGCAGGCCAGCACCGAGGCCATGGCCAGGCCGCCGTGCATGTGGCCCACGCAGGCGTCGGCGAACTCGATCATGCGCCGCGCCACGCCGCCGCTGGTCATCAGCGTTCCGGCCAGCACGAAGAAGGGGATGGCCATCAGCGGGTAGACCTGCATGGTGTGGAAGAACTTCAGCGCCAGTGACAACAGCGAGGAATCGGAATAGATCAGCAGCGTCACGATGCTGGCGAAACCCAGCGACACCGCGATGGGCACGCCCAGCAGCAGGCAGAGGAACAGGACGGCGACCAGGAAGACGCCGGTCACCGTTCCTCCTCCCCGACTTCGACCGCGGCCGGGGGCAGGACCGCTTCCTCGCGTTCGCCGAATCCCAGCCGCTGGATGCTGCCTTTCGCCAGTTGCCAGAACATCTGCCCGAAGCGGAAGGCCAGCAAGGCGAACCCACCCGGCAGCATGATCAGGAGGATCCAGCGCTTGACCGGAAGGTCGCGGGCCTCGTTGCCGAGCTCCACGAGGCGCTGTACCAGCACCGCGCCGCCGTAAAACATCATCACCGCGTACGCGATGCAGATCAGGACCGCGACGAAGGAAGCGATGCGCAGGGCCCTGCCGCGGAGCCTGCCCACCACCAGGTCCACGGCGATGTGCGTGCGGGTGCGCACGCCGTAGGCCATGCCCAGCAGGACCAGCCAGGCGAAGGTGTAGGTGGTGGCCTCCAGCGACCAGATCCAGCCCGTGTTGAACACGTAGCGCAGGATGACCTGGACGAAGGTCAGGAAGGTCATCACGGCCAGGAACAGGGCCATCAGGCCCTCTTCGAGGCGGTTGACCAGGGATAGTTGGGCTTTAGCCATACGCCTTCAGTCGCCCCGGCTGGCGGGCGTGGCCGCCATGATCTCGGGCCCGATTTCGCCGGCGAACTCCTCCCACACCGGGCGCATCACCGCCCGCCATTCCGCGAGGTGGTCCGGCGTGATCCGCACGATCTGCGACCGCCCGGAATCCAGGATCTTCTGCCGGTCCTGTTCGTTCATTTCCTCGGCAATGGCGTTCACCGCGACGGTGACCTCGGCGACGATGCGCTCGAGTTCCAGGCGGACGTCCTCGGGCAGCTTGTTCCAGAATCCCGGGTTGACCGCCAGCAGGTAGCCGAGGTAGCCGTGGTTGGTCTCGGCGAAGTAGTCCTGGACTTCGAAAAACTTCTGCGAGTAGTTGTTCGACCAGGTGTTCTCCTGGGCATCGATGGCGCCCGTCTGCAGGGCCTGGTACACCTCGCTGAAGGCCATTTTCTGCGGGTTGCCGCCCATGGCCAGGATCTGTTCCTGCAGCACGTCGGACTCCATGATCCGGAACTTCAGCCCCTTGCCGTCGGACGGCCGCTGAATGGGCTTCGGGCCGCCGAACTGCTTCATGCCGTTGTGCCAGTAGGCCAGGCCCAGGAATCCCTTGCGCGACAGCACACCGAGCAGTTCCTGGCCGGCCGGGCTTTGCTGGAACGCCTCGACCTCGTCCAGGTCCCTGAACAGGAACGGCAGGTCGAAGACCTGGTACTTGCGGGTCAGGCGGTCGAACTTGGACAGGGACGGGGCGATCATCTGAATCTCGCCGAAGGCCAGCGCCTCGAGGGCGTCATCCTCGTTCATCAACTGCCCGGACGGGTAGACCTCCATGACCACGCGGTCGCCGAGGCGCTCCTCGACCAGGCGCCGCATCATCTCCGCGCCCTGCCCCTTGGGTGTTGCGGGCGCCACGATGTGCGGGAACTTGATGACGATGCGGTCATCCGCGTTGCGGTTGCAGCCGGGCAGCAGGAACAGAGCAGCGATCGCGATGTACAGCAGAATCCCGCGGGCCGGCCAATGGCGATTCGCGCTTCTATATCCTTGCAAGGTCGACGTCCCCGTTCCGCGGGCCTGGAATGGCAGTGCCGCTATTATGGGCCAGCCACCGGCAAGTTCATACCTCGCCACCGGAACGGGTCAGAGTACCTGCAGGCCCGCGCCGTCAAAGGCTTTCAGTTCCAGACCGGTTGCCGGGCTTCCCGGGTAATCGGCGGCGAACAGCGACCAGATCATCAGGTCGTGGACGCCCCCCTCGGTGTCCGGTGCGCGCTCCTTCAGCGTCGCTTCGTGGGTGAAACCCAGTTTTTCGGGGATTGCCGCGCTGGCCTCGTTGCCCGGAGCGCACTGGATCTCCACGCGCTCCACGCGCGCAATCTCGAATGCCACGCGGATCATCGCGCAGGTCGCCTCCGAGGCGATGCCCCGCCCGACGGCACTCTCGTGCGTCCAGTAGCCGATCTCCAGGGCAGCGGGGCCCACGCGCTTGAGCAGCATGTTTTCGCCGAGCAATCCGCCTCCACCGCGATCCCATACCGCGTACCGAAAATGCAGGTCCAGGTCGAAATTGGCCCGGTGCCCGCGCAACCAGTCGGCGGTCTGTTCCAGTGTTCTCGGCTCGTCCTTCATGAACGGGATCCAGGGGCGCAGGTGTTGGTCGCAGGCATCCAGCGCTTCGCGCAATACCCTGGCATTCACGGGGTCCCAGCAGCGAAGCGACAGACGCTCCGTCTCGATACGGTAAGGCATGCGCACGGCTTGCTCCCCGTTTCCGTTCACAGCCAACGCCTCACCTTTCGCTTGTAGTCGAGGTAATCCTCGCCGAACGCATCCTCCAGGAACCGCTCCTCGCCCTCGATGAAATTGCGCTGAATGACCAGCACAAAGAACGGGATCGGCAGGAAAGGCGAAAGGGATCCGAGCAGCATCGCTATTCCGCCCAGCAGCAACACCATGCCGAGGTACATCGGGTTGCGCGTGTAGCGGAAGAACCCGCCGGTGACCAGCACGGTGGCCTCGTTGAAGGGCACCAGGCCGGTCTCGACTTTCAGGAATTGTCGGGCCGAAACCACCATCATCCAGAATCCGAAGATGGCCGGCGCCAGGCCGATCCAGTTCCATGGCGGTTGCAGCAGGAGCAACAGCGGGCTGTACCAGTGCAGGAACGCGGCCAGCGCCAGTGCGAACGCAAGCCAGACCAGCGGCAGTATTTTTCGTTTCTGTTCCGCCACCCGGCTACCTGTCCGCCAGCTCGTTCGTCGCGTCCGCAGGCAGCGCGGTGTTCGGCGCAGTCACGGGGGGGCGCCCGAAGTCCAGGCTGAAGCCGCCCCCGTCCGCGTTGCTGACCATGACGACGAACCGGTCGGGCGGGGTTCTGCGGTAAGCGATCCGTGTCGGGAAATCGTGCCCGGGGTTCTCGAATTCGAAAGTCCCGCCGCTGCAGGCGGTCAGCCGGAACGGCACCGGGAAATCGTTATGCGCCACCATCGCGATGTAGAACACCTCACCCGACATCTCCACCAGCCGCAGGGTCTCGCGGTTCGTTACCTTTCCGGTCTCCGCCGAGCGGGCCTCCCCGTAGCCCTCGAAGGTGCCGGGCGCGACCCGGGTCCACGATTCCACGGCAATGACCGGGCCGGCCGAAGTTTGCCATTCACCGACCAGCCATTCCAACGGCTCCAGTGAATCGCATTTTCCCGTGTCGGCCGCCGCCAATCCGACCGGGAACGCTCCCGCCAGGCATATTGCAAGCCAGGCTGCCATGCGCAGCGTGCCGGTCATCCCGTATGTCTGGATTCTCATGTGTTTCCCATTCCGGAAGCGGGTCAAGTGGATGTGCGGACGGTTACGGTTGCCGAACCAGACACTCATTTACTTCTCGGTGCCGTTTTCTTTTCGATCACGAAATGTAACTCGGAATTGAGCCAGGCTCCAAATGAGGGAAAGGGACTGGCGGCGGTTTCAACGATCCTGAAATCACTCGCCAGGTGCTCGCCGAATACCCGGTGGTCAAAGCCCAGGTGATGCAGGTGGTAGAACACCCCGGGAAGCAGTTCCACGGCCGGGCGCTCTGCCGGCGGCCGTCCCATGACCGCGCCCAGGATATTTCCCGGCCGCGCATCGTGGTCGCCGAAACGGCGGACCATCCGGAACAAGCCCTTGTACAGCGCCGGAAATCCCGTCTCCACGGGCACGCCGACGATCGCCCGGCCGCCGTTCCTCAGCAGCCCCCGAAATTGAGCGGCGACCTCGGCGGATTCCCTTTCCGGCAGGTGCTCAAAAACTTCCAGGCAGAACAGGAGGTCCGCGGGGTGTTCCGGCACCGTATCGGTGAATTTGACGTTTACCAGCCCCGCAAGATTGGACCGGGCCTGCGCCAGCAAATCGGGGTGGGGTTCGTAGCAGACGATCTCGGCGTCCGGGTGACGCGCCGCCAGGCCCTTGCACAGTTCGCCGTTGCCGGCGCCGAAATCGATCACCACCCCAGGCGCCGGGTATTTTTCCGCGAGACGCAGTGCGTCGCGCAAGCGGCTCCGCTGGAAGAACCGCTTGACCGGGTTGCTGTCGCTGAACGTCTTCTGGGCGTAGGTCACGGCTGGCCTGGTCCCCCAATAAATCTCAAGAATTCGATCCGGTGGGTCCGGCCTTACTGCGTGAAGAAATCGAAAACGTTCATCAGCGTGGATGAATCAGCCCGGTAGACCTCGGTGTACTGGCACCGGGTGCAGGAAACGGTCGAGAACCGCCGGTTCTGGACGTCGAAGATCTTCGCGATCCGCCCGCCCGTGGCGCGGAATACGCCGGTTTCGAATTCGTCGTTACCGCACTTCATGCACTGCCAGTTTCTATGACGCATCTTTTACTCTCCTATCAGGTGATTTCCGCATCAGCGGGGCCCCGAGGAAATGCCGACGATCTTCTGGCAGAACGGGCAGCAGAACACGTGGTTCGCCGAAAACCAGCCCTGCTTGATCTCGATCAGCTTGCTCAGGTTTTTTTCACAATGGGGGCATTTGGGCTTGATGTCCTTCTTTTCGATCTTCATGTTCTTGATCCTCCTCGGTCAGTCGATTTGGCCGGATTCCTGAACCACCACAGCACGGTCAGCGCCGCGCAGAACGGCACCAGGCGCTCCAGCCAGTCGCCAGGCGTATTCGGCATCAGGTAGAAGGCCACCGCCAGGGCAAAACCGGTGGCGATGGACAGCAGCACGCCGCGGGGGTGGGGGCGGAAACCGCCCAGGCGCAGGAAAACCGTGGGCCCGAAAGCCGAACCCAGCGCGATCCAGGCGAACAGCACGCGGCTGAAGATCCGTTCTGGCAGCCAGATGGCAACCACCACCGCGAACAGGACCAGGAAGGCAATGGTCAGGCGGGAAATCAGCAGGGTGCGCTCCGGGCGCCCTCTGCCCAATCCCAGGTCATGGTCGATGGCGGATGCGGCGACCAGCAACTGGCTGTCCGCAGTCGACATGATGGCCGACAGCACGGCGGCCAGCAGCACGGCGCCCAGGAAGGATGGAAACAGGCTGTCGGTCAGCACGAAGAATATGGTTTCCGGGTTCTCCACCGACTGGTGGAGCACGTGGCCGACCAGGCCCAGGAACAGCATGCTCAGGAACACCACGCTGTACCAGGCAATCGTAATCACGCGGGCCTGCCGCATGGCCTTCGCGTCGCGCAGGGCCATGAAGCGCACCAGCAGGTGCGGCTGGCCATAGGTGCCGAAGCCGATGCTCAAGGCCCCGATGATGAACCCGGCGGCCAGCAGTCCGGCCGAACCGCCGTTCCAGCTCAGTTGCTCCGGCGTGCTGACCGCCCGCAGGCCTTCCATGAACCCGGCAGGACCGCCGATCTCGATCAGGGCCACCACCGGCAACAGCAGGGCCGTGAAGGCCATGAGCAGCCCCTGTAGGGTGTCCGTGACGCTGACCGCCCAGAACCCGCCCAGCATGGTATAGATCATGATGATCAGCGCGCCGATCAGGATGCTCTGGTTCATCGACAGGTCGAAGGTGCTGGCAAAGGTGTTGCCCGCCCCCTGGAACTGCGCTGCCACGTAAAAAGTGAATGAGAAGATGATGATGGCGGAGGCAGTGATCACAATCGCCCTGCGCATGCTGCCGCCCGCATCGTGGGCCAGGAAGTCGGTCAGGGTGATGTGGTCGTGCCGCCGGCTGTATTCCATCAGGCGTGGCCCGATCCAGAACCAGGCCACCAGCATCCCGGTGAACGAGCCCGCCGCGATCCACAGCGCCGAGACCCCGATCACGTAGGTGATGCCGCTGACACCAAGCAGCGTCCAGGCCGACGAGGCGCTGGAGGAATAACTGACTGCCGCCACCAGCGGCCCGAGCCCGCGCCCGCCCAGGAAAAAGTCCGTCGCGTTGCGGTTTCGCGACTTCGCCCAGAACCCGATGCCGATCAGCAGGAGCTTGTAGGCGACCAGGGTGACGATGACGACGGTGGTCTTCTCCATGTCCTCCCGAAATCCTCTGCTCCGCACCGAACCAGCGCACAGGATACGCCGGACTGAGAAATTTTTCCGAAAAGGATTTTTTGGCATTTTCTGCCGCAGGGAGTACGCTGACCGCTTGAGGAGGCACGTCGGGACCGTTCATTTGTCGTTTTTCGAGGAACTCAAGCGACGCAGGGTTTTCCGGGTGGGCATCGCCTACCTGGTCGCTGCGTGGCTGATAGCCCAGGTGCTCGACCTGGTGCTGGGCTCTTTCGAGGCGCCCGCCTGGGCCATGCAGGCTGTCCTGGTGCTGCTGGCCGCGGGTTTACTGCTGTCGCTGCTCCTGGCATGGGCCTACGCCATGACCCCCCAGGGCATCCGCCGGGAATCCGGTGACGATCAACCGCGCCGCGGCAGCCATGCCGTGCACGTCCTGTATTTCCTCGTCATCGGCGTCCTCGCGGTGACCGCCGCCTGGCTGTACGTGGAGCGCGAAAGGCTGGATGAAGGGCCTGCGCCGGGCATCGACGCGCTGGTCGACCGGCCCTCGGTCATCGTCCTGCCCTTCGCCAACATCAGCGGCAGCGACAGCAACGACTACCTGGCCTTCGGCATCACCGACGAACTGATTGCCGGCCTGCAGCGCCTGGGCAATTTCCCCGTGGCGTCGCGCAACGCCTCCCTCTCCTTCGGCCTGACGGACATCACAGCTTCCGAGCACGCACAAAACCACGGCGCCTCCTACCTGGTCGAGGGCAGCGTCAACGTGATCAACGACGAAATTCGGGTGCTGGCCAACCTTTCCGGCGCCGGCGGCAACCAGGTCTGGGCCGAGCGCTACGAGGTCCGGGGGGGCGATGTCGACCTGTTCGACGTGACCGACGAACTGGCTTCCAAGGTGGCTACCGCGGTACTGGAGTCCGAAGTCCAGCGCGTCCAGCGCACGGACCGCCCGCCCGCGGATGCCTGGGAGCACTACGTCAAGGGACTGCAGGTGGTGCTCACCTACGAGCACGAGGAATACGAAACCGCCCGGGCGCACCTGGACCGGGCCGTCGAGATCGCGCCCGACATGGCCGAGGCCTGGTGGGCGCTGGGCGAGTTGGAGATCATGAACTACATGACCGGCTCGCTGGGGGACGAGGAGGACTTCGACCACCTTTACGAGCTCATCGGCTACTTCCGCAAGGCGCACGAGATCAGCCCGTTCCACGCCGCTGCCTGCGGCTGCCTGGGGTATCTGCTCACGGCCGTCGGGCAGCCCGACGAGGCGCGCGTGGTCTACGAACAGGCCATCGAGGCCAAGCCCCTGTCACCCGACCTGCGGGTCGATTACGCGATCTACCTGGCCTGGGCGGGCCGCCACGAGGAGGCGCTCGAGAACGCAGACCTCGCGCTCAGGCTGGGTCCCGTCTCGCAGGACCGCGCCGGCGTCTGGACCGTGCGGGCGGTCGTGGCACTGGCCCGCGGAGAGGAGTCGGAGGCGCTGAACGCGGTCAACCGCGCGATGTTCATCCGCAAGGACACCTACTACACCCCCGCCAGCATCGCCCTGTTGTACGTGCTGGGCAAACACGATGAGGCCCGAAAGTTGTGGAGGGAGACGCAGAGCATCTTCCCCGACCTCAAGCCACGGAACCCGGTGTTCTACGTGACGCTCAAGCCCATCGACGACACGCTCGCCGAGCGGCGCGCGCTCGGCGACACCAGCGTCCCGGCGGACGTGGAAGAAATTTTCGCGAAGCTAGGCGACGACTAACCGCAGACCCCGTACATGGCATCGGGCGCCAGTGCGTCCGGGTATCGCCCACGCAGGGCCAGGCGTGTTTCGAAACAGAGGTGACAGGCATCCGCGTAGCCCGGCCGGCACGCGAGGCCATGCTTGCGCGCCAATTCGGCCGGACCGCCGGCCAGCAACGGCCCGGTGACCGGGTGGGCATCGGGATCGTGGTCCGCGAAGATTTCCTTCAGCGGTTTTTCGAACAGGTTGCCCAGCGAGATTCCCTGGCAGACGTGTACGTATCCGAAGGGGTCGACGTGCACCCTTCCCGGATCGCGCAGATCCTCGAAGGGGCAGGTGTCGAAGCCTCGCCAGTCGTGCAGGTCCGCCCTTCCCGCCAGCTTCTCCACGGCCCGGCCCCGGAACACCACGGCCGACTCGCCCTCCGGGATCTGCCCGGTCGCCGCGGCCACGTGGGATTCCTCCGGTTCCGCGATGCTTATCAGGCCGATCGGGATTCCGAGCTGCTCCGCGGCCGCGACCGCGTTGCGGGTCTGGCGGCTGTCCCGCTCGTTCCAGTGGTAGCTGTCGCTGCTGATGGACAGGTCCTGGACCAGGCCGGCAAAGGGCTCCAGGCTCCTGGTCGCGTCTTCGGGCCCCGTGGCCCAATAGGCGTTCGACACCATGCCCACCCTGAAGCCGCGTTCCGCCGCGTTCCGCACGCCATCCAGCAGGGCGGCATAGTAAAGAAACGGTTCGCCGCCCTCGAAGTAGATCCACTCCACGCCGCCCGCTTCTTCCGCCTGGTCGAGGATCTCGCGGACGCGGTGCAGCGTCATGGCGCCGTCCTGGCGCGGGCCGCCAAACACGAAGCAGTGGTCGCATTCGAAGTTGCACTCATAGGTCAGCAGCAGGTGCAGGCCGGTGATTGTCCTGTTTTCTGGCATGGCGCCTCCCTGGCAGCGATTGCCGCCAATTCACATCCAAACGCTAAGTCCCGGGAAGCCTGTTGGTGCTGATATAGGTCAATGATTGCCAGGGGAAAAGGGCCAGGTTCACGCGAACCCGGCCCTTTTGGTCAGTGCCTGGGCTTGAGGCGTTCCACTTTTGGAATCAGGATGAAAACGGACGCCATCGCAAGTATGGCCAGGGTAGCCCCGATAACGAATGCGGGCGAATAGTTGCCGTCGGCGGTCAGCCAGGGCACCAGCGACGTCAGGCCGACAGCGCCGAGCTTGGCCGCCATGCCTGAAATTCCCGCAAGCGTCCCGACCGTCTTACCGCTGAACAGATCGGCCGGCAGAGTCTGGACATTACCGATCGCGGTCTGAAAACCGAACAGGATCACGGCCATGATCAGCACGGCCACCACGGGCGCGCCCGGATTCGCCATGGCCAACAGGGCGGGCAGCATGATGAAGCAACCCAGGGCAATGGTGAACTTGCGGGTCTTGTTGACGTTCCAGCCCGCCTTCATGCGGTTTTGCGCCAGGATGCCGCCAAACCACGCACCGAACATCGCGCCCACGTAAGGCACCCAGCCGTATATGCCAATGGCCTTCACGTCCATTGCGTAGACTTCGTTCAGGTAAATGGGTATCCAGAACACGAACAGCCACCAGATGGGGTCGATGGCCGCCGAGGCGATGATGACCCCCCAGCTTTGCTTGTGCGAAAGCACACCGGCCGTGGTGGGGGTGTATTCGTCTTCCCCAGAATCTTCCCCGGCATCTTCCTCGCCATCATTGGCTTTCCTGCCGGTCAGAATGTACTCACGTTCCTCGTCGGTCAGCCAGGGGTGCGCCTCCGGCGGCGCCTTGACCAGGATCAGCCAGGGAACGAGCCACAACAGGCCGATCAGGCCCACGATAATGAAGACCAGTTTCCAGCTGAGATAAATGGCCATGAATGCGATCAACGGAATCGAGACGATACCCCCGATGGCCGCACCCGAGTTGAAGATTCCCTGGGCCAGGGCCCGCTCCTTGGTCGGGAACCACTCCGCGTTGCTCTTGGCGGCTCCCGGCCAGTTACCGGCCTCGGCCACGCCCAGGATGGAACGGACGATGCTGAAGCTGATCGCGCCTTGCGCAAATGCGTGAGCGGCCGTTGCAAGGGACCAGACGCCAATGGCCAGGACGAAACCCATACGCGTGCCGATCCAGTCGAATATCTTGCCGAATATGGCCTGGCCGAATGCATAGGAAAATACGAAGACAATGGAGATGTTCGCGTAGATTTGCTTACGCTCGAAAGCGGATTCGTCAGGGAACAGGTCCTTGACGATTTCCGGCCACAGCACGCTGAGCGATTGACGGTCGATATAGTTAATGACGGTGGCCAGCGCGATCAAAGTGATCACCCACCAGCGTAAGTTTTTAACTTTCATTGTTCGTAATTCCCTGGATGCTCAACAGCTCATCCGTCGTTATTGGTCTTGAATTCCCGTGCGCCCTCAGGAGAAGAACAGGCCGCCGTTGATGTCCAGGTTGACACCGGTCAGAAAACTGGAATCGTCTGATGCCAGGAAGGCAACCGTATCGGCGACTTCCTCGGCAACGCCTTCGCGCTTCAGCGGCGTCATGTTCGCGACGTTCGCCCGCACCTGGTCCTTGGTGAAGGTGTCGTGGAAAGTCGTGGCGATCATGCCCGGGCACAATGCGTTGACGCGGATACCCTGCGGCCCCAGTTCCTTCGCCAGGCCCCGGGTGAAGGTCGAGATGGCGCCCTTGGAAGAGGCATACGCCCAGGCGCCGGGACCACCGCCGTCACGGCCGGCCTGCGACGAGAAGTTGACGATGGACCCGCCCTCGCCCATGTAAGGCGCCGCGGCCTTGGTCACCATGAAGCAGCTGGTGTAGTTGAGGCGCATCACGAACTCGAGGAATTCCGCGTCCACCTCTTCCAGGGTCTTGCGCGCCACCAGGCCGCCCACCACGTTGACCAGCACGTCGATGCGCTCGCCGTAGGTCTCGACGGCCTTGGCAATCAGCTGATCCACGTCTTCCTGCTTCGTCATGTCGCCGCCGACCGCAATGGCCTCCCCGCCCGCAGCGTGGATTTCGGCCAGCGTTTCCTCGGCCTGCTGTTCGCTCTCGTAATAATTGAAGACGACTTTAGCGCCCTCCGCAGCCAGCTTGACGGAGATGGCCCGTCCGATATCACGGGCGCCGCCGGAGACTACGGCTACTTTGTCTTTGAATTTCATGATCTTTCCTGTTTCCTATAAAAAGTCTTCCCGCAAGGGACTGAATATGTCGAGCAATGTTCCGGATTCCAGGCACACGGCGCCGTGCTCCAGGTCTGGCGGCACGTAGGCGCAATCGCCCTTCTTCAGCGTCTTCGTTTCCCCTTCGATGGTGAATTCGAACACGCCGCTTTCGACGTAAGCGAGCTGGGCATGGGGATGGCGGTGGGTGTAACCGATGGAGCCCTCCTCGAAAGACACCCTGGACAGCATCAGGGAATCGTTGTACCCCATGATCTGGCGCACGATGCCGCCACCCTGGTCTTCCCGTTTCGCCCGGTCTGACAAGATGAACCGGTCACTTTCGTATTTCATTGAATGCCTTCCATTTGGTTTGTTTCAGTCAGGCGGAAAATCCGCTACAGGCCGAACCAGGACCAGGGTCCCGACCACCTGTATTCCTCGTCTCCCACCTTCAGTTCGTGCCGTTTCGAGCTGCTTGCATCGGTATTGGACATGGCGAACATGCTGGTATGCCCTGCCAGGTCCTCGATGGAAACGGCCGTGTAGTTTTTATCGTCGTAAACGAGCTTCAAATCCGCGATATGGCTGTTCGAGTCGATGGCAAGCTCCGTAACCGGGCTGTAACTGCCGTGCGGCTCGACCACCGTTACGAAAACCGTGTTCCCGGCGCCGTTCCTGCGAACCATGAATGCCGCATCCCGGCGCAGATTGAATTCCGGGTCATTGGCGCCGAGGCGTGTGAACAACAGCTCATCGGCGGCATCGGAAACTGTTGTCAGCGTGTAGAACCTGCCATTGGCCAGCCACGAGAATTTCGTATTGTCGGAGGCGGGCCTGCCCTGCCCTTCCAGGTACAGGTGCTGATACCCGTTCTGCGCTCCCAGGACGCCCGGCGGTACCGGGCTGGTGTATTCGAAATTGACGTCCATGACCTGCCCCATGAAATGGAATGGCAGGTCGTATCGGTTCTGCCTGCCTGAAACGACCTTGAGAATATCCAGCAGGAATGGCTTGTCGAAGCCTTTCTTCCTGATGATCGCCATCGTCCGCCTCAGTTCCGTTCCCGGGTAGGCATTGGATTCCGTTGCGCTCACCACCTGTACGTCCGGATCGGAGTCGTCGTAGAAGAAGAGGTCCGAATGGTGCCGGCTGCCGATCTCGTACTTGCCCTGGAAATGCGAGGTCTCGTTCTGGGTCAGCGTGTTGTGCGCGATGGTCTGTTTCGCCCAGGTGGTGTTTTCCTTCAGGTAGTTGCCGCCGCCTTTTTGCCCGATATTGACGAAACGAGCCATTCCGTAGTCCTGCAGGACCTCATCGCCCTTCTCAAAGAGGGAGAACGAGAGCTTGTCGTAGTGCCCGTGGCTCAGGCCCTGGGCGGCGTACTTGTATACGAGCGTCAGGTCCTCGTTGCCGTGGCGCAACACCGCCACGCCGCCCTGCGTGCCGTCCGGTCCGTCGGAAAGCCTGACGGATTTCTTCCCGAACGGCCGGGTCTTTCCGTCGCGAACGGCCAGTGCGACGGAAATGCCTGCATCGTCCAGCAGCACCTGGCCCTGCTCT
>JABAHR010012440.1_pt1 | contig 16400 bp, 11 predicted proteins | sample 7062101 | NCBI WGS metagenome assembly JABAHR01 (sample SAMN14534553, study PRJNA622989) | marine sediment metagenome | biome: marine biome [ENVO:00000428]; feature: marine pelagic biome [ENVO:01000023]; material: deep marine sediment [ENVO:00002113] | place: India: Gulf of Kutch | collected... | reverse complement strand
CCGCGCTAGTGGAGATCGACATCCTCGCACTGCTTGCCGAAAACAGGCTGCTGCTGGTGTTCCTGGTCATCGGCATCGGCTATCTCATCGGTAACATCAGCATCGCGGGGATCCAGGTCGGCTCCACCATCGGGGTGCTGCTGGCCGGCCTGCTGTTCGGCCATTACGGCTTCTCGCTACCCCAGGGAGTGGCAAGCTTCGGCTTTGCGCTGTTTATCTTTTCCGTCGGCATCCAGGCCGGCCCCACGTTTTTCAGTGCCTTTCGCGAGGACGGTCTGCGCTATATCGCGCTGGCCGTCGTCGTTGCGCTGACCGGTTTCACACTCACCCTGCTGCTGGCGCGGCTCATCGGCCTCGAGGCCGGTTTCAGTGCCGGCATGCTCGCCGGGGCGCTGACCAGTACCCCGACCCTGGCGGGTGCGCAGGATGCGGTGCGCAGTGGCCTGGCCAGCCTGCCCCCGGAGACCGATGTCGACCAGGTGCTGCAGCAGATCAGCGTGGGCTATGCCATGGCCTACGTGGTCGGCACGGTCAGCCTGATCGTGCTGATTCACTACTTCCCCCGCCTGCTGGGCATCGATCTCCCCGAGGCGGCCAGGAACCTGGCGAAAGAACGCGGCATCCTCGGGCGCCGTCGAACCCTGAGCAGCGCAGCCGACATGCTGCCCGTCATCCGTGCCTACCGGGTATCGTCCGAAGGTAGCGGCAAGTCGGTGGAGCAGCGGCGTGCCGAGATCGGTCGGCGCGGGCGGGCCCTGCGTGTGCGTCGTGGTCAGCAGGTGCTCGAGGCTGAACCGGACTTCGTGCTCGAGGAGGGCGACATCATCTCGATCATCGCCAGCCTCAAGGATCATCTCTGGGTCCAGCAGCACGTCGGCGCCGAGGTGCTCGATCCCGAACTGCTCAACTACCAGGTGGTATCGCGCGACATCGTGGTGATCGACCGCCATGCCACCGGCATACCGGTGCGGGAACTGGATATCCCGAACCGCTACGGCTGCCTGGTGACGGGCATCACGCGCGCCGGCATCGCGCTCCCCGCCAGCGATAATTCCCTGCTCAACAAGGGCGACCAGCTGCACGTGACCGGCGAGGAACAGCAGTTGCAGAAGCTGGCGGAGTTCCTCGGGCATATCGAGGAACAGGTCGAGGAAACCGACCTGCTGACCTTCGCCTTCGGTATCGTGGGCGGGCTGCTGCTGGGCATGGTGTTGCTCAGGTTCGGCAACATCGCGATCGGCCTGGGCACCGCCGGCGGGCTGCTCATCATCGGCATCGTTATCGGCTTCCTGAGTTCCATCTATCCCACCTTCGGCCGGGTGCCGGCCGCCTCGCGTTTCATGCTGATGGAACTCGGTCTGATGCTGTTCATGGCGGCGGTGGGGCTGGGGGCCGGTGCCGGACTGGTGGCGGCGCTGACCTCGGTAGGTCCGATCATCCTGGCCGGCGGCCTGCTGGTGACCCTGACACCGGTGATCGTCGGCTACCTGTTCGGCCGCCGCGTGCTGAAACTCAATCCGGCACTGTTGCTGGGCGCGATCACCGGCGCCATGACCAGCACACCCTCGCTGAATATCGTCACCCGGGCCGCGCGCAGCGCGGTGCCGTCACTCGGCTACGCCGGCACCTATACCTTCGCCAATGTCCTGCTGACCTTCGCGGGCACGCTGATCATGGTGCTCTGACAGGGCGCCGCAACTGACAGGCCCGCGTTGCGGGTTGCAGACGTTGGTGCTGGCGGCGTCCGGGTGCTGCCGGTCGCCGCCAGCAACACCCGGCACAGTGGCTGGCTCGAAATGTCAATGTCGCATTCGAGTGTTACAATGCCGGCCACGCCGCACTATCCGTTGCTGCCGCTGCGATGCGCGTCGTCATGGCGCTCTGCCTGCCGGACAGGGACAGGGTGACAGTGCATAACAATCACATAAACAGGTACTGGACTATGAAAGCTGATCGGGCCCTGGTCGCCGTTTTCTCCCTCTGCATGCTGGCAGGCGCAGGTACAGCGCGTGCCTCCGATGACTGGTCATGGACGCTGGAGCCCTACCTGATGGCATCCAGTATCGACGGGGATGCCGGCATGGGTCGTGTGACCGGTATCGATGTCAATGTAGACACCTCCGATATCCTGGAAAAACTCGAGCTGGGCGCGATGGTCCACGGCGAGGCCCTGCACGGCGATGGCTGGGGCGTGATGATGGATTACGCCTTCATGCGCCTCGGTGACGATATATCCGGGAGGCTGGGCGGTGTCACCAACTTCACGGTGCGGCAGGGCGTGCTCGAGGCATTCGCATTCCGGCGCCAGCAGCACGGCGACGGCTATTTCGATATCTATGGCGGTGTGCGCTGGTGGGACAACGACCTGGATGTCAGGGTGGATACCATCATCCTGCCCGGTACCCCCACGGCAAACGTGGAGGAGGACTGGATCGACCCGGTCATCGGTGGACGTTACTTCCTGCCGGTCAATGAACGCTGGACCCTGACGGCGCAGGGCGATATCGGCGGGTTCGGCATCGGCTCGGACTTTTCATACTCCGTTGCGGCCGGTGCCATCTACCAGTTCAGTGATCGGCTCGCGCTCGACCTCAGGTACAAGGGGCTGTGGGTGGACTACGAGGACGGCACGCCGGGTACGCCCGGCTACTTCAGCTATGACACGGTCACGCACGGAGCGATCGTGGGCCTGATGTTCAGGTTCTGATCACCGTTATACGGGAACAGGCCATAAACCGCATTACTGCGGCCAGCTGCCGGCCTGCCCCGGGTCATAGGTGCTACCCGCAGACGTGCATTCGCGCTTGTGACGTTCGATTACGGCGTGGCGGCGCTGCGGCTTGCCCTTGAGTTCCGTGATCTGCCTGCGCAGTTGCTTGCAGTGTTCGCTTTCGCTGTCACCGGTGGTGTTTGCGGGCTTCGGCGCATAGAATCGATCATCGAATTGCGCTGGCGCGGACGGTTCGGTGGTTGCCGGCGGTTGCATTTCTGAAGACGGATTGTCCCCGGCAATCGAAATGGCCGGCGGGACCAGGGAGAAAACCAGTGCAAATACGATGTATTTCATGTGTATCTCTCGGCTTCAGTGCTGCGGATGAATGTACCACCAAGTTATTGCGATTGAAACCGGATGCAGTGCCCGGCAGGCGTGTCGACGCGGAGCTGCCCTGCTGATGTTGTGTATGCGCGCAGGTGTATTGCTCGTATGCAGCGCTGCGCTGGCGTTGACCGGCTGTGCCAGTGACAGTGGCCCTGCCGGGAACGGCCCGGCCGAGCGACCGCTACCGTTTGCAATCGTCACCAGCGGTGCAGCGGATTTCAGTGCCGATATCGAGAGCAGCTACTATGTGGAACCGGTCGCCGGGGCGGCACGCGGCGCACCGGTACTCGGCGGCATACCCGCCGGGGTGTTTATCGAGACGGCAATCGACCGGGTCATGACCGACAAGGGATATCGGCCCGGCGCGGCCGCTGGCAGCGGTGGCCTGGCAGTGGCCTACCATGTGGTACTGGGGGAAACAGCGGCCGGCAGCCCGGTGGATGCCGGCTACGGCATGCGTCCCGGCCTCGCTGTCGAACACCCCGGCCAACAGCATTTCGAAAAAGGCACCCTGGTCCTGATCGTTACGGACCGGGCGAGCGGGCGCCCGGCATGGCGCAGTGCACTCGAGGGATTCGCACGCCTGGATATACCCGAGCCTGTGCGCCAGCAAAGAATCAACGAAATCGTCGCACGCATGCTGGAGCGCGTCCCGCGCGCATCCCGTCCCTGACTGCCGGGTCCCGGTGTACGGATTGCGGCATACGGTGCAGGATGATCACGCGGCCGGACCAATAATGCAGCATGCCTGGAAACAGCATAGAATCGACACCCATGCAAACCTGTCCTGCTCTACCTGAGCACAATCGCAGCGCTCACACGACGGCTGTCCGCCTGCGGCCGTCCCGTGCCCTTGGCTATGGCGTCCTGCTGTTGCTGGTACTGAGCGGCTGCACCCCGCTGGGGCCGGAATTCACCAGGCCGGAAGTGCCCGAAGCGCCGGCCTGGCATACCCGCGACGCGGCCCTGTCCGGTGCGCCGGCCGAACTGGGCGCGTGGTGGAAGTTGTTCAATGACCCGGTGCTCGATGAACTGGTCGAGCAGGCGCATCAGCAGAACCTGCCGTTGCAGATTGCCGGCCTGCGCATCCTCGAGGCGCGCGCGCAGCTGGGCATTGCACGCGGCAACCGCTACCCGCAGGGGCAGCAGGCCAGCGGCTCGGCGACTGCCAACAGGCTGAGTGAGAACAGCCCGAACTTCAATCCCCTGATCGACCCGGAGTTCGCCAGTTACCAGCTCGGTTTCGATGCCGCCTGGGAACTGGATTTCTGGGGGCGGTTCCGGCGCGGTATCGAGGCCGCCGACGCCGGCCTCTCCGCCACGGTGGCCGACTATGACAATGCGCTGGTCAGCCTGACCGCCGAGGTCGCCCGGGTCTATGTCACCATCCGTACCCTGGAGCAACGCCTGCAGCTGGCACGCGCCAACATCGTCCTGCAGCAGGAGAGCCTGCGCATCGCCACGGTGCGCTTCGAGAACGGCGCCACCAGCGAGCTCGATGTGCAGCAGGCCGCTTCCAACCTGGCCGATACCCGGGCGCTGGTGCCAATCCTGCTCAAGTCGCTGCGCCAGTCATCCAACGCCCTGAGTGTCCTGCTGGGCATGCCGCCGGGCGACCTGTCACAGCTGCTGGGGGCCGACAGCAACATCCCCGTCGCACCCGCCGGGGTCGCTGCAGGTGTCCCTGCCGACCTGCTGCGCCGGCGTCCCGATGTGCGGGCCGCCGAGCTGCAGGCAGCCGGTCTGAGTGCACTGGTCGGGGTGGCACAGGCCGACCTGTACCCGAGCTTTTCCCTGCTCGGTTCGATCGGCGTGCAGAGCAGCGATACCGGCAGCAGCAGTGCCGGTGACCTGTTCGACAGCGACAGCCTGTTTTACTCGGCAGGTCCCGCATTTCGCTGGAACATCCTCAACTACGGTCGCATCCGCAACAACGTGCGCGTGCAGGATGCACGCCTGCAGCAGGCACTGGTGAATTACCGCAATAGCGTGCTCACCGCCTACCGGGAGGTCGAGGACGCCATGGTGGCCTTTGTGCAGTCGCAACAGGAGAGCGCATTCCGTGCCACCAGTGCGCGGGCCGCCGAACGTTCCAGCGAACTGGCCGGTATCCAGTACCGCGAGGGCTCGGTTGACTTCCAGCGCGTAGTGGACTCGGAGCGCTTCCTGGTGGCACAGCAGGACCGCTGGACCGTCGCGCGCGGCGATGTCGCGCTGAACCTGATCGCCATGTACAAGGCGCTCGGTGGCGGGTGGGAAATCCGCGCGGGACGCGACTTCGTCTCGGATGAGAACCGCAGGGAAATGGCGGAGCGCACCAACTGGGGTGATCTGCTGGAGCCCGGTACGGCGGAATAAATCGTGGTGCATTGACCGGTCAGCAAGACAAGGGGACAACATCGGGGAACTCCTGTCCGCAACACGCACACAGTAAAAAAGTAAATCTCCCCCGGAGGGGCTATGAACACAAGTCAGTCCAGACTCATGCCGAGCAGATTGCTCATCCCCGTTGCCGCGATACTACTATTGCAGGCCTGTGAAAAGGCGCCCGAGCCGGAACAGACGGAGGTGGTGCGTCCCGTCAAGATGATGACCCTGGGTGGCAGCGGCGCTGGTGCCACGCTGGAGTATCCCGGCAAGGTCAGCGCGGCCCGCAGTGTCGAGCTGGGCTTCGAGGTACCCGGCAAGATCATCGAACTGCCGATCACGGAAGGTCAGCAGGTGCAGGAGGGCGATCTGCTGGCCCGGCTCGATCCGGCCGACTACCAGGCGGCGCGCGACGCGGCCGAGTCGAACCGCCGGGCACTGAGCGCGGCCTACAACCGGGCGCAGAAGATCTTCGACCAGGGCGCGGGTTCCCAGGCCGAGGTGGACCGGGCGCTGCGCGATTCCCAGGTTGCCAGCGAGGAGCTGAAGAAGGCCCAGAAGGCGCTCGACGACACCGCCCTCAGGGCACCCTTCAGCGGCGAGGTGGCCTCCAGGATAGCCGACAATTTCGAGAACGTGCAGGCCAAGCAGGCCGTCCTGCTGCTGCAGGATATCTCGAGCCTGGAGATGGATGTCGCCGTACCCGAAAAAGACCTCTCGCTGGCAACGCCGGGGCTGACGCCCGAGCAGCGTACNNCAGCGCCTTCCCGGACCAGCGCTACCCGGCCAGTTTCAAGTCGGTCTCGACCTCGGCCGACCCGGTCACGCGTACCTACAATGTCACCTTTGCCTTTGCCAATCCGCCGGATATCACGGTGCTCCCGGGCATGACGGCCAAGATCGTCCTGCACCTGCACAAGGAGAAGCTGGCGGCGGCCGGTATGGAGGGTTTCCTGGTGCCGGTCTCTGCCGTGGCCGCCGATGCACAGGGCAATGCCTATGCCTGGCGCATCGATCCCGACAGCATGCGGGTCGCGCGCGTGGCAGTGGAGCTCGGTCCGATGACGGGTGAAGAGGTGCGTGTGCTGAGCGGACTGGCCGGCGGCGACCGTATCGCCATCTCCGGTGTCCACCACCTGCGCGAGGGGATGCAGGTGCGTCCGCTCGGCGAGTGACGGCCGGGTCGACGGCATGAACATCGCACAGTTTTTCATCGAACGCCGGGTGGTGACGCTGGTGCTCACGGTGGTCATGCTGGGTGCCGGTATCCAGGCCTACCAGGGCATGAGCCGTCTCGAGGATCCCGAGTTCACCATCAAGGATGCCCTGGTAATCACACCCTATCCGGGCGCCTCGGCGGCCGAGGTGGAGGAGGAGGTCTCCGACCGGCTGGAGAAGGCCGTGCAGAAGATGGGGCAGCTCAAGCGGGTGGTCTCGAAATCGGACCGCGGACTGTCCACGCTCACCGTGACCATCAAGGACAAGTATGGCAAGGAAAAGCTGCCCCAGGTGTGGGACGAGCTGCGGCGCAAGATCGGTGATGCCCAGAGTGAACTGCCGCCGGGCGCCGGACCCTCGCTGGTGGTGGATGACTACGGCGATGTGTACGGCATCTTTCTCGCCATCAGCGGTGACGGGTACAGCTATGCCGAGATCAAGGATGTGGTCGACATGCTGCGGCGCGAGCTGCTGCTGGTCAAGGATGTCGGCAAGATCGACACCTTCGGCGAGCGCACCGAGGCCGTCTATGTCGAACTGAACCGCGACCGCATGTCGCAGCTTGGCATACCGCACGATGCCATCATCAACGAACTGCGCCAGAAGAACCTGGTCACCAACTCCGGGCGCGTCAGCGTCGGCAGCGAATTCATCACCCTCGAACCAACCGGTGTAATCACCGACGTCGCGCAGTTCGGCGACATCCTGATCCGTGGCCAGGGCGACCGGCAGGTCTACCTGAAAGACCTGGCCAGCATCGGACGCGGCTATGTGGAGCCGCAGAACCATCTGATGCGCTACGATGGCAGGTCTGCCATCGGTCTGGGTATTTCCACGGTGTCCGGCGGCAACGTCGTCAACATGGGCGAGGCGCTCAAGCAGCGCATCACCGAGCTGCGCCCGCAACTGCCGGTCGGCATCGAGTTCGGCATGGTCTCGGTGCAGTCGGATGCGGTCAGCATCGCCATCAAGGGATTTGTCATCAGCCTGCTCCAGGCGGTCGCCATCGTCATCGTGGTGCTGCTGTTCTTCATGGGGCTGCGCAGCGGCCTGCTGATCGGTTTCGTGCTGCTGCTGACCATCGCGGGCAGCTTCATCTTCCTGGCACCCATGGGGGTGGCGCTGGAGCGCATCTCGCTCGGCGCCCTGATCATCGCGCTGGGCATGCTGGTGGACAACGCCATCGTCATGGTGGAGAACATCCAGTGGCACCTGGATCGTGGCGTCGACCGGATCCGCGCGGCCGAGGTCTCGGTGCGCGAACTGGCGCGCCCGCTGGGCGCGGCGACCGGCACCACGCTGGCGGTGTTCGTGCCGATGGTGATCGCGCGCGGCGATACGGCCGACTTCACGCGCATGATACCGGTCACCATCCTGCTGATGCTTACCATCAGTTACCTGTATGCGCTGCTGGTCTCCCCGCTGCTGAGCGAACAGCTGCTGGTGCGCCACCCGGCCCGCCAGCGCAGCTCGCGCATCGCGGTGCTGGGCAGCCGGGTCGGCAGCCTGGCAGTGCGCCATGGCGGCTCGATCATGGCGCTGGCGGTGGCCTTGCTGGCCCTGGCGGCGTTCAGCAGCCGCTTCCTGGAGAAGGATTTCTTCCCGACCACGGACCGCAACCAGCTGGTGATCGACATCGAATACCCGGAGGGCACGCCGATCCAGCGCACCACGGGCTTCGTCAATCTCCTGGCGGCCGAATTGCGGCGCTTCGCGGCGGTGGAGAACACCTTTTCCTTTTCCGGCAACAGCGGGCCGCGCTTTTACTACAACCTCAACGAAAATCCCGGTGCGCCGCACCGCGGGCGGGTGGTGGTGGAGACCACCGCCCCGGAGCAACTGGAACCGATCCTCGACTGGGTGCGGGAGCAGACCCACGAGCGCTGGGCCGAGGTGCAGGTGGTGGCCCATCGCCTGCAGCAGGGCCCGCCCTCACCGGCGCCGGTCGAGATCCGCCTGATCGGCCAGGATCGCCAGGCGCTCGGCCGCGCCGCCGAGCAGATCACGCAACTGCTGCGGGACATCCCGGGCACCGATTTCGTGCGCCACGACCTGGGCACCGGCATTCCCAGCCTGCGTTTCGAAATCGATGACGTCCTCGCCGACCGCCGCGGGCTCAGCCGCGCACAGGTGGCCGAGTCGCTGGCCACCCAGAGCCAGGGCATCGTGCTGGGCAGCTACCGGGCCGGCGACGACCCCATCCCGATCCGCCTGCGCTCGCCCCAGGGCAGCCATTTCAGCCCCGACCAGCTGCTGGCCGTCAATGCCTATGCCGCCGGGGGCGCCGCGATCCCGGTGATGGACACCGCTCGCGCCGAACTGGAGTGGCAGCCGGCCGTGATCCGGCACTGGGACCTGGAGCCGGCCGTCATGGTGTTCAGCGAGGTCGGGGAGGGCGCCACCTACGCCACCGTGTTCGACGCCCTGAGCCAGCGGCTGTCCGGGATCGAGCTCCCGCCCGGCGTGCGCATCGACGCCGGCGGCTTCCAGGAATCCTCCGGCGAGGCCAATACCGCCATCTACCAGGTGCTGCCCATCGGCCTGATCCTGCTGCTGTTCTTCCTGCTGCTGCAGTTCAACTCGTTCCGGCGGGTGGTCATCGTGCTGATCACGGTGCCGCTGGCGGCGACCGGCGTGGTGCCGGGCCTGCTGCTGTCCGGCTACCCGTTCGGCTTCATGTCCCTGCTGGGCGTGATCGCGCTGGTCGGCATCGTGGTCAACAACGCGATCGTGCTGATCGACGTGGTGGACGCCAACATGGAGCACGGCATGCAGCGCGCGCAGGCGGTGATCCGTGCCGTTGAGCGGCGCGCCCGCCCGATTCTGCTGACCACCGCCACCACCGTGGCGGGCCTGTTGCCGCTGACCTTGACGGACAGCACGCTGTGGCCGCCGATGGCCTGGGCCATCATCTCCGGGCTGCTGGCCTCGACCGTGCTGACGCTGGGCGTGGTGCCCGCGCTGTGCAACTGGCTGCTGCAGCCCCGTCCGAAGCCGGCCGATTGAGCCCCGGGGGGTGAGCGCAATGCCGGCGGGCGCGGCGCCCGCCGGGCTACCGGGCGCCGGTGCGAACCGAGATCAACCCCATGGCCTCCAGTTTGAGGATCACCTTGAGCGCCGCCTCGTCCGGGGTGAGCTCCGCGGTGTTCACCACCACCTCGGCGTGCTCCGGATCCTCGTAGGGATCGTCGATGCCGGTGAAGTGCTTGATCTCCCCGCGCCGCGCCTTGGCGTAGAGCCCCTTGCGGTCGCGCCGCTCGCAGACTTCCAGCGGCGTGGCCACGTGCACCTCGCAGAAGCCTCCCAGCGGTTCGATCTCGCTGCGCACCTCGCGCCTCACGTCGGCATAGGGCGCGATGGGCGCGCAGATGGCGACGCCGCCGTTCTTGGTGATCTCGCTGGCCACGAAGCCGATGCGCAACACGTTCAGGTTGCGATGCTCGCGTGAGAAGCCCAGCTCGGAAGAGAGGTTCTTGCGCACGATGTCGCCGTCCAGCAGCGTCACCGGGCGATCGCCCATCTCCAGCAGCTTGATCATCAGCACATTGGCGATGGTGGATTTTCCGGCCCCGGACAGGCCGGTGAAAAACACCGTGAAGCCCTGCCGGGAACGGGGCGGGTAGCTGCGCCGCAGCTCGCGCGCCACCTCGGGAAAGGTGAACCAGGCGGGAATCTCCAGCCCCTCGTACAGGCGCCGTCGCAGCTCGCTGCCGCTCAGGCGCAGCACCTTCTCGCCTTCCCCGACCTCGTCGGCCGGCACGTACTGGGCGCGGTCTTCCACGTACACCATCTCCCGGAACGGCACCATCTCAATGCCGATCTCCTCCTGGTGCTCGCGCAGCAGGGCCTGGGCCTCGAACGGCCCGTAGAAAGGCTGGCCCTGGCTGTCGGTGCCGGGCCCGGCGTGATCGCGGCCGACGATCAGGTGGGTGCAGCCGTAGTTCTGGCGGATGATCGCGTGCCACAGCGCCTCGCGCGGCCCGCCCATGCGCATGGCCAGCGGCAGCAGGCTCAGCGTGGTGGTCTGCTCCGGGTAACGCTCCAGGACGGCCTCGTAGCAGCGCACCCGCGTCAGGTGGTCCACGTCACCCGGCTCGGTGCGGCCCACCACCGGGTGCAGCAACAGGTTGGCTTGCGTTTCCCGCGCGGCGGCGAAGGTCAGCTCCTGGTGGGCGCGATGCATGGGGTTGCGGGTCTGGAACGCCACCACCCGGCGCCAGCCGAGCTTCTCCAGCAGGTGCCGCAATTCGGCCGGCGTGTTGCGCAGATGCTTGCAGTCGTAATGGGTGGGCAACTGCAGGCCGCGCAGCCGACCACCCAGGTACACCGTCCCGGAGCGTTTCAGCAGGTAGTGCACGCCCGGATGCCGCGGGTCCTCGCTGCCGAATACCTGCTGCGCCTCCTGTTCGAGATCCGGTTGCCAGGCGTCGGCGATCTCCAGCACGGCCAGCACCACGCCCTCGGCGTCGCGCAGCGCCACCTCGTCGCCTTCGCGGAGCGATGCGGCGAACGCCTCGCTGACGTCCAGCGTCACCGGGATGGGCCACAGGGTGCCGTCGGCGAGGCGCATGTCCTGGCACACGGCCGCGTAGTCCGCGCGGCCGAGAAACCCCTCGAGCGGAGAGAACGCGCCGCACAGCAGCAGCTCCAGGTCGCACAGTTGGCGCGGCCCCAGGTTCCACGAGGGCAGGGTGGACGCGTGCCGCTTCAGCGCCTCGTGGTCCCCGGCCGGGACCAGCAGCTCCTTGAGTTCCCCACCGTACGGGGTCGCAATGGTCATCTCGAAACCCTGGCGAACAAAGCACGGCATTATAAGATTTTCGGATCCCGCGTGCCGCCGTTTTGCGCGCCGCCCGATGGTGCGCCCGGGGAACCCATGCTTGCGGGTCGGGTCCCAGAAGCGGACAATGCGCAACTTGTTTTCAAAGGAGTGATGGAGCAATGAAATTCACGATCAGTGGCGCGAGCCTGTGCGCCGCGCTGCTTGCCACCGGGCCGGCGCTGGCCGCCGAGCTCGAGACCGACGCCCAGAAACTGGGCTACATCATCGGCATGGACATCGGCAATTCGCTGCGCAACGAGAACACGGAAGTGGATATCGACGCGCTGCTGGAGGCGATCCGCGTGACCTACGAGGGCGGTACGCCGGCCATGACCACCGAGCAGGCACAGGCGATTCGCATGGCCTTCATCGAACAGCGCCGCGCCAAGGCGGAGGCCGAGGCCACCGAGCTGGCGACCCGCAACCAGGCCGAGGGCGAGGCCTTCCTGGCCGAGAATGCACAGGCCGAGGGCGTGGTGGTGACGGATTCCGGCCTGCAGTACAAGGTGCTGACCGCGGGTGACGGCGCACGCCCTGCCGCTTCCGACACCGTGGAAGTGCATTACCGCGGCACGCTGCTGGACGGCACGGAGTTCGACAGCTCCTATGCGCGCAACCAATCCATTTCGTTCGCGCTGGACAAGGTCATCCCGGGCTGGACGGAAGGTGTGCAACTGATGCCGGTGGGCAGCAAGTACATGTTCTACATCAAGCCCGACCTGGCGTACGGGGAGGGCGGCGGCGGTCCGATCCCGCCCAACTCGACCCTGATCTTCGAGGTCGAACTGATCAGTATCGAGGGCGCGCAATAGGCGTCTGCCCGCTGCGGCTCGGAACGCCCCGCTGGCCGGGGCGTTTCGTCCACACGGCCCGCGGTACCCGGGCCGCTTTCCTGGCGGCCGTCGGGGGCCGTACCTTCGGTTAGAATCAGGCCATCATGGCCCACTTGCTGCTGAGCGAGCACCCGGATTTTCGCGCCATCGCGCGGCGCCACCAGGCATCGGTGATGCTGGCGACGGTGCTGATGTCACTGGCCTCCCTGCTGGCGCTGGGCGTGCCGCTGGCGCTCAAGAACCTGGTGGAGGAACTGACCGCGGGTGGCGACTACCTGCGCTGGGCAGCGGTCGGCGCCCTGTTGCTGGCGGCCGGCCTGGGCCTGCAGGCCATCGGGCGGCTGCGCTCGACGCTGGTGTTCGAGCAGCTCAAGACGCGCATGCGCCTGCGGCTGTTCGAGAAACTGCTCGGCCAGCGCCTGGCCTTTCACCGCGAGCACGGCGCCGGCGACCTGACCTCGGCCCTGTACACGGACATCGACCAGTTCAGCACGCTGTACACCTCGCTGATCCCCTCGGCGGTGGCCGGCGCCCTGATCGTCATGGGCGCCCTGTTCGCGCTCGCGCGGCTGGACCCGTTGCTGGCTGGCGTGCTGTTCGCCGCCGCGGCCATCGTGTTCAGCGGCGCGCGCCTGTTGCTGCGCCACTTCCGCAACATCAGCCGCGATTTGCACGACCAGTACAGCGACATCTATCGGACCATCGACGAGACCCTGCACCAGGTGCTGGTGATCAAGTCGCACCGGCTCAACCGCTGGGCCAGCGAGCGGCTGCGGGGCAAGCTCGAGGCTGTCATCGACCTCAGCGTGCGCCTGCAGTTCTACCACGGCATGCTTTCGCTGACGGTGCAGGTGCTGCTGGCAGGCGCCCTGCTGACGAGCTGGGTGCTGTTGGCGCGCTCGGCCGATACCGCCGCGCTGGGTACCCAGCTCTCGGCGTTGCTGTACGGCCTGCTGCTGGTGCGGCAGGTGGGCAGCGCTGCCGGGTTGGTGGCCCGGTACCGGCAGGCGCAGGGCGCCATGGACCGGCTGCAGGAGCTGCTGGCAGGCCGCACCGGGGAGCCGGAGCCGGAGCCGGCATCGCCGCCGCTGGAACCACTGCGGCGCCTCGAGATTGCGGGGCTCGATTTCCGGTACGCGCAACGGCCGGTGTTGCGCGCCGTGCACCTGACATTGGAAGCCGGTCAGCGCGTGGCGCTGGTGGGCCCCAACGGCGCGGGCAAGACCACCCTGCTGAACCTGCTGATCGGGCTGGAACGGCCTCCCGCCAGGGTGATGCGCTGGAACGGCCATGACCTGGCCGCCATCCCCGCCGAGCGCTTGCGCCGCAGCGTGGCCTACATGCCGCAGGACAGCCTGCTCACCCAGGCCAGCATTGCCGACAATATCCGCATGGGGCGTTTGGACGCCAGCGACCAGGACCTGTGGGCGGCGGCCCGCCGGGCCGGCGTGGAGGGGCTGATTCGCAGCCAGGCAGCGGGCATGGAAACGGTGCTCGGGGCGGAGGGTTCCAAGCTCTCCGGCGGCGAGCAGCGGCGCCTGGCCCTGGCCCGGCTGCTGATCCGGCCAGGCGCGGACCTGTATTTGCTGGACGAGCCGACCGAGGGGCTGGACCCCGAGGCGGAGCAGGGCATCATCACCACCGCGCTGGACGCCCTGCAGGGCAAGACGGTGCTGTTGGTCACCCATCGCCCGGCCGTGCTGGCATACGTGGACCGGGTGCTGCGCCTCGACGACGGCGTGCTCACGGAGTTGCCGCAGGGCGAGGCCGCGCTTGCATGAAGCCTGCGGTGTCGCTGAACTCAAATGGTGGTCGGCCACCCGATACGATAGAATAAGCGTGGGTTCAACGGGTTAGCCGATGAAGCTCATCGCCCTCCAGATGCTGGCCGCCGGGATGCTGGCCGCTTCCACCCTGCACGCCCGTGAGGGCGACGGCGAGGATTACGTCGACATCCCCTCGGACCTGGCCGCGGGGCGGGCCCTGCTGGAAGTGGCCGAGCGGGCCCATGACCACGTCGGCGAGTATTACGAAGTGGCCCATGGCCATCCGCGCGATGCGGCCCACGAGCATGGCGAAGAAGTCGCCGGCATCCACGAGGGCGAGGACGAGGAACTCTCGGCCTACGAGGCGGTGGGCGAGATCTGGCTGCACGCCCGCGCCCTGGAGGGCCCGGTCGATCCCGAGGCGAGGGACATCGTCAAGGTGGTGATCGCGGTCATCGACGCCTGGACCCAGCCCGAGGATACCTATGGGGCGGTCAAGCGCGGGGTGGAGTTGATGCCCGACCGCGCGGCCGAGATCGCGGAACGGGTGGCCATCAAGAAGGACTGCAACCTCGCGGCCGGCGGCCTGTGGCCGCAGCAGCGCGTGGAAGAGCGCATCCGGGTCGAGCAGCGCCATGCATTCATCAGCGTGCCGCGCGCCTGCTCCTGTTCGCAGGCCGCCATGTTTGCGGCCGTTTCCGGGCTCCCCGAGCACGCCGCCTTCGAAGCGGCGGCCAGCGATGCCGAACGCGCCCGGATCGTTGCGGTGATGGTGGAAAAATCCAACGAAATTCTTGAGCGCGTCAACGCGGCGCAAAACCGCAACGCGTGGGATTGCGCCTGCACGGACGTCAACCTGGCAGCGACCATGCGTGGCATCGAGGACGACGCGTTGCGCGACGGCACCTGGGACGGGCTGGCGGTGAAATACGTCGATGAGGCCGGCGACACCGGGTTGGTGGTGGATGCGTTCGGTGTGGTGGGTCAGCACCCGAGCCACGCCTGGGGCAGCGAGGCGCTCAACAGCCATCAGCACACGTTACGCCGCAAGCCGGAGGTGTATCGCGGCGATCCGTTGCTGCTCGACCCCTTCGATCCGGACGAGGAGTGGCTGGGCCATACCGAGAACGACCATGCGGGGTTCGGGCAGCACCGGCATGTGAGTGATTCCATACCCACGGACGTGTTCGTCAGCGAGTACCTGCACGGTTGGAACCGGGAACAACTGGAACGGCCCGAGCACGAACGCGACGAGCGGCAGGGCCGGAATCGCGCGCTGGAGATCTACAACGGCACCGACCGCGACATCGACCTCGGCCAGGGGCAGTACATCCTGGAGATTTATTCCCCCGACGAGCCCGGCCGGCTGGTGGATGCGCCGCCGCCGCAACTGGTGCGCAACACGATCACCCTGGATTCCAGCGTCACCTTCGAACTCGACAAGTGGGAGGTGCGTCCCGAAGCGGCGGAGACGCTGCGCCGCGTCGTGGAGCTGATGAACCGGGCCGACATCTTCAGCGAGATCCTCATCGTTGGCCACACCTGTGACCTGGCCTCGGACGAATACAACCAGTTGTTGTCCGAGCGACGCGCGCTGGCGGTGCGGGATTTGCTGGTGGGCGCCGGGCTGACCGGGCCGCTGATCCGGACCGAGGGCCGCGGCGAGTCACAGCCGCTGGTGGCGAACAGCTCCGAGGCCAACCGGGCCCGCAACCGACGCATCGAGATCACCTTCGTGACCCGCGACGGCCTGGAAGTGGAGCGCACGCTGTCGGGCGAGGCCAGTGGCCAGTACCGCTTCAGCTGGATCAGCCCGGCCGGCGCCGGGTTAAGCGGCGACCAAGCGGTGCAGGTCGAGACGCGGGCCCTGCCGCTGTCGTTCGGCGTCGAGCATTACGTCGAGGGAGACATGAGCCCGCGGCAGGTGATTGGCCTCAACGGCAGGATCGAGCCGGGCCAGACCCTGGTGGTCGCCTTCGACAACTCGGACGAGGAGCTCACCGACAAGGCGCACATCGTGACCGGCCAGCTGGATTTCCATCCCGCCGACACGCTGGTGCTGCGGCGCTTCGGCGGCGACATGGCCCTGTCCTGCCGCGCGCACGCCTACGCTTACCTGTATAACTTCGATCCCTTCATCGTGCCCTTGCCCGAGCCCATCGACGCGGCGGACGACCCGGTGTGCATCTCGCCGTCGGACTGCGAGAGCATCGACCTGGCCTCGCCGAACTGAGCTGCCGCGCCGGACGCCGGCACCCTGATCTTTGGCGGCCCGTTCAAGTACAATGCCCATC
>JABAHR010000594.1_pt1 | contig 16415 bp, 19 predicted proteins | sample 7062101 | NCBI WGS metagenome assembly JABAHR01 (sample SAMN14534553, study PRJNA622989) | marine sediment metagenome | biome: marine biome [ENVO:00000428]; feature: marine pelagic biome [ENVO:01000023]; material: deep marine sediment [ENVO:00002113] | place: India: Gulf of Kutch | collected... | reverse complement strand
ATAATACTATTCTAATTACCTTACTTGCTAGATAACTTAATGAATGTTTTTTAATTGGTTAGATTCGACTATCAATAGAATAGTACTGATCCGAATATTAGTTGCAACCCTACTTTTCGGTTCTTCTGCCCTTATATATTTCCTAAACGGAAGAACTAGAGTTGCGTTATATCTGCTGTTCGTAGTAGCTGTAATATATATATTCAGTCTTTTATATCTGTCGTTTAAGGATGTAATATCTAGATACAAAACCCTAATCGATTCCTTTCAGATATTTTTAGATGTATTTCTTTCATCAATTATTATTATCGTAACAGGGGGATTGGGAAGTCCGTTTATTTTTCTCTTTGCTCTTATAATAATTTATACAAATATTATATTTTCCAACAGGTTGGTAAGTTATGCATTATCATTCTTTCTTGCAATAATATTACTTTTAATAGTTGCCTCAAAACCAAGAATATTTCACTCCGATGATTCTTATCAGTTAAGACTACAGGCAAGTATGCAAATAGATCAGCAAAGTCTGGTAAGTACATACTTCAACCTTGCAGGTTTTTTGCTGGCTGCAATACTTAGCGGCTATTTATCAGAGAAAACCAGAATTGTAAGAAAAGAACTTGGACAGAGTAAGAAGAGTCTTAGTATATTAAAAAATATTAATGATAATATACTTAAAAGCCTTGATAGCGGAGTAATAACACTTGATTTAAAAGGAAACATAATTTCTGCAAACCCTATGAGTAAATACATTTTGGGTCTGCAGTCCGATGATCAGATATTAAACAAAGATATTTATGAATTTTTCCCAGCTTTAGATTTAGATAATCTCATTTCGACAAAACGGGAACAAATATTATATACTACAAGCGAGGGGGAAAAGATTACTCTTGGATTTTCTTCATCTTTACTGCAGGGAGACGATGATGAGACACAGGGGTATATTCTGATATTCCAGGACCTTACAGAAATAAAAATACTGGAGGATAAACTAAGAAACACTGAAAAGCTGGCAATACTTGGACAACTTGCCTCGGGCCTTGCCCATGAAATACGAAATCCACTATCTGCTATAAGCGGTGCAATAGAAATTCTTAGCAGTGAGGTGGAGAGCAGCTCAGATAACTTAAGACTTGTAAACGTAGCAACACAAGAGATCGAGAGAATGAATCTGATTGTAGAAGATTTCTCGATACTGACAAATCCAATATTAAAGACGGGTCTACCGGTTGATATGTCTGTAATACTAAATGAAACGATAGATACGTTTTCTAAAACTATAAAGAGATCGGATATTAATGTTGAAAGACAGATCCAAAGTGAAATATATGTAAAGGGTGACAGCTACAGGCTCAAACAATCTGTCTGGAACCTGCTTCTAAATTCAATGCAGTCTATATCGGGACAGGGGACAATTAGAATAGAGGCTTTGGTGGAAAAAGAAAATGTGATAGTGAAAATTTCCGATACTGGCTGCGGTATTAGTCAGAAAAATATATCGAGTATTTTTGATCCTTTTTTTACTACTAAAAATTCAGGTACCGGACTGGGCCTTGTGATTGTGCAAAAGGTAATAGAGGGTTATAATGGCAAGATTGATGTGGTCAGTGCTGTAAATGAGGGATCTACATTTATAATTACAATGGGAAAAGAAACATTAAATGATGAATAACAAGCATTTTGAGGAGATTTGCAATGGGGGCAGCTAGCAACGGAAGAATTATTGTAGTAGATGATGAACCGGGTATGAGGGAGTTCCTGGAAATAATGCTGCAAAAAGATGGATATAGTGTTGTAACGGCCGGCGATGGAAAACAGGCCGAGGATAAAATAAATTCTCAGATTTTTGATCTTGCTATAATAGATGTGCAGATGCCGACTATGGATGGCATCGACCTGCTTAAAAAACTAAATGAAAAAGCCCCTGATACCACAGTTATTATGATTACAGCTTTTGCCTCGCATGAATCAGCAATAGAAGCTATGAAACACGGGGCATACGATTATATTACAAAACCATTTAAAATAGATGAAATAAAGCTTGTAATTAAAAAAGCTCTGGAAAAGAAAAGACTTGTAAGTGAAAATACAAGACTCAAACGTGAGCTCGAAACGAAGTTTGGATTTGGAAATATAATTGGAAGAAGCCCTGCAATCCTGCAGGTTTTTGAACTTATCAAAAGGGTTGCCGAATTAAATGTAAATGTTTTGATTACCGGAGAAAGCGGCTCGGGTAAGGAGCTTGTGGCAAGAGCTATACATTATGCAGGAAACAGAAGTGAGGGGTCGTTTGTACCGGTTAACTGTGGTGCAATTCCTGAAACATTAATCGAGAGTGAATTGTTTGGATACAAAAAAGGCTCTTTTACAGGCGCGGTAAGGGATAAAAAAGGGTTATTTGAAGAGGCTCATAAAGGTACAATATTTTTAGACGAAATTGCCGACCTGCCTATACATTTACAGGTAAAAATTCTAAGGTCAATTGAAGAGAAAATGATAAGGCCCCTTGGGACTGTTGATGCAACACCGATTGATCTTAGAGTGATTGCTGCCACAAATAAAAGCTTAGAGGATGAAATTGCCGAAGGCAGGTTTAGAGAAGATCTGTTTTACAGGTTAAATGTCATTAAGATTAATCTTCCCCCACTTAGAGAGAGAAGAGAAGACATTTCACCACTGGCGATAAGTTTTGTAAATAAATATTCTGAGGAAATGGGAAAAGAGATAAGAGGTATCTCACCCAAGGCACTTGAAATATTGGAAAATTATAGTTATCCGGGAAACGTAAGAGAGTTAGAAAATATTATTGCACGGTCAATCGCACTTGAGTCAACTAATATAATAAGACAAGAAACCCTCCCGCCTCTTGTAAGCGGTAAAGACTATGTGGAGATAGGTGGGGATGATTTGTCATCTGATACTAACCTTGACTCAATGCTTGATAATATAGAAAAGAAGATGCTTATTAAAGCCCTGGAATCTACAGGTGGAAATAAAACCGAGGCTGCTAAAAAGCTGGGTATTACTCTTCGGTCAATAAGGTACAGGCTTGTTAAACATGGAATTGATCGTGAAGGAGATAGTGACGGAATTACGGCTGAGGCAGCTAAGTAGTTAAATTCTTATTGCTGCTACATCTTATATTTCCCAAAATCTCCAGGTGGTATTTTATCAAGAATCTCTGCAAGTTTCTCTTTATCTTCATCAACTGCCTGCAATTGCTTTGAGCTTTCTATAACATTTTCATGTACAAAGATTTGGGAGCTTGTTCTAATGGCTATTGCTATTGCGTCGCTTGGTCTGGAATCCAGTATATGAATATCATCTGATTTTTTTAAGTGAATAGTTGCATAATATGTATTGTCTTTTAAATCAGTTAGCTCAACTTTACTAACAGAATACTGCAGATCGTCTAAAATGTTTTTAACCAGATCGTGGGTAAGTGGTCTTAATCTTGGAGTTTTTTCAAGCTCCATCGCTATGGAACTTGCTTCCATAAACCCTATCCAGATAGGAAGCATCTTATCCCCTGTTAAGTCTTTAAGTATAATGATAGGAGTGTTTGTAAACGGATCGATAGCAATTCCACTAACTTTCATTTCATACAACATATGTTCTCCCCACAGCGTTATTGCTATTATAGTATAGAGCCTAATAAGGAATTTTGAAAGCCGTTATTTATTTTTATATTAACTAATTTTCCGCACAAATCTTCTTTTGAGCCGAAATTTACTATTCTGTTTTGAGAGGTTCTTCCCATTAGATGGTTGAAATCGTTTTTGCTTTTTCCTTCTACAAGCACTTTTTCAACTTTACCTATTCTATCTTCATTCTTTTTACATGTGATTTTTCTCTGTAATTCCTGAAGAATAGTGAGTCTTCTACTCGCAATATCACTGTCTACAGGATTTTCCATAACAGCAGCAGGAGTTGCTGGCCTGGGTGAATATTTAAACGAAAAACAAGTATCAAATTCTACTTGTTCTACAAGTTTTAAGGTTTGATTAAAATCGTATTCGGTTTCTCCTGGAAATCCTACTATTATGTCAGACGAAATTGCCATATCTTTAATTTCCTCTTTTAGACTGTTTACTACATCCAGGTACCACTCTACTGTATAAGTTCTTTTCATATTGGACAATACTTCATTAGATCCAGACTGTACCGGAAGGTGAATATGACTGCATACTTTAGGGTTGGTCTTCATTGTGTTGATTAATTTCTTTGTAAAATCTCTTGGATAGGATGTTGTAAATCTTATCCTTTCTAATGATTGCAGCTCACCAACGATATTTAGCAGGTCAGCAAATTTGAGACCATCATTTTTCCATGAGTTAACAGTCTGTCCTATAAGTGTAATTTCCTTTACACCTTTATCTACAAGATACTTAGCTTCGGACATTATATCCTCAACCGGTCTGTTAATTTCTTTTCCTCTTACCGTAGGAACTATACAGTAAGTACATTTTTTGTTGCATCCCTGCTGGATGGATAAAAATGAAGTGACCTTTTCATTTTCATGATATGGGAGAATTTCAAAAGGCTCCTCAATATCATAGGAGGTCTCCACAATTCTGGTTCTTTCAATCTCTACGTCTTTTATTATTTCTGCAAGCTTGGGTATTGCGCGCGGGCCTAGTACGAAATCTAAATGCGAAGCTTTGCTAAGAAGCTTATCACCATAAAGCTGTGCTACACACCCTGTCATACCTACTACTAAGTTTGGGTTTGATTTTTTAAGATGTTTAAATTTTCCAAGACTGCTAAGCGCTTTTTGGTCTGCCTTTTCTCTTATTGCACATGTATTAATAATAACAATATCAGCCTTACCCGGATCGTCTGTCTGAGGTATACCTATAGCATTTTTGATTCTCTGCGAATCATAGTCGTTCATCTGACAGCCATAAGTTTCTATATATAGGTATTTTTGATCCATTTGAATCTAAACCTTAACGATTGCTAGGTTTTAAGTCAAGGTTCGTTAACATATTACACAATTTATTTATTCTATGCCTTTTGATTTATAAAGTTTACTGCTATGATTAAGATTGTTTTAATAAATCATTATATGTATATCAACTCTGTCATAATTTTGTTTAAGGATAGGTAGCCATGTTATTAGCAGTAGACATAGGAAATACGAATATAGTCTTTGGATTAATCGATTCAAAGGGAATACATCATTCCTGGAGGATAGGTACTGACAAGACCAAGACGCAGGATGAATACGGAGTACTATTAAGAAATCTTTTTGAATATAAGAAGGTTAATATATCAGGTCTTTGCGGTTCTGTAATCTCATGTGTTGTACCGGCTCTACAGGATATCCTTGTAGAGTGCATTCACGATTATTTTAATATAGAACCGGTGGTTGTAGGTCCCGGAGTAAAAACTGGAATGCAGATATTGTATAAAAATCCTCAAGAGGTTGGTGCAGATAGGATTGTAAATGCAATAGGTGCGTATGAGGAATATAAGAGTAGTCTTGTGATTGTAGATTTTGGTACTGCTACAACTTTTGACTGCGTTTCTAAAAAAGGTGAATATCTGGGTGGAGTGATAACACCGGGGATTACAATATCCTCTGAAGCGCTTTTTGGATCTGCATCAAAATTGCCAAAGGTAGAAATTAAAAAACCAGAAAATGTTATAGGTAAAACCACTATCCAAAGCATTCAATCCGGACTTGTGTATGGTTATGCCGGGTTAGTTGATGGAATAGTAGCAAGAATTAAAAAAGAGCTTGGTACTGGAACAGTAGTGATTGGAACAGGCGGTCTTGCCGTGCTTATAGCTGCAGAAAGTGAGATGATTGAAAAAATAGATGAACATTTAGCTTTGAAAGGGCTTTGGATCATATATGAGCGAAACCGGTGATTTTTTGATAGTCAAGATAAACAATAAGTCGGTTCTGATATTCTTATCATCAAACGATAAAAATAAACAGTGGTATATGCCTAAATTTGATTCATTCACTAATGTTAACAGACAGATAGCTATAGAAACCGAGATCTTAGGCAATTCTCGCCATGAAAATGATGATAAAAATAATATTATTGATTCAGGTGAATTTGCTATATTTAGTAAATCCAGATTTAAAACCATATTCAAACTTGAAGGAAAAAAAATCAATCAAAAGTTTATAATGCTTACACACAGTTGGGGCAGGTGGACTGAAAAACAAATATCACTTATTATTAAAATTAATGAACCTGGTAATAATTTTTTGACTGGTAAGCAATTATGTCTATGATAATACCTGTATAACAATATTCCTATCTAATTTATTTATGAATATAGACTTTAAATCGATATTTCTTGTTGCAATACAGCTTATCTGTGTAGTTTTTATTTTAGTTACAGGAAGATTAATACCTCACAGCTTGCCTCTTCAAATAATATTTGTACTTGCTATTTCATTGGGTTTCTGGGCACTTTGGACAATTAATTTTAAGAATTTCCGTCTTACTCCAAACTTTCCCAAAGATGCGAGAATAGTTGCTAAAGGACCTTATAAGTTAGTAAGGCATCCTATGTACTCATGTCTGTTGCTTGTAACTTTAATGCTCATAATAGATGATTTTTCTATTGTAAGATTTGCTGTTTGGCTAATTTTATTAGCTGATTTATATGTGAAGCTTGTTTATGAGAAAAGATTAATAATAAATAGAAACTCAGATTACCAGATCTATAAAAGAGGTACAAGAAGACTCATTCCGTTCATACATTAAATTACCAAAAAGCATATAAATAATTTACGTATATTTAATATATTTATTTAATTCAGACTTAATTGTTATTTAACAGGTAATTAATACATAGCATTTACTTTTTAGCATTACTGATAAGTGATGCTTTCCATAAATGATATAACGATCATATTGCCAACTAAAAACGAAACCAGGAATATAGCAAGATTTCTTTATTCTATTCCGTCTGATATTAATCTAATAGTAATCGATACAAGCACTGATGATACAGTAGATATCATTAAGCAGATAAAGCCAAATAACACTGATGTATTTTTGCATCCTGGAAATATTTCGGAGGCCCGGCAGTTTGGATCAAAGATGGCTAAAACCAATTGGCTGCTATTTTCAGATGCCGATATTATTTTTAACCACAATTACTTTGATAACATTTCCAAATACTCGGGTTTTGATATTATCTATGGACCAAAGCTCTCCATTAAAGAATTTAAGTTCTACTATAAATTTATTTCCTATGGGCAGTTTTTGCTAGATGCTTTGGGTGTGCCTGCCGCAAGTGGTTCAAACCTGTTAATTAATAAATCATTATACGAGAAGGGAGGCGGATTTGATACTGATCTTGTATGCAATGAGGATTCAGAAATAGTATGGAGACTAAAAGAACTTTCTTTTGAGATAGCATTTGCTCCTAACCTTGTAGTCTATGCCACGGATCATAGAAGGTTGTATAGGGGTAAGATTAAAAAAACAATACACTCACTTGTAAGATGTTCGCTATTGTATTTAGATATCATGCCTGATAAATGGCGGCGAAATGACTGGGGATATTGGGCTTAATATATATATTGTCTTAGATTAAAGGAACAAATATGAAAATAATACTTGTTACAGATGCCTGGGAACCTCAGGTAAATGGTGTTGTTTATACGCTTAAAAATGTGGTTAATAATATTACTGATCATGAAGTCTTTGTACTTCATCCCGGCGTTGAAGGCTCAGTATTACTTTTTAATCTTTATTATAACATTCCAATACTAAAAAACCCATTTGAGGTAGTAAGGAACTATTTTGGCGATCAAAAACCCGAAAGGGTTCATATTGCTACTGAGGGAAGCCTTGGTATAGCAGCAAGATACTACTGTGAGAAATATGGGATAAAGTTTAATACTTCTTATCATACACAGCTTGCAGACTATGGCTGGGTTTTGTATAAAGTACCCAAATTTATTACAAGCGCTTTTGTCAGGTTGTTTCATTCAGCTAGCGGCAGGGTTTTGGTTACCACAAAGAGTATTGAAAAACAGTTAAACTTCAAAAATTCAGTGGTTTGGGCAAGAGGAGTGGATACTTCACTATTCAATATTAATAGCAGATCTTCCAATTTAAGAGGAAATACATTGATTTTTGTAGGAAGAGTTAGCAAGGATAAAAATCTCGATGATTTTTGTTCTATTAGAGGATATAATAAAATTTTGGTAGGAGACGGGCCATATTTAAGCACACTAAAGAAACATTATCCTGATGTGGAGTACACTGGTTTTATAGATCACAAAGAGCTTCCAAACTGGTATAACAAAGCCGATGTATTTGTGTTTCCAAGTAAGCTTGATACATATGGTCTGGTAATGCTCGAAGCCATGGCCTGCGGGCTTCCCGTTGTGGCATATGATGTTCCAAGCCCCTGTGATGTAGTTCAAAACGGGGTAACAGGATACTTGGGAGATAATTTAATAAAGAGTATAGAAAATGTTTTTGCTGATTATACTAACCTTTCAAACAATGCACATATGTTTGCAGATTCAAAAAGCTGGAAGTCAATTTCCGATCAGTTTATATCCCACCTCGTAAATTAAGAAAATCATTAACTTCCAATGATATTCTTATGATAATTTATCAGTGAAAAGAATGTAGATTTATCCCTTTAGAACATATACTTATCAGGCTTGAAGGAAATTCTGTCCAGCAACCTGTGTTATAGTAGTGCACGTCCTTTATGCGCTTATAAACAGGTTTATGTGTATGACCGCAGATAACATACTGAAATCCTTTTTTAAAACCGTATGATACTGCGCTTTTTGCAAGTTTACTTGAGGAGCTGAAAAACATTGTAGCTGTTCGTTGGATGATCCTACTTATTTTAAATGACTGTCTGTCCAGTTCCTGCAGCTTGCCATAAACTATAGCGGCCCAGCATAATAATAGTTTGTTTTTAGTTAGAAAATTATCGAACTGGTGACCATGAAGTGCAAGATAATTTCTACCCCCATATTCCCATGCATATTCAGAACAAACCTTAATATCCATTAAATGCGGAATTATTTTCTGAAATTGTTCGTCGTGATTGCCTTCAATCCAGATCACGTCTGTATTAGTGGAAATGCTTTGAATATATTGGAGCAATTCCCAGTGTTTGGTGCGGAGTTTTTTAAGATTTGCGTGGTCAAACAAATCACCAAGAATAATTAATCTATAGAACTGCCATTCTTTGAGAACATTTGTAAGTTTCTCTGCCCTGCTTTTTGGAGTTCCCAGATGTATATCCGAAATAATTATTGTATCAGCAGATTGCATTTTAATTCCTTATTTTATTTAAAGTTACTTATTAAGTTAGTTCTATATTGTTATTAAAATATTAACTTTCTATTAAAGATCATTTAATGATTGAGAATTGTGTTATGTGGGAGACTAAACTTACTCTTTATATGAAATTTAGTACTTAAAGGAAAATTAACAATCTTTTAAAAATTACTATAAAAAAGATTGATATCATATAAAAAAACCGAGGAGGGGAATGAACAAATGATGCCCGCGAGAGTAAAGTCGATTAAAAATACTATAACAAATACCAATGTTTTAAATAAAGCATATATATGGAAACTCTCAGGTTTTAAACCTAAAAATGATATCTACTATGAGAGCAAAAAGTATATAGTTAAAACAATAGACAGTGTGCTTGAACTGGAGAAAGCCCTTACTTTAAGATACGAAGTTTTTTATAAAGAATTAATTCAAAAAAGAAGCATAGTTACCATTGACTTTGACAAATTTGATCTCATATCTGACCATATTATCATTTTAGATAAAAGCACAAACGATGTGATTGGTACATACCGTGTAATATCATCAAGGTTTTCTGATACGTTTTACTCAGAAACAGAGTTTGATATTAATAATCTAAAAAATTTAACAGAAAATAAAATGGAACTTGGAAGGGCTTGCGTAAATAAAAATTACAGAAACGGAATGACCTTGACTCTTCTTTGGAAGGGAATTTCTTTATATATGGAATCACACAATATTAAATATCTGTTTGGATGTTCAAGCGTAAATACTACAAATGTCCTGGAGATTAGTCTTATTTATAAATACATAAAAGACCTTCACTTATCTCAGGACGAATTAAAAGTATTCCCAAAAAGTAAATTTAAACTTGAAAGTCTGGGGACTTATATTGACGCATTCGAAAAGTTTAATACAAAAGCAGAATCAATTGAGGAAATTATTCCACCGCTGCTTAAAACATATCTTAAAGCCGGTTCAAAAATATGCGGAGAACCAGCTCTAGATAGAAAGTTTAAATGTGCTGATTTCTTAACAGTTTTAGACTCTGAGTCAATGAACCAAAAGTTTGAAAAGAGGTATAAAATTGCAAACGGTTAGGGTGATAATTAAATTCGGCTTATTCCTTATATTGGTTTTACTATTTAGCATCATTTCTACACTTAACTATTTTGTAAACTTTGACATCTCAAAGAAACAAACATTTGCAAACCATATTTCATCATTTTTCTGCAGTATATTGCTAAAAGTTATTTGTATAAGGTTTACAGTTAATGATTTTGAGAAATATAGTAAAGACCAAAACTATTTAATTGTATCAAATCACTTATCTTATTTAGATGTCTTTATGATATCATCTATAATGCCATCGGTTTTTGTAGCGAGTATTGATGGAGTTAAGAATTCAGCACTGCTTGGACCGATAACAAAAATCGGAGGAGGTATTTTTGTTGACAGGCTAAATAGAAACAATATTGTGAGTGAAATTAGGCAGATTACAGAGTTAATAAAAAATGGGTTCAATATAGTGTTATTTCCCGAGGCTACAACATCAAATGGCGATGGTGTCTTGGATTTCAAATCTTCTCTTTTAGATCCTGCTATGAAATCGAAAGTTAATGTGCTTCCGCTCTGTATTAAGTACAAAGAAGTTGGTGAAAGTAAGCTAGATTCAAATAACAGAGACATGGTTTACTACTATGGCAATGCCGAGTTTTTTTCACATTTAATAGGTGTTATGAAACTAAAATCAGTACAGGTAGAAATCACAGTACTTGAAGAAGTGCAAACGACACATATAACTTCCAGAAAAGAAATTGCTGATAAAGTTTACAATTCTATTAATTTTGCTTACTCTTCTGTATAAATTAATAATGCTGCTAGCAGCTTCCTAAAGGCTCATTTAGCGCCAGTCTTAATCCTTCCAGAATATGACTAACCTGGGTACGGTATATGAAAAATTCCTTATAATAGAGATCAGGCTGCTCCTGCCAGTTGATAAACTTATCATATATGCTTTTAAATTTTGAATGCACTTCAGGATTGTCAAAGTGCCACCTGCGATTTTCTATGAACGGGAAAAACATCTTATAAAAAACCACTTGTTTTCTTATGCAGTTATTTATTGATGTTCTGCTTTTATAGTTGTGAACAACAGGGCTGTACCAGCCGGTTCTAACCCAGCTATAGCTACTGCCAAAGATCTTTGAAGCTATTTCATTCATGCCTAGTATACATGCAGCTTGAGTAGCAAGTTCATTGTATACATATCCGGCTTCTTTGGTTGAGTAGTCAAATATTGTAATCTTATGATCCATTTCATTTAGATTTATAATTAATTTAGGATTATTTGTGATCAATATATCAAAATTGAGTTTTGGTATATGACCGCAATGCTTGAGAGATATACTAATATTATCCCATTCTCTTTTAGCTATTTGGTAAACGTTATCAATTTCCATAGGTGAGTTATTACTAGATTTTCTAAAAATATTGCATATGAATAGTAAAATTATGATTAGAATAAAATTAATTTTCAGTTAACTTTTCTAAATTTCTTATAATGGAGGAAATAATGATCAAACATATAGTAATGTGGAAACTTAAAGATAGTGCTCGTGGAGTTAGTAAAGAAGAAAATGCTATGGAGCTTAAATCTGTATTGGAAGACCTGAAAAGTAAAATAGATGTTATAAAAGAAATAGAGGTAGGGATAGATTTTAATAAGTCAGCAGCGGCATATGATGTTGCACTTTATTCGGTATTTGACTCAAGAGATGATCTGCAAACCTATCAAAAGCACCCAGAGCATGTAAAAGTGGTTGATTTTGTAAATGAGATCAGGGATGAAAGAGTAGTAGTAGATTATGAAATCTGATCTAGCATCATAGAATTTAATTCTTTATTGTTTTTTCGTATAGGTCTAGATATTTTTTGGCTGATACCTTCCATGAATAATCTTCTTTCATGGCGTTTTTAATAATCTTTGCCCATTCATTTTTGTGTTCATAAACTGTAATTGCCTTAATGAGTGTATCAAGCAGGTTTACCTTTGTGAACTGCTTAAATGTAAAACCTGTAGGTTTGTTGGTTTCACTGTAATCACGCACTGTATCCACTAAACCTCCGGTATATCTTACAACCGGGATAGTTCCGTATCTAAGTGCAATCATTTGTCCAAGTCCACAGGGTTCAAACTTAGAAGGCATCAATATCATGTCAGCTCCTGCATAGATCTTTGCTGCAGTGTGCTCATCCTGCTTTAGTATCAGGCAGTAATTCCCCTTATATTTCTTTGTTTTATGTGAGAGCGCTTTATGATATTTTGAATCACCAACTCCAAGAATAATTAGCTGATATCCCAGGTCTATAATCTGTGAAAATGAGTCAATTATTAACTGTATGCCTCTTTGATCTGTAAGCTTGGATATAACGGCTATTAATGGTTTATCCTCGCTGTTATCAAGACCAAATTCTTCTTTTAGTTTAGTCTTATTGTATTGTTTATTTTCTAAAGAGTCCAAACCATAGGTCTTATAAATCTCTTTATCATTATTGGGATCGTGAAGGCTATAATCTATACCATTTAAGATTCCATGCATTTTTTTGGAGTCCTGCGAAGCTCTTCTAAGCACTCTGTCCAGTCCAAATCCAAACTCGGGATTTATTATTTCCTTTGCATAAGTTTCACTAACTGTTGTAATCTGATCTGAAAAAAGTATTGCGGCTTTTAGGAGATTGACCTTACCTTTCATTTCTATGTTTTGGTTAGTAAACAAGTAATCCGGAAGACCAAACATTTCCAGTAGTTCCTCTCTAAACTCTCCCTGATAATAAAGATTGTGAATTGTGAATAAAACCTTGGATAATTTAAAAAAAGGATCATCTTTTAAATGTTTGCGGTATTTTAGGAACAAAGGAACAAAAGCTGTCTGCCAGTCATGGCAGTGGATTATGTTTGGCTGAAAATTTAGAGATTTTGCAAGCTGCAGTGCACAAAGTGAGAAAAATCCAAATCTGAGGTCATCATCTCCAAGCTCGTATCCATATGCGCTGTATATGTAGTTTCTATCAAAATAATCTTTATTATCAATCAAATAACAGGTGATACCATTTAATTCAACCTCTTTTACTTTTGCCGATACAGCAAGCCAGTCTATACAGGTTGTAATTGTTTTGTTAATAGATTTTGGCTTAATTTTTAGATTCTGCAGATTAGATTTTACTGCTTTGTAATAAGGAAGGACAATCCTCACGTTGCATCCAAAACCCTGCAGTTCTTTGGAAAGCGACGATGTAACTTCACCAAGACCTCCAATATTAGTAAGCGGATCGAACTCTGATGTAATAAAAAGAATATTCATTAGTTGGGAATAATAGTTTTAGCAGTATTATCTATCTTGTATCAAATATTATGTAATTTTTCAACAAATTTCTGAGCGTTTTCTCTTATCTGTTTTTCCGGTGTTTGCGAACCGTCAGTAAATAATGCATTTGCAACTCCTATTAGAGATGCTCCGGAGGCTATATAGTCTCTGCAATTTTGCAGATTTATACCACCTGTAACAAATATCTTAGCAAATGGCAGGGGTTCCTTCATAGCTTTTACATATCCCGGGCCGCCAATTATGTTGGCGGGGAATATTTTTACCATATCTGCACCCAATTTATGAGCAGCAACTATTTCATTTGATGTGGAAGCTCCCGATATTACTACCTTATTCTCTTTTTTTGTAAATTCTATTATCTCTTTACATGTATGGGGAGAAACTATAAAATCAGCACCGTTTTCTACTGCGAGCTTAGCATTATTTACGGTAAGCACTGTCCCCGCTCCTACAACAACATCACTATTCTCTTTTATTTTGCTTATAGCGCTGCAGCATTGATCAAAGGAAAAAGTGATTTCAATCGCTTTTATTCCACCTGAAATACAGGCATTTGCCTTAAGCATAGCCTCATCTAGATTTTCGGCTCTTATCACGGCTACTATTCTATGATCTTTTAAAATGTCCATTAAATGCTGGTAAACCCCTCTAAATTTTAAACTGACGTCATTATTAGTAAATTTTGCTTTTAAAAAATACAGTATTAAAACTATTTTACTAATTTAATATAAAAACAAATTACTGTATTGACAAAAACATACAAAATATCTTAATATCGGAATATGACAGATCTTTCTATGTCCGATCTTATTGAATTTTTAAAAGTTAAAAATGTTAATCTTGGAGCTGATCCTGAAAAGACTATAAAGTCCTGCGTAAAACTAGGTCTTATACCAAAACCTAAAAGAAAAAAGGTGAAGGATGATAAGGGCAGGGCTACAACCCTGTTTTTCCCCGATTATACCGTGGATAAGCTTGCGTACATTAAAGCTCTTAAATCAGAGGGCCTGTCGCTTGAGGAAATAAGAGATAACTTTGCCCATGAATTTGTTAAAGATGCCATCAATGGCCTTCTAAAAGATGCAGATGAAGATAAGATAAAGCATCTTGCAAATATTATAGGTAGTGACAATAAGCAGCTAGAAGCAATTGTGGAAGCTCCGCTTGTAAATGTAATGGAGGTAATGTCTGCAGACGAAGTCAAGAGAATACTGTGCCTGTTTTTCGGGGTCGGGTTTTGCTCGCTTCTTGAGGCCCAAAAAGCACTTGAAGAATTCAGGATTAACGATGCAAGAAAGGCCATTTCAAAATCGACTTTTTATAACTCCGTTGGAGTCTTGAGGCTTGCAAGGACCGCGGGAGACTCCAAGTTAGAAGAAACCGCATCGGAGGTTTATGACAGCGTTGTTATAAAGCCGATAGGTAAGGCTACCGAGATGATAAGGATGCAGTTCCTGGATTCACTCACCAGCTATCTTGAGACAAAAAAGAGCAAGGTAAGCTAAAAATCATAGTCAGAATTGTTCTTTTAGAAAACCGTAGAGGTTATGAAAATTAAATAGTACTTCATTATCAATTTCTGCCTCATCTATATTAATTTTAAGCTTCTTTTCTATTTCCAGTATCAGCTCCAGGTTTGCTACCGAATCAAGCCCTACTCCATATTCGAAAAAGGGCTTTTCTTCATCAAAATCATCTGCTTTAATATTAAGCTTATATTTATTTATTATAAGCTCTTTAATCTTTAGTTTTAATTCTTCATTCATGATTAAGTGAGTTTGTTCCTGAGGATTTTACCTGTGGGACTTTTTGGTATTATATCCACAAATTCTATAAGCTTGGGGATTTTATAATCTGTAATTTTACTTTTTAGATATACGATTATTTCACTTTTCTCTATTTTTTCTCTGCAAACAATTAAGGCCTTTATAAATTCATTTCCATTTTCCCCTGTAAGTCCAACCACTGCGGCTTCTTCAATTTTCGGATGAGTAGACAGTAAATTCTCGATTTCTACGGGGTCTACCTTATTGCCGCTTATGTTTATCATAAGTTTCTTGCGGCCCTTTATATATATCATTCCATCTTCGTCTATATAGCCCAGATCCCCGGTATAATAAAAACCGTTTTTAAAAACCTTTTTGGTTTCCTCCGGCATATTGTCATATCCGGTTGTCATTGTTGCACTTTTCACGGTTATTTCTCCAAGCTCACCGGTTTTAGCTTCTCTGCCATCTTCTTTAATGATTCTGACGGTGACTCCTTTTACGGGTCTGCCTACAGAATCTGATGTATTCTCAATATCTTCACTCAAATTAATGGAAATCACCCCTGTTTCAGATGAGCCGTAAAGCTGTCTGGGCTGGATTTTAAACTTTTCAGAAAACTTATTAAACACCTCCTTTGAAAGCGGCGCTCCTGCCGATATTACCAGTTTTAAACTTTTAAGGGATATGGGGTCGATATCCGATTCCGCAAGCACATCCCGTATGCACGGTACGCATGGATAAATTGTAATCTTTTCTCTTCCTATGATTTCTGTGACTTTTTTTCTATTGAAGTCTTCCAGCATATAGCATGTCATTGTGGATTTTATGGCAGATACAAAATTGCCAAGAGCATATGTATGCGAAATTGGTATGGTAAAAAGAATTTTTTCGGAGCTGTCCAGGCCAACCGTTTCACTGTGATTGCTTGCAAGCGATATAAGGTTCTTATGGGTTCGTGCAACTCTTTTCGGCACTCCTGTGGAGCCTGT
>JABAHR010002718.1_pt1 | contig 16422 bp, 20 predicted proteins | sample 7062101 | NCBI WGS metagenome assembly JABAHR01 (sample SAMN14534553, study PRJNA622989) | marine sediment metagenome | biome: marine biome [ENVO:00000428]; feature: marine pelagic biome [ENVO:01000023]; material: deep marine sediment [ENVO:00002113] | place: India: Gulf of Kutch | collected... | reverse complement strand
TGGCTGTTCGTCGGCTCCTGGACCTTCGCCTCCGTGTTCTCGTATCTCGGCGGCCATGACGTGATCGAGGGCTGGTTCCTGGCGATGGACCTGGAGCCCTGGCAGTTCCTGGTCCTGGTGCAGCTGATCATCTTCGTCCTTGGCTGGCCGCTGGAATGGTCCGAGATCCTGATCATCTTCGTACCGATCTTCCTGCCGATGCTGGATACCTTCNNGTGGCGCTGAACCTGCAGACCTCGTTCCTGACGCCGCCGATGGCGATGTCGGCCTACTACCTGAAGGGCGTGCTGCGAAACGAGATCGAGCTGATCGACATCTTCAAGGGGATCCTGCCCTATCTGGGCATCGTGGTCTTCGCGATGGTGATGATGTACCAGTTCCCCGGCATCGCGCTGTGGCTGCCCGACTACCTGTTCGGTGAGTACATTCCGTGAGGTCTGACCCCACCGAAATGACGGCCATCCAGGCCGCGCAGGCGATCCGCGAGGGTCGCCTGCGCGCGGTCGATCTGGTCCGGGCCTGCCTGGACCGGATCGCCGCGACGGATGGCGAGATCGGTGCCTGGGCGCATGTCGATGCCGAAGGCGCGCTGGCCCGGGCGGCCGAGATGGACCGGCTGCGCCAATTCGGCATGCCGCTGGGCCCGCTGCATGGGATTCCGGTCGGGCTGAAGGACATCATCGACACGAAAACCATGCCGACCGAGCGCGGCACCCCGATCTTCAAGGGCCGCCAGCCCGACACGGACGCCTTCATCGTGGACCGCCTGCTCGAGGCCGGCGCGGTGATCCTGGGCAAGACCGTCTCGACCGAGCTGGCTTTCCTTCACCCGTCGGCGACGAAGAACCCGCACAACCCGGCGCACACCCCCGGCGGCTCGTCGAGCGGCTCGGCCGCGGCGGTGGCGGCGGGGCATGTGCCGCTGGCGCTGGGCACCCAGACCAACGGCTCGGTGATCCGCCCGGCCTCGTTCTGCGGCGTCTACGGGTTCAAGCCCACGCGCGGCCTGATCGCGCGCACCGGCGTGCTGCAGACATCGAAGAGCCTGGACCAGCTCGGCGGCTTTGCCCGCAGCCTCGAGGATGCGGCGCTGCTGGCCGACGCGATCCTCGGCTACGCCGGCAGCGACCCGGCCAGCCTGCCCCGCCCCGGCCCGGCGATCCTGGACGGCGCACGCGCCGAGCCGCCGGTCGAGCCGGATCTCGCCTGGCTTGAGCTGCCCTATTCCGACCGCCTGTCCGAGGCCGCCGCCTCGGGCCTGGGCGAACTGTTGGACGCCCTGCCCGGCCGGGTCGAACGCCTGCCGGCACCGCCGGGCTTCGCCGATCTGATCGAGACCCAGCGCATCATCCATGAATACGAGATCTGCCGGCATCTGGCCGAGGTCTTCGATGCGCATTGGGACATGGTCTCGGACAGCCTGCGCCCGGTGATCGAGCGCGCACGGCAGATTTCCGACGCCGACTACGAACGCGCCCTGGAAATGATGCACGGCGCGGAGGATTTCTTCGCCAACACATTCGAGGATTTCGATGCGATCCTCGCCCCCTCTGCGCTGGGCGAGGCGCCGCTTATCGCCGCAGGAGGCACCGGCGACCCGGTCTGCTGCACGATCTGGACGGTGGCCGGCCTGCCCTGCCTGTCGCTGCCGCTGCTGGTGGGCGAAACCGGGCTGCCGATCGGCGTTCAGCTGATAGGATGCCCCGAAAAGGATGATCGTCTGTGCCGGACCGCCGCGTGGATGCTGCGCCGGCTTCAGGAAGAAGGAGACCCCAAATGAGCTACATCACGAAAGTGATCGTCGGATTGGCCGCGACCCTGCTGGTCGCGATTTTCGTGTTCGGTCTGGCGCACAGCATCGCGACCGGCTTCGCAGGCTTCAAGGGCGGGCTGCCCTTCATCGTCATCACCATGATCGTGATGGGCATGGCCTTCTTCGACTATTGGGACGAGTGCGTTCGGCGCAAGAAATGAGCGCCAAACCCGTTCTCTGGCTGCCGCGCAAGGTCTCGGACGCTACCGTTGCCCGCGCCCGCCGCGATTACGATGTGATCCTCAACGAGGCCGACACGCCCGGGACCGCCGACGAGATCGTCGCGATGAGCGCGCGTGTCGACGCGATGATGCCCTGCCATTCCGAGAGGTTCTCGGCCGATGTGGTGGCGCAGCTGGACCCGCGGCTGAAGATCGTCGCCAACCATTCGGTGGGCGTGGACCACTGCGACCTCGACGCTCTCCGCGCGAAGGGGATCGTCGTCACCAACACCCCCGACGTGCTTTCCGACGCCACCGCCGAGATCGCCTTCCTGCTCATGCTGGGCGCCGCCCGGCGCGCGGTCGAGGGCGACCGGATCGTGCGCAGCGGCGCCTGGGACAGTTGGAGCCCGGCCTTCATGGTCGGCAAGCAGGTGAGCGGGGCGCGGCTGGGCATCGTCGGCATGGGCCGCGTCGGCCAGGTCATGGCGCAGTTCGCCCGCGGCTTCGGGATGGAAGTGCACTACTACAACCGCAGCCGCCTGCCCGACGAGCAGGAGCAGGGCGCGACCTATCACGACAGCCTCGACAGCCTGCTGCCGGTATCTGACTTCCTGTCGCTGCACTGCCCGGCGACGCCCGAGACCGCTGGGCTGATGAACGCCGAGCGCTTCGCGCAGCTGCCCGCGGGGGCGGTCTTCGTGAACACCGCCCGCGGCGCGCTGGTCGACGAGGCGGCGCTGATCGCAGCGCTGGAATCGGGGCAGCTGATGGCGGCGGGGCTGGACTGCTTCGTCACCGAGCCCGGCGGCAACCCGGCGATGGCCCCGCATGAGAGCATCTTCATGCTGCCCCATATCGGCAGCGCCACGGTGCGGACGCGCGACGCGATGGGCTTCCGGGCGCTCGACAATCTCGACGCGTTCTTCGCGGGCAAGGAGCCCAGGGACCGGCTCTGAGGCCGGCGGAGATCGGGGGCCAGCCCCCGTCTCCATCGCCGCAAGCGGCAATGGAGACTCCCCCGGGATATTTCGAGACCAAGGAAGGCGGGGCGCGCCCTCAGCCCCCGAGCAAGGCGCGCGCGGCGGCGCGGGCCTCGTCGGTGACGACGTCTCCGGCCAGCATCCGGGCGAGTTCCCCGATCCGAGCCGCGTCGTCCAGCGGCGCCACCTGCGTGGTGGTCGTCTGCCCGTTCACCTGCTTGGCGACCTGGAAGTGATGCGCGCCCTTCGCCGCGACCTGCGGCGAATGCGTGACCACCAGGACCTGCGCGCTCTCGGCCACCCGCGCGAGGCGGCGGCCCACGGCGTCGGCGGTCGCCCCGCCGACGCCGCGGTCGATCTCGTCGAAGATCATCGTGAGCCCCTCAGAGCGGGCCGACAGGCACACCTTGAGCGCCAGCAGGAAGCGCGACAGCTCGCCGCCGGAGGCGATGCGCGCGAGCGGGCCGGGCGGCGCGCCGGGGTTGGTGGCCACGGTGAAGCCGACCTGGTCGCGCCCCTCCGGCCCGGGCTCGGCCTCGGTGATCTGGGTGGAGAAGACCGCCCGTTCCATCTTAAGCGGCGCAAGTTCCTGCGCCATCGCCGCATCCAACCTTTCGGCCGCCGCGCGGCGGGCGTCGGTCAGCGCGGCGGCGGCCATGTCATACGCCGTCTGCGCCTCGGCCTCGACTTTCCCGAGCCGCGCGACCTCGGCGTCGCCGCCGTCGATCGCGGCCAGGCGGGCCCGCAGATCTTCGGCCAGATCGGCCAGGTCGTCGGGCTGGACGTTGTGCTTGCGGGCCAGCCCGCGGATCGCGAACAACCGCTCCTCGGTCTGCTCCAGGTCCAAGGGGCTGAATTCCATGTCGGCCATGTAGGCCTCGATCGCCGACTGCGCCTCGCCCAGTTCGGTCAGCGCGCGGCTGAGCGCCGCCAGCGGCGGCTCCAGCGCCGGGTCGTCGGCGCGCGAGGCCACGACCTCGAGCCAGCGGATAGCCTCCGCCAGCCGGGCCTCGGCGCCGTCGGCCCCCATCGCCTGGGCGGCCTGCGCGACATCGGTGCGGATCTTCTCGGCCATCTGCATCCGGCGGCGCTGGGCGTCCAGCTCGGCATCCTCGCCCGCCTGCGGGGCCAGCTCGTCCAGCTCCCCCACCGCATGGCGCAGAAAATCGGCGTCCCGCGCGGCCTCATCCAGGTTCGCCTGCGCCGCCTGCCGCGCCTTGCGCGCCGCGGCCAGCGCCCGCCAGGCGTCGCGCACGGCCTGCCGATCTGCCTCCATGGCGCCGAAGGCATCGAGCAAGCCGCGATGCGCGCGGATGTCCAGCAGGCCCTTGTCGTCCTGCTGCCCATGCAGCTCGACGAGCGCACCCGAGAGCGCGCGCAGCACCTCGCCGCTCACCCGCCGGTCGTTGACGAAGCCGCGCTTGCGCCCGTCGCGCGCGTTGATCCGGCGCAGGATCAGCTGGTCGTCGCGCGGCAGCCCCGCCTCCTCCAGCACGCTCCAGACCGCATGGCCCGGCGCCGGTTCGAACACGGCGGTCACCTCGCCCTGCTCGGCGCCCTGGCGGACGATGTCGGCCCGGCCGCGCCAGCCCAGCACGAAGCCGAGGCAATCGAGAAGAATCGACTTGCCCGCGCCGGTTTCGCCGGTCAGCACGTTCAGCCCCGGATGGAAACTCAGATCCAGTTCCTCGATCAGCAGCACATCGCGGATGCTCAGTTCCGCCAGCATGGCCCACCTGCCTGCCGGGGCCCCCGCGCCAGCTCGCCGGCCCCAGCCTCTTTTTCGGTTTTCAAATATCCCGGGAGGGTTGGGGGGCTGGCCCCCCAAGGCCCGGATGCGCTTCGCGGCGCGGGACGTCTCAGAGCCACTTGCCCTGAATCACCTGTCGGTAGATCCGGCTCAACCAGCCCTGCCCACTGTCCTTCGGCTCCAGCCCGGCGCCGGTCAGCAGCGCGTAGCTTTCCTCGTAATATGCCGATCCCTGGTAGTTGTAGCCCAGGATCGCCCCGGCGGTCTGCGCCTCCTCGACCAGGCCAAGGCTCAGATAGGCCTCGACGAGCCGGTGCAGCGCCTCGGCGGTGTGCTGGGTGGTCTGGAACTCCTGCACCACGACGCGGAAGCGATTGATCGCCGCCGGGAAGTGGCCCTTCTTGAGGTAATACCGGCCGATCTCCATCTCCTTGCCCGCCAGGTGGTCGAGCGCGAGATCGAATTTCAGCTGGGCCGACTTGGCGTAGTCGCTGTCGGGATAGCGTTCGACCGTCTCGCGCAGCTCCTGCAAGGCGTCGAAGGTCATGCCCTGGTCGCGGGCCACGTCGACGATCTGGTCGTAATAGCTGAGCGCCACCAGATACTGCGCCCAGGCGGCGTCCTCGTCGGCGGGATAGAAGTCGAGGTAGCGCTGCGCCGCGGCACGGGACTCGCCAAAGCGCTTGGCCTCGTAATAGGAGAAGGCCGACATGATCATCGAGCGCTTGGCCCACTCCGAATAGGGGTAGAGTCGCTCGACCTCGTCGAACAGCCGCCCGGCGCGCAGCTCGTTGCCGTCGGCAAGCTCGCGCTCGGCCTGGAGAAAGAGCTCCTGCGCCGAGCGGGTCTCGATCGGTTCCTCGGTCTCGCGGCCGCACCCGGCAAGCGACACGCCCAGCAACAGCAGCAGAACCCCAAAACGACGCAGCATCAATGCCCTCACGATTGTACGGCCTTGCGGGCACCACGGCACCCAGCCCTGCGATAGCATAGAAGCGAAACAGACGGAAAGGGCAAGCGGCCGTGCCGGCGGCTCAGCCCACGGCGCGCAGATCGGCCGGGCTGAGATCGATCCCCGGCAGCGTCGCCGCCTGCTCGGGCGTGCAGGTCACGCGGCGCACCGCGCCGGGCGTCGCGAACAGCTTGCGCAGCAACTGGTTGGTCGCGCCGTGCCCGGCCCGCAGGCCGGTATAGGCGCCCAGGATCGGCGCCCCGGCCAAGGCCATGTCGCCCAGCGCGTCCAGCATCTTGTGGCGCACGCATTCGTCCCAGCGGCGGAAGCCCTCGGGGTTCAGCACCTTGTCGCCGTCGATCACCACCGCGTTGTCGAGCGTACCGCCCAGCGCCAGCCCGCGGGACTGCATGAACTCGACCTCGTCGCGGCGGCAGAAGGTACGGCAGTCGCTCAGCTCGCGCAGGAAGGCGCCGTTGGCCATGTCGAGGCTGCGGGACTGCCGGCCGATCGCGCGGTCGGGGAAGTCGATGGTAAAGGCGATGCTGAGACCGTCGTGCGGCGCCAGCTCGGCGCGCACGTCGCCATTTTCCCAGACGACCGTCTGCTCGACCCGCCAGGCGGTGAGCGGGGCGCGGGTGCGGGTCACGCCGGCGGCGACGATGTCGCGCACGAACCGCTTGGAGCTGCCATCCATGATCGGCACTTCGGGGCCGTCGATCTCGATCAGCGCGTTGTGGACCCCGGTGCCGGCCAGCGCGGCCATCAGGTGCTCGACGGTCGAGACGCTGACGCCGGCGGCGTTGGTCAGGCGCGTGTTCAGCGTGGTGTCGGTGACACGATCGTAAAGCGCGGGGATCACCGGGTTCCGATCGCCGACATCGGTCCGCTTGAAGCGAATGCCGTGATCCGCCGGCGCAGGACGCAGGATCGCGCGCACGGGGCGCCCGCTGTGCAAGCCGGTGCCTACGAAAGGCACCTGTCGTTTCACTGTCGTCTGCACCCCAGCCCCTCTTTCACCTCGTGCCGCCCTGCTCTGCTCTCCTCCCGGCGGCGCCGTGACGCTTCCGGGAGATTATTGTGCGGCGCAACCGTCATTAGGGAGACATAAACATCCCTTAACCTTGGGCCTAGAGGCCGGCTGTCCCCGAAACAATTCAAAGTTTGCAACAAAATCCTACAGCCCATCACGCCCCTTGTTTTCCAAAGAAAAACGCCTCCGCGAGGAGGCGTTTCCAGGCGGATCGGCAGCTTCCCGCCGACCCGGAGCCAAATCACCGAATGCGTCAGTTCGCCTGGCGACGCAGGAAAGCGGGGATTTCGTGCTGATCCTGCGTGTTGCGCTGCTCCTGTGCCGGGGCGTTGTTGCGCGGAGCCGAGATCGGCGGCGACTGGCGATGCGCCGGATGGCGCTCTTCGCGGCCGCCCTGACCGGTCATGCGGTGGATCAGGCTGTTGATCGCAAAGCGGTTGCCGTCTTCGGCCTGCTGCTTCTGCGGCTGCTGGGGCTTCTGCGCCGGCGGCACCCGGTTCACCGCGGCCTGCAGACGGCGCAGAGCTTCCTCGGTCGGCTCGCCGGGCTCGCGCGGCTTTTGCGCGGCCGGAGCGGGCTGGTGCTCTTCGGCCTCGATCGCCTGATGCGCGACCGGCGCCGGATCCTCGGCGGCCGGGGCGGGCGCTTCGCTCGCCTCGACCTCTTCCTCGCGCGCCTTCTGCGCGTCGATGAAGCTGCGTCCCATCATCGGCTCGCGCAGGGTGGCGGCAGCCGGACGTTCGGCGGGTTGCTGCGGGGCAGCGGCAGCCGGGCGCTCGGCGGGCTGCGCAGCAGCCGCGGGGCGGGCCGCCGGGGCGATCGTCTCGCGGTCGTCGGTCGACTGCTCGCTCGGAACCGCGTCGATGCCGGTGGCGACCACCGACACGCGCATCTTGCCTTCCATGTCGGGATCCAGCGTCGAGCCGACGATGATGTTGGCGTCCGGATCGACCTCGTCGCGGATGCGGTTGGCGGCTTCGTCGAGTTCGAACAGGGTCAGGTCGTTGCCGCCGGTGATGTTGATCAGCACGCCGCGGGCGCCCTTGAGGCTGATCTCGTCCAGCAGCGGGTTGGCGATCGCCTTCTCGGCGGCCTGGATGGCGCGGTCCTCGCCCTCGGCCTCGCCGGTGCCCATCATGGCCTTGCCCATCTCGTCCATCACCGAGCGGATGTCGGCGAAGTCGAGGTTGATCATGCCGGGGCGGACCATCAGGTCGGTCACGCCCTTCACGCCCTGGTAGAGCACGTCGTCGGCCATCGAGAACGCCTCGGTGAAGGTCGTCTTCTCGTTGGCGAGGCGGAACAGGTTCTGGTTCGGGATCACGATCAGCGTGTCGACGACGCGCTGCAGCTCGGCCACGCCTTCCTCGGCCTGGCGCATCCGCTTGGCGCCCTCGAACTGGAACGGCTTGGTCACGACGCCGACGGTCAGCACGCCCAGCTCGCGCGCCGCCCGGGCGATGATCGGCGCGGCGCCGGTGCCGGTGCCGCCGCCCATGCCGGCGGTGATGAAGCACATGTGCGCCCCGGCGAGCTGGTCAACGATCTGCTCGATCGACTCCTCGGCCGCGGCCGAGCCGACCTCGGGCCGTGCGCCAGCGCCAAGACCCTGGGTGACCTGCACGCCAAGCTGGATCTTCTGGTTGGCGTGGTTCTGGCTGAGCGCCTGCGCGTCGGTGTTCGCGACGACGAATTCGACGCCTTCCAGATTCTTTTCGATCATGTTGTTGACGGCGTTGCCGCCGGCCCCCCCGACGCCGAATACGGTAATGCGGGGACGCAGGTCATGCTGCTCGGGCATGCTGAGAGTCAAAGCCATGATTTAATCCGCCTGTAATTTCGACCGCTTTTCGCGTCGCGGTTCTGTGCCTTACTGCTGATTCGATAAGGTAAACCAACAAACTTCCCACGTCACGAAATTTGTAGGGGATTGCCGCATTGTGACCAGAATTCGCGGGTAGCGGGCGGGCCGCCTGAGAGTCGGGTGATCAAGCTGTCCGCAAGCCGACGGATCAGACCGGCCCCGGCATTGGCACCGCCTACCAGTTCTCGCGGAACCAGCGCACCGCCCGGCGCAGCCTGCGGGTGCCGATGCGGTCGGCCGGCATCTCGAAATCCCAGCATTCGTCCTGCGGGTGGCTGGCATGCAGCGCCAGCCCGACCGAGGCGGCGAAGGCCGGACCGGTCGCGGCCTGCGGCAGGCCCTGCACGCGCAGCGGCTTGCCGACCCGGACCTGGCGGCCCAGGATGCGCGTTGCCAGCCCGTCGAGCCCGGGAACCTGCGAATTGCCGCCGGTCAGCACCACGCGCTGGCCCGGCAGATGCTCGAAGCCCGACGCGTCGAGCCGGTCGCGCAGCTCCTCGAGGATCTCTTCCATCCGCGGGCGCATGATCCCGATCAGCTCGGTGCGCGAGATCACCCGTCGCTCGCCCTCGGCGGCACCGGGGGGCGGCGGGATCTCGAGCATGTCGCGGTCGTCCTGGCCGGTCGCCACCACGCCGCCATGCAGAGTCTTGATCCGCTCGGCGACATTGTAGGGAATGTTGAGCCCGTGGCAGATGTCGTTGGTCAGGTGATGCCCGCCGAGCGGCACGGTGTCGGCATAGATCATGTGCCGCTTGGCGAAGATCGAGATGCCCGAACTGCCGCAGCCCAGGTCGATGCAGGCCGCGCCCAGCTCCTGCTCGTCCTCGACCAGCGCGGCGAGACCCGCCGCATGGGCCGAGATGGTCAGCCCTGCGAGTTCCAGGTCACAGCGTCGGATGCAGTGCAGGATATTGTGGACCGCCACCGCGTCGGCGGTCAGCAGGTGCATGTCGACCGACAGCCGCCCGCCGATCTGCCCGCGCGGGTCGCGGAGCCCGGTGCGGTGGTCCAGCGTGAAGTTGACCGGCAGAGCGTGCAGCGCCTCGCGCCCCTGGCCGTAATCGGGCAGATCGCAGGCGGCGAGCGCCCGGCCGATATCGGCCTCCGAGACCTCGCCGTATTCTACATGCACGTCGCCCGACAGCCCGTAGGAGCGTGGCGCGCCCCCGGCGAAGGAGACGATGACGTGGTCGACCCGCATGTCGGCCATCTTCTGCGCCGCCTGGATCGCGGTGCGCAAGGCGCGCTCGACCTCGTCCATGGCGACGATCTCGCCCAGCTTCATGCCGCGCGAGCGGGTCGTCGCCGCGCCGATCACCCGGAAGGCGCCGTGGGTCAGGCCTCGGCCGTTGGTCTCGGGCTGGTTTGCCGCCTCGGGGGCGAATTGCAGCACCAGGCAGGAGACCTTGCTGGTGCCGATATCCAGAACCGCAACCACGCCGCGTCGCAGCGCGGCCTCGCGTCGGTCGCGCATCGCGCGCTGGGCTTCATAGAGCGGACTCATGCGTCTTCTTCCCCGATAACCCCACGTGCCTTGCGTAATTCATAGAGCGCCTCGGGCGTCAGCCGCAGGATCGGGCGGCGCCGGTCGCGCATGTCCACCGCCCGAAGGTCGCGGTTGAGCACGTCCTCTGCGGCGTGCAGCGCCATCACCCGGCTGAGCGCCGCGGCCGCCCCGGTCTCGGGCAGCATGATCTCGATTCCGTTCCTGAGCACCAGCGTCCAGCGCCGTTCGCCGACACGCACGAGCCCGCGGATCTCGTCGGCCACCGGCCTGGCACGGGCGATCAGCTCGAGCGACTCCGCGACCTGCCGGTCGGCGCCGGTGCCCGATACCAGCGGCAGGTCGGGCCAGTCGGCGCGCTCCTCGGCCGGGCCCATGCGCACGCCCTCGGCGTCCAGCAGGTGCAGCCCGCCATCGGTCCACCACAGCAGAACCGGCGTGCGTTCGACGACGTCGACCCTCAGCACTCCCATGCCCTCGATCCGCACCGAGGCCGATTTTACCGCGTCGAGCGCCAGCACCTTGTCGTGCAAAGCGTCGATGTCGAGGTCCATGGCGCTGGCCGGCACCGAGACATCCAGCGCACCGCGCACCAGCGGCGCAAGGCCGGGGCTCATCGACCCCAGTTCGATGCGCTCGACCTTGAGGGCCGGATGCGCCGCCACGCTCTCGCGGACGGCGGCGATGCGTTCGGTGACCGCGGCGCGGACCTTGGGGTCCTGCGCCAGCTGCCAGCCGACCAGTGTCAGCGCCAGCAGCGGCAGGCCGACATGGACGAAAAGGCGGATGGTGGGGGTCAGCCAGAGCCGCTGAAGCCGGTAGAGAGCCCGGCTGGGCGCGGGATCATGCGAGGGGGGCATCAACGCAGACACGAGGCGTCCTCCACCATCCAGGAGACAAGCTGCCCGAAATCAATCCCGAAATGGGCGGCCTGCTCCGGCACCAGGGACGTGGGGGTCATCCCTGGCTGTGTATTCGTCTCGAGAAGCACGAGACCATTCGTTCCTTTGGTTTCGTCCCAGCGCAGATCGGTGCGCGAGACGCCCCGGCACCCCAGCGCCTTGTGCGCGCGCAGGGAATAGTCGAGGCACAGCTCGGTCACCTCGGCGGGGATCTCGGCCGGGATCACATGGCGCGATCCGCCGGTGACGTATTTAGCGTTGTAGTCGTACCAGCCGTCGGTCTGGATATCGGTGACCGTCAGGGCGCGGTCGCCCATCACCGTCACGGTCAACTCGCGCCCGGGAATGAAGGCTTCGACCATCACCGTCTCGGGCATGTCGTCCGACAGCTGCGCCGGCGCGTTGGCAGCCTCGTGGACAATATAGACGCCGACCGACGAGCCCTCGTTGTGCGGCTTCACGACATAGGGCGGCTCCATCGGATGGCCGGCGCGTACCTCGGCGGCACTGACCAGGCGGTGCGGCGCCACCGGCAAACCAGCCCCGGCATAGACATCCTTGGCGCGCAGCTTGTCCATCGCCAGCGCCGAGGCCAGCACGCCGGAATGGGTGTAGGGAATGCGCAGCCATTCCAGCAGGCCCTGGACGCAGCCATCCTCGCCCCAGCGGCCGTGCAGCGCGTTGAAGACGACATCGGGCGCAGCAGCGGAAAGCGCGGCGCACAGATCCGCGCCGGCGTCGATCTCGACAACCTCGAAGCCTTCTCCCCGCAACGCAGCGGCGCATTCGCGACCGGACACGAGAGACACCTCACGCTCGGCGGAGGGGCCCCCTTTCAACACTGCTATGCGGGACGCTGTCCTGCTCGACATGGCCCGCCTCAACTCTGCCCCTGGTCCGCTCTGGCGGCGGCCTTCGGGTCTTATTGTTTATCACGCTCCGCGGCAGTGGCTTGAAGACTCTCGCCCACGCGCATGATTTCCCACTCTAATTCGATGCCGGAATTTTCGCGAACCCTTTTTCTGACCAATTCGCCCAACTCCTCCAACTCTGTGGCAGAAGCGTCACTGCGGTTGATCAGGAAGTTGGCGTGCTTCTCGCTCATCTGCGCACCGCCCAGCCGCGCGCCCTTCATGCCGGCATCCTCGATCAGCTTCCACGCCTTCAGGTCATGCACATCGTCATCGCGGCCGGTCGAGGAATACCCGGCGGGGTTGCGGAAGGTCGAGCCGGCGCTGCGGTCCTTGACCGGCTGGCTTGCGGCGCGCCTGGCGAGCGCCTCCTCCATCTTCGCCTCGATCGCCGCCGGCTCGGCCAGCGGCGCCTCGAACAGCGCGTCGACCAGGATCATGTCGGGCGGCAGCGCGGTCGAGCGGTAGGCAAATCCCATATCCGCATGGCTCAAGGTCACCAGCCGGCCGTCGCGGGTCAGCGCCCGCGCCTCGACGAAGACATCCGCCACGTAAGTGCCGTAGCAGCCCGCGTTCATCCGGCAGGCGCCGCCGATGGCGCCGGGAATGGTGCGCAGGAAAGCCAGGTCGATACCCTGCGCCGCCGCGCGGCGGGCGACATGCGCATCCAGCATCGCCGCCCCGGCCCGCACCTGCCCGCCGCCGGGGAACTCGATGCCGTTGAAGCCCCGCCCCAGCCGGACCACCACACCGCGTATGCCGCCGTCGCGGATGATCATGTTCGAGCCCACGCCCAGCGGGAACACGGGAACCTCGGCCGGCAGCGCGGCCAGGAAGGATTGCAGATCCTCCGGATCCGCGGGCTGGAACAGCACGTCGGCGGGCCCGCCCACGCGCAGCCAGGACAGCTCGGCCATCGGCCGGTCGGGGGTCAGCGTGCCGCGCACCGGCGGCAGGAGCGTCTCGAGGTCGGTCATCGCCCGCTGCAATACCCGGCTCGCGCGCGGGCGGCAATGGGTCAGGCGCCGGGCGGCAAGGGCGCGCCGTCGATCCGGCCGATCACCATGCAGCCGAGCGTCTCTTCCAGCGCGTCGGCCAACTGGTCGACGGTTTCGGTGACGACGTACATCCCGCCGGTGCGGTCGGCCAGGCAGCGGGTGCGCGCGCGATCGGGGGGAACGGTCGCGGGATCGACCCGGTCGTCGGGCCATTCGAAGAAATCGCCGCGCATCCTGAACCCGATCACATGGACCGTCAGCGAAGGTGCCTGCTGCGCCAGGTCCACCGCCAGCCGGCAGGGCGAACCGCCGCAATTCTCCTTGCCGTCGGTCACCAACACCACGATGCCGGGCCGCTCGGGGGCACCCAGCGCCTCGGCGGCCTCGGCAACGGCAAGCGTCAGAGGCGTCTGTCCCGAGGGCCGCAGCGCGTCGATGTCGGCCAGGATGCGCGGCGCCGCGTCGGCCAAAGGACCGAAGCGCAGATCGACATTGCTGCACACGTCGGTGGAGCCGGGCCCGTAGATCATCAGGCCCAGCCGGCGGATCGGCGCCACCTGCGGGATCGCCCGGTGCATCGCCCGGCGCGCGTCGAGTATGCGCGGCTCGGCCATCGCGTTGAAAGCCATTTCGGACATCGAGCCCGAGCCATCGAAGACGATGATCGCGTCCTCGGCGCAGCCGCCTTGCGCGCTGCCCGCCTGCCCGCCCAGCGCCGCAAGCGTCATGGCCAGGCCGAGCCGGCGCGCTGTCGTGCGGATCCGCCCTCGCATCGCCCTCCCCCGTCTCGTGCGGCCGTCCGGTCAACCGGGGGCCACGTGAACCATCCCAGGCGGTTGGCCAACCGCCTCTGCCGGACTAGCTTGCCGGGAAAGATAGCCGGGCGAGCCGCACTTTCCATAGCTTCTATTGCACGGTAACGGGCGCCTGCGGACAACGAAGCAGAGACCGATGAGACAGGACATCCCCCAAGACCTTACCCTGACGAAGCGCGACGGCCTGCCGGACGCGTTGCGGGTGCTGCTCGACGAGCTGCCGCGCGCGCAATGGCCAGAGCATCCGAATTTCGAGGGCATGGTGAAGTTCTGGCTCGACCGGCACCTGATGTTCCGCCAGCTTCTCGGGGTGTTGCAGCAGGACGCCCGGGCCCTCACGGACCGGCAGATCGACTTCTCAGCCTTCGGGCCGCGGCTGGCGCGCTATGGCGGGATGCTGCTGAACGAGCTGCACGGCCATCACCAGATCGAGGACGTGCACTATTTCCCGCACCTGGCCCGGCTCGACCCGCGGCTGGAACAGGGCTTTGCGCTGCTCGACAACGATCACGGCGCGATGGACGGGCTGTTGCACGAGATGGCGGACGGCGCCAACGCTGTGCTGCAGGCCCAGGGCGCGGCCGACCAGCTCGGGGCGTTTCACGACCGGCTGAACGGCTTCGAGGCGATGCTCGACCGGCACCTCGCGGACGAAGAGGAGCTGATCGTTCCGGTGATCCTCAAGACAGGCTTCGGCGGCTGAACCGCGGCGCGACCGCGCGCGATCGAAGCGTCGCCACTCCGGACGGTTCCTCGCTTCGCTGGCGCGCAGACGCCGGAGCATGTCCCGCCAGTTTCCTGGCGGGCATGCCCATGCGCTGACATCCGCACCGGCGCGGTGGGTGTCCTAGTAGCGGCGGATCGTGTCGATCGAGACGATGCCGTCCTCGCCCGCGGTATTGTAGCCGATGGCGATCCGGTCGCCGACCGTGACGTCGGCGGGGAACAGGCCTGCGGGCAGGTACCAGACGGTCTTGTCGGACAGGGTAAGGATGTTGGCCTTGCCGTCGAAGGACCGGACGGTACCGGAGGTGGCGTCGGCAAAGGCGGGGGCGGCAGCGACGATGGCGACCGCGGCAATCAGGATGCGCATGGGCGATGACCTGAAGAGGATGGCGCTCTCGGGCCCGGCCGGGCCCTGCAGCCGCCGGGCGGAGCCTCACGCCCGGATCGCCGCTATATGAGATCAGTGCCCGAGTCGCGCAAGGGGTTTGCGGGGCCGCCCGGCGAATGCACGACGATGTGATGGAAATGACGCGGCGGCCGGCGGCTCAGGCCGCCAGACCCTCGGTGCAGGCGCGGAAATCGGCGACCGGCCCGGCGGCGCCTGCCAACGGGATCGGCAGCGACCTCTCGCCCAGCAGCGCGATGGCGGTGTCGTTGTATTGCAACCCGTCGAGCACGTTGCCGAAACCCCGGTCGGTGACGGTCAGCGCCGCGCCGCCGCCGCTCAGCACATGCCGCGTGGTCGAGATCGTCAGCCCCTGCGCCCCGTCGAAGCGGATCGCGAAGATGGGCCCGTCGGGCCAGGCGCCCTCGGCCAGCGTCAGGGTGATGGCGTATTGGGGAATGCGCGGGTCGTAGGTGACGCGCACGGCCGCGGCCTCGGTCGCGTGGGTCAGGGTGCAGATCGGCACCGGCGAGAACTCCCAGGCGCGGGCCGGAGCAGCGAGGAGCAGAAGGGCGAGAACGACGCGCATGCGCAGATGGTAGCGGCGCGGGGCCAGGGGGCAAGGCACGGTCATCGGCCGAGGAAATGGCGGATGACCGCCGCCACCACCGACAGCACGACCGAGACAAGGATTGCGCTCGTGATCGGGATGTAGAGGCGGAAGCTCTCGCGCTCGATGACGATATCGCCGGGCAGCCGCCCCAGCCCGATCCGGCCGAGCGTGCCCCAGAGCAGCCCCAAGACGATCAGCGCGATGCCGAGCAGGATCAGCAGGCGGGCCAAGGCGCGGCGCTCAGAGCCGGCGGCTGAAGCTGCCGCGCCGGGCGTAGCCCNNCCTGCATCAGCCGGTCGAAGTCGGCGCCCGAGACGTTGACCAGCGTGCGGTGGTCGCCGCCCTCGAACCAGACCCGGTCGAGCCCTGTCAGGCTTTCCTCGAGCAGCACCGGCACGCCGTAGGCATCGCCGATCGGAGGGATCGCGCCCATGTCGCAATCGTCGAAGATCCTGCTCATCTCGGTCTCCGAGGCCAGCGCGAGCGACTCGCCCAGCAGTTCGTGCAGCGCCCGGAAACTGACCCGGTGGCTGGCCGGGACGACGGCGAGGTAATAGTCGTCGTCGTGGTGGATCAGCACCGACTTGGCGAGCTTGTCGCCGGTGACATGGGCGGCCTCGGCGGTTTCGCTGGTGGTGTGCGTGGGTGCGCGGCGGTCTCGAACGCGACGTTCTGGCCGTCGAGATGCGCCTTGAGCCGGCTGGCTATGGTCATGGCGTCCTCCTGACCGGTTGGAAGACCAGTGTGCACCCGCGCAGGGGTCCGGGCAAGCCGGTCCGTCAGTCGGGGGCGCGACGGGGGCGGACGCCCGGCCCGGAGGCTGCCGGCAAGCGTATGGCAAACGTATGGCAAGCGGAGGGGCAAATGACACGTGAGGGGCGGCCGGCAGGCGCGCCCGGCGCCCCGTGAAGACGGCTCCGTCAGGTGGGCGATTCCTGCCCGTCATGAGGCGGTGCATCATAGGCCGGCGCGGAATAGTGGGCAGGAGCAGCCCACCCTATGGCCTGCA
>JABAHR010007992.1_pt6 | contig 16435 bp, 14 predicted proteins | sample 7062101 | NCBI WGS metagenome assembly JABAHR01 (sample SAMN14534553, study PRJNA622989) | marine sediment metagenome | biome: marine biome [ENVO:00000428]; feature: marine pelagic biome [ENVO:01000023]; material: deep marine sediment [ENVO:00002113] | place: India: Gulf of Kutch | collected... | reverse complement strand
CCGATTTTGCCGGTCAGTTGTTCCAGCAGCCCGGTATCACAATGCATGTCGGCGAGGCGCGCAGTTTTACCGCCGGCAGCGCGGGTGACTATGACCTCATCCAGGTGTCGTTGCTGGACTCCTTCAGCGCCTCGGCATCCGGGCAGTACGCGCTGAGCGAAAGCCACCTGTACACGGTCGAGGCGCTGACGGAATTCCTGCGCAAACTGGCCCCGGGCGGTTTTGTCTCGATCACGCGCTGGATCAAGCTGCCGCCACGGGATACGCTGAAACTGTTTGCAACCGCTGTCGCGGCCCTGCGTGCCGCGGGCAGCAACGAGCCGGGACAGCAGCTCGTGCTGGTGCGCGGCCAGCAAACCGCTACGCTGCTGGTCAAGAACGGCGCTGTCGATGCGCAGGACATCCGGCGCCTGCGTGCCTTTTGCAGGGCAAGATCGTTCGACGTGGCCTGGTACCCGGGCATGGAACGCAGCGAGGCGAACCGTTACAACCGGCTGCGTGATGCCTGGTTCCACGATGCGGCACGGGCGTTGTTGAGCGACCGGGCTGAGCGCTACCTGGATGATTACAAGTTCAACCTGCAGCCGGCCAGCGACGACCGGCCCTATTTCTTCAACTTCTTCAAGTGGCAGACCCTGTCCGAGGTGTTGCGCCTGCGCGGTCGCGGCGGCGCCTCGCTGGCCGATTCCGGCTACCTGGTGCTGGTCGCAACCCTGGCGCAGGCCGTCCTTGCCAGCCTGCTGCTGATCCTGTTGCCGATCTGGCTCTACCGTAGCGCCGCCGGGGGTGGAAAGAGCGGCGTGTCCCGCAGCCGGGTGGTGGCCTATTTCTCCATGCTGGGGCTGGCATTCCTGTTTATCGAGATCGCCTTTATCCAGAAACTGCTGCTGTTCCTGCACCATCCGCTGTATGCCATTGCCGTGGTACTGAGCAGCTTCCTGGTGTTCTCGGGGCTCGGCAGTGCCTGGCTGGCGCGCGTGGCGGCGAGCAGGCGACAGCGGCTGCTGTTGCTCGCTGTCAGCGGTATCGTGCTGCTCGGCGCGCTCTACCTGCTGTCGCTGGACGCGTTGCTGGTACAGCTGGCGACACTGCCGGACCCCGTGCGCATCCTGGTCAGCGTGTGTCTGATCGCGCCGCTGGCATTCTGCATGGGCATGCCATTCCCGCTCGGCCTCGGACGCCTGGCCGGGCGTGCGCCCGAGCTGATTCCCTGGGCCTGGGCCATCAACGGCTGCGCCTCCGTGATCAGCGCCGTGCTCGCTACCCTGCTTGCCATACATCTCGGTTTTTCCGCGGTGATTGCGCTGGCGCTGACGCTGTATGCCCTGACGCTGTGGGTATTCCCGGACTAGGCACCGCAACGGTATCCGCCGCGCACGTATTGGCGACAGCGTGCATTTGCGCGAGAATGCAGCGATGGAACAGGGCTCTGGCAGGGAAACCATGCGCATCGACAAGTGGCTGTGGGCCGCGCGCTTCTACAAGACGCGCGCGCTGGCCACGGCGGCCATCAGCGGCGGCAAGGTGCATCACAACGGCAGTCGTATCAAGCCGTCACGCCAGCTTGCCGTGGGCGACATGCTGACCATACAGAAGGGGCCGTACCGTTTTGACATCACGGTCGAGAAACTCACCAGGCAGCGGCGCCCCGCGGCGGAGGCGCGCACCCTGTACAGCGAGTCCGAGCAAAGCAGCCGCGAGCGCCATGAGCTGTATGCACAGCGCAAGCTGGAGGGACATACTGCGGTGCAGCGCGAGCGCCGGCCGGACAAGCGCCAGCGGCGCCAGATACACCGCTTCAAGCAACAGGGAACCCCGTGAGCAGGCCCGTCACCCCGGCCCTCGCCGTTGACACCATTATCCAGATGGTCGACCGTCCCGGCCGGCCGATCGTGCTGATCGAGAGAAAGAACCCGCCGTATGGCTGGGCGATCCCCGGTGGTTTCGTGGATGTAGGCGAGACGCTGGAGGCGGCGGCGCTGCGCGAGGCGAAAGAGGAAACCTCCCTGGATGTCGAACTGGTCTGCCTGCTGGGCATATACTCGGACCCGGCGCGCGATCCGCGCGGGCATACGGTGACACCGGTATATATCGGCGAGGCGAGCGGTGAGCCGCGGGCTGCTGACGATGCCGCGCGGCTCGACCTGTACCTGCCGCAGCATTGTCCGCAGCTCGCCTTCGACCATGACCTGATCATCGCGGATTACCTGCGCTACCTGGAGAGCGGGCAGCTTGCGCCGCTGCGGGTATAACATCCCGTGTGTGTGAAGGGCATTCCCGGGAACGCTAACGAAAGGGACAAGCAATGAGTGAATTTGACAATGTGACGGTAGTGAAAGAGGCCAACGTCTACTTCGACGGCATGGTCGTCAGCCGGACCGTGCGCTTTGCGGACGGCACGGTCAAGACGCTGGGCTTCATGCAGCCCGGCAAGTATGAATTCAACACCGCCGCCCCCGAACAGATGGAAATACTTTCCGGTGAACTCGAGGTGCTGCTGCCCGGTACCAGCGAGTGGCGGGAAGTGCAGGGGGGGCAGTCATTCGATGTGCCGGGGGATTCGGCATTCACGGTCAGGATCTGCAGCCCGGTCGATTACTGCTGCTCGTTTCTGGACTGACATTGCCCGGAAGGGGCGAGGCAATATGGCATCCGTGCGTTCCCTGCTCATTATCGGCTATGGCGAGATGGGCCACGCCATGGAAGCGCTGCTGGGGCCGCGGCACAGGCTGCTGTTCCACGATGCCAGGCCGATGGCAGGACACGAGAACACCGTCCTGGACGCGGCAGCGGGCGTCGACGGCGTCATCTACTGCGTGCCGGTCACGCCGCTGGCGGGTCTGGCACAGCAGGTACTCCCGCACCTTGCCGCGAACAGCATTTCCCTGAGCGTTGCCAAGGGCCTGGACGAGGCGGGGCGGCCCGCTGCGCGGATCCTTGCCGATGTCTACGGCAGCAAGCGGGATTACGGTGTCCTGTACGGGCCGATGATCGCCGAGGAGATCTGCAAGGGCCTGCCCGCCTTTGCAGAGGCGGGTGTTTCACAGGCCGGCTGTTTTGACGACATCGCGCAGTGGTACGCCGGCAGTCACCTGGAGCTGGAATATTGCGATGACATGGCCGGGATCTCGTGGGCCTCGGTACTGAAGAATGTCTATGCCATGCTGTTCGGGATGGCCGATGGCCTGCAGCTGGGCGATAACGCACGCGGCTTCCTGGCGGTTGCGGCGCTGCGCGAAATGCAGGCGATCGTCACCGCCATGGGCGGCCGGCCGGAGACGGTGCTTTCGCTTGCCGGGCTCGGGGACCTGGTCACCACTGCAACCAGCGTGTCATCACACCACCACGAACTGGGTCGCCGCCTGGCGCTGGGCGAGCAGGTGAATGGTGCGGCGGAAGGCACCCACACGCTATCCATGGTCAGAAAATACCGGCTGCTCGCTGCACAGGACTATCCGCTGTTCGCCCTGGTGCAGGCCTTCATTGACGATCCGGCCGATCTCCGGCGCAGGCTGCTGGCATACATGCACATGCCGGCATAAGTCATACACTCTGTATGGCTTTCCGCCCGGTCCATGATTTTCACTGCCAAAGCCAGTAATATCCGCTGTCAGTTTTCGAATTCCGTTACCAGAAGGTACCCGCATGCGTCCTGCCCAGCTTCTCTCCGTGCTCGAGCGCGAATTCAAGGCGGCCGTTCACGGCCAGCACACCCCGGTCATGCTGTGGGGGCCGCCCGGCGTCGGCAAGTCGCAGATGGTCGCACAGGTGGCGGAACATCACGGCATGCCGGTGATCGACATCCGCCTGTCGCAGATGGAACCCAGCGACCTGCGCGGCATCCCGTTCCGGGTCGATGCGCAGGTGGAATGGGCCGTGCCCTCCATGCTGCCGAACGCCGAACGCCACGGCGACCAGGGCATCCTGTTCCTCGATGAAATCACCTCGGTGCCGCCGAGCGTGTCGGCGGCCGCCTACCAGCTCATTCTCGATCGCCGCCTCGGCGCCTACACGGTGCCGGGCGGCTGGGCGATCTTTGCCGCCGGCAACCGGCAGGGCGACCGCGGCGTGACCTATACCATGCCCGCGCCGCTGGCCAACCGCTTTTCGCACTTCGAGGTGGATGTCAACCTGGATGACTGGGTGGCCTGGGCCTATGCCAATGGCATCGATGAGCGCTTGATCGCGTTTCTGCGTTTTCGTCCGGAACTGCTGTTCGAATTCGACCCGGCGCACAACCCGGTCGCCTTTCCCTCGCCGCGCTCCTGGGAATTCGCCCACCGCGCACTGCAGAAGTTCGGTGACGTGCAGGAGCTGCTGACCGGTTCGCTGCAGGCCTGTGTCGGTCCGGCTGCCGGTATCGAGCTGTCCGCCTTTGTCGAGAACCTCGACAAGCTGCCGGACATCGATGCCATCGTGCGCGGCGAGAAGGTGCAGGTGCCGAAGGAGACCGACCTGCAGTACGCGGTTGCCGCGGCGCTGGTCGGGCGCGCCATCCGCGCGCGCAACGAGGACAATGCCGCGCAGGTCTACGGACACATCCTCGACTATGCCGGCACCTTCCCGCAGCGCGAGATGGGCGTGATGCTGGTGTCCGACATGTACCGGGCGATCGGCCAGGACGTGTTCATGGTGCCGCAGTTCTCGCGCTGGGCGAACATCGTCGCCGACGTGATGCTTTACGATAGTTAAATAATCATCTCGCGCAGAGGCGCAGAGGTAACAAATTATCATGAAAAGGCCTCGCGCAGAGACGCAGGGATCGCGGAGTAACGCAGAGAAANNGATTCAGGTATTCGCATCAATATTCATGATGACTGTTTATGACTTGTATTTCTCTGTGCTCTCTGTGCTCTCTGTGGCAATACTTTTTTAATGTCCGATGACATCGAAACCAAGCTGTCCGCTGCGCGTACCCGGCTGATCCTGGACCGGCCGTTCCTGGGTGCGCTGGTGCTGCGCATGCCGATGAAGGCGGCAGACCCGAAGTGGTGCCAGACCATCGGCACCGATGCGCGCGCGTTCTACTACAACCCGGCCTGGATCGACAGCCTGACGCTGGAACAGACCCAGTTCGCACTGGCGCACGAGGCGCTGCACTGCGCGCTGTCGCATTTTTCGCGCCGCGAGCACCGCGATCACCATCGCTGGGATGTCGCCTGCGACCTGGCCATCAACCCGATCCTGATCAGGGAAGGCATGACGCCGGTGCCCGGCGCGCTCTACAACATCGGTTACGAAGGGATGATGGCCGAGGAGATCTACCCGCTGGTCAAGGAGAACGACGAGGAGGAGCCGCACGACCAGCACCTGTACGGCAAGGAGTCGCATGCCACGCAGCAGCCGACCGACGGCAACAGCCCGTCGCCGGATGAGCCGGACAGCGGGAGTGAACAGGAAAGTGGCGCCGGGGCCGGCGGTGACGAGACACAGCAGGCCGGCGAGCCCGAGCCGCTCGGCGAGGCGGAAAAGGAGCAGTTATCCGTGCAGTGGCGCCAGCGCCTGGCCGGGGCGGCGCAGCAGGCCATGCAGGCAGGCAAGCTCGGCGACTCGCTGCGGCGGCTGGTCGATCACCTGCTGCAGCCGCAGCTGCCCTGGCGCATGCTGCTGGCGCGCTACATGAGCGCGGTATGCCGCGATGACTACAGTTACATGCGTCCGTCACGCCGCGAGGGTGAGGCGATCTTCCCCAGCCTGCGCAGCGCGCAGACCGATATCGTCGTGGTGCTGGATACCAGCGGTTCGATCCGCACGGAGGAGATGCGCGAATTCGTCAGCGAGATCGATGCCATCAAGGGGCAGGTGCGTGCCCGGATCCTGCTGCTGGCGTGCGATGCGGCACTGTCGCCGGAGGCGCCCTGGGTGTTCGAGCCCTGGGAGGAGTTTGAATTGCCCGAGGGTGTCCGCGGCGGTGGTGGCACGTCTTTCAAGCCGCCTTTCAGCTGGCTGGAGGAGGCCGGCAGCCACCCGGACCTGGTGGTGTATTTCACTGACGCGGAAGGCGAATTTCCCAAACAGGAGCCGCGCTTCCCGGTCATCTGGCTGGTCAAGGGGCGCGGCGAGGTGCCCTGGGGGCAGCGCATCCAGCTCAACTAGCAGCAGTATTCGCAAATGTCCGGGGCCTGAAATTCCCGTGCGCCGCGCAGGCAGGTCCGGCGCCTGGCCGGGAATGCTGCCCTGGAACGTCGTTCCCCGTGCGGGTCCTGCGTACACGTGATTCCTGCTGGACCCGGCATGATGCGGGCATAAATCCGCTCCATCCCCCTATTTATTCAGTTATATGGCCATCGGGCAGGGGAGTGGGGATAATACGCCCACTTTTCACAGCAGCGCTTATTCAGAAGGAGCAGACTATGCGGGTTATCTTGCTGGGCGGCCCCGGTGCCGGCAAGGGCACACAGGCCAACTACATTAAGGAACGCTATAACATCCCCCAGATTTCAACCGGCGATATGCTGCGTGCGGCGGTCAAGGCCGGCACCCCGCTGGGTGTGGAGGCGAAGAAGGTGATGGATGCCGGTGGACTGGTTTCCGACGACATCATCCTCGGCCTGATCGAGGAGCGGCTGAAAGAGGACGACTGCAAGAACGGTTACCTGTTCGACGGTTTCCCGCGTACCCTGGCGCAGGCCGATGCCCTGAAGGACAAGGGCGTCCCGGTGGATGCCGTGGTCGAGATCGACGTGGACGATGACGAGATCATCAAGCGCATGAGTGGCCGGCGCGTGCACCTGGCGTCGGGCCGTACCTATCACGTGGTATTCAACCCGCCGCAGGAAGAAGGCAAGGACGACGAGACCGGCGAAGCGCTGATCCAGCGCGATGACGACAAGGAAGAGACCGTGCGCGAACGCCTCAGCGTGTACCACGACCAGACCGAGCCGCTGATCGATTACTACTCGAAGTGGGCGGCCGCGGGCGGCGAGGGTGCGCCGCGCTACATCAAGATCAACGGCATCGGCAAGGTGGACGAAATCCGCGACGCCATTTTTGCCGGACTGGATGGCTAGCCTCCGCCGTCCCGCGTGGAAAAGGCCGGCAACGCCGGCCTTTTTTATTGCCCGCCCCGCAGGGATCCCCCTCCCTAGTACCTCCGTACCACTGTTAAACAGTCGAACCGACCTGTTACAATGCCCCAAACGTCAAATATGTGACGTTCAGTGTGGGTAAGTACCCCGCTGGTCGATGTTAAATGTTGTTGTNNCCGCTGGTTGATGTTAAATGTTGTTGTTTTAAAAAGAATAACAACGATTCCCGCCGGGCGGGCCGGAAGGCCCTCGCGGACCGGGAATGGATGAAAATAACAAGCGTACGAGGAGCACACGGCGTGCTCAGGGGCGTGTGTAACCACCATGGCAGCGGGTGAGAAGAAACCGGAGGATGTCGATCCCGGCGGCGTGAGCAAGTTGCTGCGGCTGCTGGATGCGTTGCGTGATTCCCCGGCCGGTTCCATCATCTACCGGCAGGTGGAAAGCATGCTGGATGACATCGTCTCCAGCCACCTGCAGGCGGAAATGGCCTATTCCGGCTTCGTGAACGTGCTGCTGGAATCCTACGCCTCACACCTGCCTGCGGGCAGTTCATCCCATGTCCAGGTCAAGCTGCTGCAGGCACGCCTGCAGCCACCGCTGACCGCTACCGAACTCACCAGCCTCGAGGAGTTTGTCACGCAGTGTGGCGAGCAGATCCGTGCCGCCGGAGCGCAGACGCCGTCCGCCATGCTGGATGCCGTCAGCCCGCTGCTGGCTGCCTTTGGCATCGATACCGTACCCGCGGCCAGAGAGAGCTATCCCGAGGTCGAAAGCTTTGCCGGGGAAGCGGCGCCCGCTGCCGGGACCGCACCCGCGCCCGCTGCCCCCGCGCCGCAACCGCCCGCTGCCGGACAGGGGCAGGTCGAACAGCCGGAGGCCGCAGCCGGCGCGGATGGCTATATCAGCGAGGAAATCCCGGCCGGGCAGGATCTGCAGGCCATCAATCGCAGCGAGCTGGAAGCGCGCCGTGAAGACATCGCCAAGCTGCAGGCCACGCTGGGAGAGCAGGTGATCGACACCATCAGCAAGAACGAGGAATTCGGCATCATCCTGGAGGTGGCGCTGGGCGAACTGCGCCAGGCGGAGGATATCAGCGAACTGGAGAATATCCGCTGGACCCTGATCCGCGAGGTGGAAAAACTGATGGGCGGTCACCATGACCTGGCCGACCAGCTCGACAGCACCAACCACTACCTGCAGTTGTACGAGTCAGACAGCCGCCTGCTGACCGATGAGCTGACGCGCGTGCGGCTGCTCAGCCTGACCGACGAGCTGACCGGGCTGCCCAACCGGCGCGCCTTCATGCGCAGGCTGGAAGACGAGGTGGCACGCGTGCAGCGTTACGGATTTCCGCTGTCGTTCGTGCTCATCGATCTCGACCATTTCAAGTCGGTGAACGACGAGTACGGGCATGCGGCCGGAGACGAGGTGCTGCGCGTGTACTCGAAAAACATCCTGTCCATTTTCCGCCATCACGACATGGTGGCCCGTTACGGGGGCGAGGAATTTGCCGTGCTGCTGCCCAACACGGACTCGGACGGTACCATCCGTGCGCTCAACAAGGTCAAGCGCCGTGCCGCCGAAACACGCTGGCAGAGCAATGGTACGGTTGCCGATGTGCCCACCTTTTCCGCCGGTGTCTCGCTCTACAAGCCCGGCGAATCCACCACCGCGTTCATCGAGCGTGCCGACAAGGCGCTGTACCGCGCCAAGCGGCTGGGTCGTAACCGCATCGAGCTCGACATGACCTATCAGAAGGAAGGCGCCGACGAAACGCCGCGGCGCCGCAGTACCGACTAGCAAGGCCGTTTCCCGCTGCCCTGTTCAGCGCAATGACGGGAACATCCGGATAAATCCGTTTTCAGAAGGCAAGGCTGTATAATCAGCGCATATGCTCATGAACGAAGAGGCAGGGTATGGCGGTCATCGAAATCAACAGGGGTAATTTTGAAGACACGGTCACCGGCAACGACATCGTGTTGCTGGATTTCTGGGCATCGTGGTGCGGGCCGTGTCGCCAGTTTGCGCCGGTGTTCGAGGCGGCTGCCGAGTCGCATCCCGATATCGTGTTCGCGAAGGTCAATACAGAACAGGAACGGGAACTGGCCGGGCATTTCCAGATCCGTTCCATTCCCACCCTGATGGTGTTCCGCTCGCAGATCATCGTGTTCTCGCAGCCGGGCTCGCTGCCACCGGCTGCGCTGGAGTCCGTGATCGGCAAGGTGAGGGAGCTGGATATGGACGAGGTGCGCCGGCAGGTTGCCGGGCAGCAAGATAACGGGGGAGAAACGTCATGAGGATGCTGATCCATAGCCTGCTGCTGTTCATGCTGGTCGGTATGCGGGCGGCCGGTGCCGACGAGGCAGAACACTACAACCGCATACAGCTGGCCGCGGTGGCCAGCGAGCAGGTCGCGAACGACACCATGCATGTCAGCCTGGACAGCTGGGGCGAGCACCGTGATCCCGCAAAGCTGACGGATCAGATCAACGCGGACATGGAGTGGGCGCTGTCACTGGTAAAACCGCATGCGGCGGTGGCGGCCAGGACGGGGAACTACCAGATCTGGCCGCTGCCGTCGAAAGACCGGACCGTGACCCGCGGCTGGCGCGGCCAGCAGCAGCTGCAGCTGGAAAGCAGCGACAGCAAGACGCTGGGCGAGCTGGTCGGGCAGTTGCAGGAACGCCTGAAGATAAGTTCCATGAATTTCACCGTGTCGGACGAGCTGCGTGAAGTTGTCGAGAACCGCCTCATCACAGAGGCGCTGGAGGCGTTCAAGGCGCGTGCGCGGATCGTGAGTGAAAATCTCCAGGCCCGGCAATACCGGATCGTGAGCCTCAATATCGGCAGTTCGGCACAGGTACCGCCAATCCGCTACCAGCCGCGCATGGCCATGACGGCGGAGGCCGACACTGCGGTTGCCACCGAGTCCGGCGAGAGCGAGGTGAGCGTGTCGGTGAACGGCACCATCGAGCTGGTGATGCCCTGACACCCGGTCGCGCACGAGATACCTGGCTTCGCACAGGCGATGACGCTCCTGCAGCTGCCCGTCCATTGCGAGCGTAGCGAAGCAATCTCGTGACCGATGCTCGATTGTCCGGAGATTGCGTCGTCGCTCTGCTCCTCGCAATGACGAGATATCGATCGCGCTTGCGAAGCGCCCCTGCAGGCCCTTGTCACACCCGCATGACCACCCGCTGCGTGATTTCTGCCTGAACATCCCGCGCAGGCGGGGTGTGCCTGCAGCGGCAGACGCGCCACGCAGCAGCGGCTATCCCGCGCAATCCGCATCATTCCTCCACCAGGTCCGGTTCGCCGCAGAACTCGGCGATTTCGCGGCGTGCTGCATCACGCAGGTCCAGCGCCACCTGCCAGCCCTCGCCGCGCGGCACGATGGGCTTGCAGATGGTGACCTCGATGCGCCCGCGGCGCGGGAACCAGTCGTCACCGCGCACCATGTTGCGGGCACCGCGGATCGCGACCGGCAACACCGGGACCCGCGCGCGGCTTGCCGTGACAAAGGCGCCCATGCGGAACGGCTGCAGTCCGGGGAAAGTGGTGAAGGTGCCCTCGGGGAAAAACACGATGGGCTGGCCGCTGCGTGACTTGCTGGCGATGCGCGTGACATCGCTGGAGCCCCTGCTGGCATTGAAGCGCTCGACGAACTCGACCCCGAAGCGCTGCAGCAGCACCCGGATCGGTGTGTTGCCGGCAAGTTCGCCCTTGACGATGAAGTGTATCGGGATATCGAGTGCGGCGGTGATGATGAAGCCATCCAGGTAGCTGGCGTGATTGGCCACGATGACGTGCGCACTGTCCGGATCAAGGTTTTCATGACCGCGTACCGTGAACGGCGTGAAGCTGCAGGCGAACAGGGCGCGCGCGCACCAGTGTGCCATCTTGCGCCGGCCATGCTCGGTCGGCGTGAACACCACCAGCACCCAGGCAAGCACGCCCAGCACGATGAACACCGGCCAGGTGTACAGGGCGTACAGCCATTCCCCGGCAGTGTGCCCGGTTTCCGCCGGCGTGCTGTCCGGCTCTCCAAATGAACCCATGAGCAGGTCCGCGGCGCTGCTTGCCGCCTCGCCGGCCGGGCAGGCATGGTAGCCGGCGTTATGCTCCAGTGCGGCCTGTATGGCACGCATCAGGTCGCCGGGTGTAGCCGAGCACACGCCGGCGCCCTCGGGCAGCGTGATACCCAGCACCTGTTCGAGACGGGTGTGCAGTTCCATGCGCGCCATGCTGTCGAGGCCGAGTTCCCGTTCCAGCTGGGTGTCCGGCCTGAAATGCAGGTTTTTCCAGTGCGGGTGCACCTCGCCAACCAGCCTGCGGACAACGCCGAGCAGTTCGCTCATCTCCATTGCCGGCCGTTGACCTGGTATGTCGGGCGGTGTGTTCATGCCGGACATTATGCTAATGTAAATGACCTTCGAGTCAATGACGCCCCGTGTTATTCCTTGCACATGAAACAGGCTGTACCAGGTGACGCATGCAGTCCCGCCCTGCGGGCCGAGTTGCAGGAAATAGAGCGTTTTACCGATGCGCTGTGGATGGAGCGCGGGCTGAGCGACAACACCCTGGCAGCCTACCGCAACGACCTGGCCGGGCTGGCAGGCTGGCTGACCGACAGGGGCGGGACGCTGCACACGGCACAACGCACCGACCTGCTCGACTACCTGTCGCAGCGGGTCATATCCGGTGCCAGGCCGCGCACCACGGCCCGCCTGCTGTCATCGATGCGGCGTTTCTACCGCTTCCTGGTGCGCGAGGGGCGGATCGCGGAAGACCCCAGTGTGCGCATCGACACCCCGCGCATCGGCAAGCCGCTGCCCGATTCACTCACCGAGCAGGAAGTGGAGGCGTTGCTGCACGCCCCTGATACCGCAGATAGTCTGGGCCTGCGCGATCGTGCCATGCTGGAACTGCTGTACGCCTGCGGGCTGCGGGTGTCGGAACTGGTCGGCTTGACGCCGGAACAGGTCAACCTCACCCAGGGCGTGGTCAGGCTGACCGGCAAGGGCAACAAGGAGCGCCTGGTGCCGCTGGGCGAGGAGGCGGTCGAATGGCTGCAGCGCTACCTGGACGACGGCCGGCCGCAACTGGTGGACGGGCAGGCCGTCCGCTTCCTGTTTGTTTCGCGCCTGGCCCGGGGTATGACACGCCAGACGTTCTGGCATCGCCTGCGCCGCCACGCGCTCACGGCCGGCATCGGCAAACACCTGTCTCCGCACACCCTGCGCCATGCGTTTGCGACGCACCTGCTGAACCACGGGGCCGATCTGCGCGTGGTGCAGATGCTGCTCGGACATAGTGACCTGTCGACCACGCAGATATATACTTATGTGGCGCGCGAGCGCCTCAAGGACCTGCACGCACAACACCATCCGCGCGGTTGATTGTTGCGCCCCGGTAGGATATCTCCCCGATTTCAGGGAAACTTCATGGAATCACCTGCTGTCAGAAGGCAGGTAACCGCCGAATTATCTATGGAACACACTATGACAAAACGAATTGCAACTGTACTGATATTGCTTGCCACGCTCATACAGGGGGCGGCGACTGCCGGGCAGGACAGCGACAAGCTGATCCGTACCGCGATAGGGGAAATCCTGCCGGGGGTGCCAATCAGTGAAATTACCCCGTCCCCGCTGGAAGGCGTCTCCGAGGTCGTCATCGGCGGGAAACTGTTCTACGTCTCCAACGACGGCAAGTACCTCATGCAGGGCAGCCTGATCGAGCTTGCCACCCGCACCAACCTCAGCGAGAAGCGGCTTGACGGTATCCGGCTGGCCGCGATGAAGGAGCTCAAGGAGACGGAAATGATCGTGTTCCCGGCCAAGGAGCAGCGCCACGTGATTACCGTGTTCACCGATATCGACTGCGGTTACTGTCGCAAGCTGCACGCCGAGATCGACCAGTACAACGCACTCGGGATCACGGTCCGCTATCTCATGTATCCGCGCTCCGGTCCGAACAGCCCCTCGTTCAACAAGGCCGTATCGGTCTGGTGCAACGAGGATCGCCAGCAGGCGCTGACGCGTGCCAAGGCCGGCGAGACGCTGGCGCAGGTAACCTGTGATAACCCGGTTGCCAGCAACTATTCCCTCGGCGAGAGGATGGGTGTGCGCGGGACGCCGGCCATCCTGCTGGAGAACGGTGAACTGCTGCCGGGCTACCTGCCTGCCGCGAAGCTGGCCAGCGAACTCAAGAAACGCGGCTAGTCGCGGAACGGGCAAGGCAGTAACAAAGGGGCCGCAAGCGGCCCCTTTTATCATGCTCCCGTCCCGCTAGTGCAGGGCGGTGAACATGCGCCGCCGGTAGCGGCCGGTCAGTTCGTGCTCGTTGCCCAGCATGTCAAATACCGCCAGCAGCGCCCTGCGCCCGGCATCCTCCCGGTACTGCCGGTCGTGCTGCAGGATATACAGGAAGTTCTCCAGGGCCGGCTCCCATTGTTCGGCAAGCACCTGTGCGGCGCCCAGCCGGTAGCGCAGCCCGCTGTCTTGCGGCCTGTCCGCAACGGCCGCCTGCAGTGCGGTCACGTCCCGATCTGTCCCGGCGGCACGCGTGAAGTCGAGCAGGGCGCCTGCACGCAGTGCCCCGGATTCGTTGCGCACGTCATGCGGCAGACTCTCCAGCAGCCGTGCCGCGCGCTCCAGCTGGTCGCTGTGTATGCAAAGCTCGACGTAGTACAGCGTGAGCTGGTGATTGTCGGGGTCGGCAGCGTGCGCTGACTCGAGCAGGGAAAGCGCCTGCTCCGCATCACCCGCGTCGTACAGTTCACGCGCCTGTCCACGCACGCGGTCGGAGTCGCGCTCGATGTAGCGGTCGAGCAGGTTGCGCAGGGTGCTCTCGGTCTGTGCGGCGAGGATTTCCTCGACCCGTTCACCGTTCCTGTACACGTGCATGGTGGGCAGGCTGCGGATGTTGTGCTGCGCGGCCAGCTCGCGCTGTTCGTCGGTGTTGACCTTGGCCAGCACCAGTTTGCCGGCGTAGTCGTCCACCAGTTTGTGCAGCACCGGCATCTGCATCTGGCACGGGCCGCACCACGCCGCCCAGAAATCGACCAGCACGACGGCCTGCCGTGAACGCTCCACGACCAGTTGCGGGAATGATTCAAGCGTTACTTCGGTAATATCTGGCAAGTTACTGATATCCATGATGTGTCTGCTCGGCGCTCAGGGCCTGGCCGGGTCGGATTGTAACGCATCGAGGCGCACCAGTTCATGGCGGGCGGTGAACAGCAGGCAGGGGGTGACCTCCCGCTCCGGCCACAGTCTCGCAGCCGCCGTGGCGTAGCACTCCAGCTGCGGGCGATAGTCCTCGACCAGGTGCCGGATGGCATCGCTGTCGGCATGCCGGTGTGACTTGTAGTCGATCACCAGTACCGCGCTGTCCGTGACCACCAGGCGATCGATCACCCCGTAAATCATGCGTTGTCCGGACCGGTACTGCACCGGTACCTCGTTGAATGCCTTGCGGTAGCGCTGCGCATCGAACAGTGGCGCAAGGTCGGGGTGCCCGACCACGGCACGCGCCTCCTGCCACCAGTCGCCGAGTTCCGCGTCCTGCCGGTCGCGCTGCAGGCGGTTTGCGATCCTGTGCAGGAGGGTGGCGTGATCGGTCGCCGTTTCCCGCGTCAGGTAATCAAGCATCATGTGCAGGGCAATGCCGCGTTCGCGGCCGTCGTCGTCGGCATACCCGTATCCGCCGGCAGACACCTGCCGGCTTGGTGCAATCGGCAGGTCGCGCAGCGCGGTAGTGACGGGACCGGACAGTCCCGGTTCGATGACGACAGGCTCATGCGGCGCATCCGTTTCCGTGCCCGCTTGCCTGGCGCTGCCCGAGACGATACAGGGGTGCCCGTTTTCATCCGGTTCGCAGTCGCTCATCGCAGTCTCGACCAGGCCGTACCAGCCGGTGTTGGCTGCGCCCGGCCGGGCGCTGCCTGATACGAACAGGTACTGGCGTGCGCGGGTCAGCGCGACGTACAGCAGGTTGGCATCTTCCGCGCGTGCCGCCGTGGCCTGCCTGTCTATCAGTGCGCGGGTGCGGCTGTCCCGCAGATCCTTGCGTGCCGCAAGCACGATCAGCTCCGGCCGGTCGGCAGCCACGGGCCAGTCCACGCAACCGCTCCACGCGCTGCGGTCATTCGGCACGATGGCCGCATCGGCAAGGAATAGTACCGGGGCCTCGAGCCCCTTGGCGGCATGCACCGTCATCATGCGCACGCGGTCCGCGTGGCTGTCATCGGGAGCGCTTTCGTCGGGCTGGTCCTGGTCCGATGCGCGCAGGCGCGCCAGCTGGTCGAGAAAACGCGGCAGGCTGGGATAACGCCCGTTGTCGAGTTCCAGTGCCAGCTCGATGAAACGGGTGAAGCTGGCACGCAGGCGCGGGACCAGCACCTGCGGGAAGGCGGCCTCGTAGCGCTGCACGATCTCGCCCTCGTGGAAAATACGGTCGAGCAGGTCGTGCACCGGCAGCTGTCCTGCCAGCTGGCGCCAGCCTTCAAGCAGGTCGTGAACGGAGCGCCAGGGCTGCCGGTCTGCACCGGCAAGCCGAGCCAGGCGTGCATACCAGTGACTGGCACCGTCAGCGGCCAGTTCAAGCAGCTGCTCGCTGTCGAGATCGAACAGCGGCGAACGCAGCACCTGGGCCAGCGCGAGATTGTCATACGGCGAGACCAGGCTGTTGAGCAGCGCGACCAGGTCGCGCACCTCGAGGTTTTCCAGCAACATGCCGCGGCTGGTGCCGAGGCAGGGGATGCCGGCCTCGCGCAGCGCCTGCTCGTAGAACCGCGCATGGGTGCGGTGACGCAGCAGGATGATGATGTCGCCGTAGCCGATTCTGCAGACCTTGCCGTCGCGCTCGACCGTGGCGTCGCCCGAGACCAGGCGCTGGATGGTTGCCGCGATGAGCCGGCCCTCGGCATGGAAGGCGGCATCCGTGCCGGTGCTGCGCGGTTCGTGCAGCGGGTTACGCAGCATGCTGCCGGATTGCGCCGGTGTATCCGCCTCATCGTCATCGGCCACGCACAGCGGCAGCAGTTCGACACGTCCGTACACGTCGGGCAGGTGCGTGTCATGCGCCTCGAAATCGGGCAGCAGGCCATCCATCTCCGGCAGCGTGAAGAGCCGGTTGACGCACTCCATGATGGCCATCGCCGAGCGGCGTGACAGGTTCAGCGGGAAGCGTTCCGCGGCGCGGTATTGCTCGAGCCAGCCGGAGGCGATCTCCAGCAGCAGCGGGTTGGCGCGACGGAAGCTGTAGATCGACTGCTTGCGGTCCCCGACCAGGAACACCGAACGCTCGCGCCCGCTGTCGCCGGCGGCCAGTTCATCCAGCAGCGGCCGCAACAGCCGCCACTGCGTGGGGTTGGTGTCCTGGAACTCGTCGATCAGCAG
>JABAHR010001453.1_pt1 | contig 16464 bp, 20 predicted proteins | sample 7062101 | NCBI WGS metagenome assembly JABAHR01 (sample SAMN14534553, study PRJNA622989) | marine sediment metagenome | biome: marine biome [ENVO:00000428]; feature: marine pelagic biome [ENVO:01000023]; material: deep marine sediment [ENVO:00002113] | place: India: Gulf of Kutch | collected... | reverse complement strand
CGGATCCCGCGATAATGCCGGTGCGGTCATTGGATACCATGTCATCGGCAAGCCCCGAGTCCTCGATGGCCTCCTGCATGGCGATGTAGTTGTAGGCCGCGCTGTTGCCCATGAAGCGGCGCAGCTTGCGATCTATCAATGCCTCGGTGTCAATGTTGACCGTACCGCCGATGTGGCTCCGGAAGCCGAGCTCCCGGTACTCGTCAATATACTCGATGCCGGAACGCCCCTCGCTGAGGGACCGGCTGACTTCTTNNACTTCTTGCTTGTTGTTACCGAGGCTGGAAACGATCCCGATCCCGGTGATGACGACACGACGCATAGTAGAACCCTAGAAACTCTCTGTTGAAGTGAACAGTCCAACACGGAGGTTGTTGGCGCTATAGATGACGCGTCCATCTACTTCCATGACGCCGTCGGCGATGCCCATGTTCAGCTTGCGCTGGATCACGCGCTTCATGTTGATGCGGTAGGTAACCAGCCTGTTTTTCGGGGTGACCTGTCCGCTGAACTTGACCTCTCCTGCGCCCAGTGCGCGCCCGCGCCCGGGGCTTCCCGCCCAGCCCAGGTAGAAGCCGACCAGCTGCCACATGGCATCCAGCCCCAGGCAGCCCGGCATGACCGGGTCATTCTCGAAGTGGCAGCCGAAAAACCAGAGTTCCGGCTTGATATCCAGCTCTGCGATGACCTGCCCCTTGCCATGGTCACCATTCCCCTTGCTGATATCGACGATCCGGTCGAACATCAGCATGGGAGGCAGCGGCAGCTGTGCATTGCCGGGCCCGAACATGCGGGCATGGCCGCACTCGAGCAACTCCTCGTAGGTGTAGCTGTTTTTGCCCAGCAGGGCTTCCGGGACAACGCTCTGGTTGGATTCAGTCATAGGCTGTTGGGGGATGGATGAAAATTCGCAGTATTCTAGTCTACTTCGCGGCAAGTCTGAACAGGGGGACTGTTCACCGGGGATCCGCGGACATGGTGTGATCAGTCGCGGAAGTTGACATACTGCAGTGGCAGGTCGCTCCCGGAATCACGCAACATACTGATAATTTGCTGTAAATCATCACGTTTCTTGCCGCTTACACGCACCTTGTCTGCCTGGATGCTGGCCTGGACCTTGAGCTTGCTTTGCTTGATCTGCTTCACCAGCTGTCTGGCGGTATCCTGGTCAATGCCCTGGCGCACGGTAATCACCAGGCTTGCCTTCTGACCACTGGTGACGACTTCGCCTTCCGAAAGTGCCGCAATATCGACGCCACGCTTGGCCAGCTTCTTGTGCAGGATATCGAGTACCTGCCGTATCTGGAACTCGTTATCGCCGTGCAGGGTCAGCACTTCCTTGCCCTGCTCGACACGGGCGTCGCTTCCCTTGAAGTCAAAACGGTTGCCGATCTCGCGGTTCGACTGATCGACGGCATTGCTGACCTCGTGCAGGTCGACCTCGGACACGATATCGAAAGTGGGCATGGATGTCCCCGGCGCGGCATGTTGCCAGGCGCGATTATAGGCAAATCGGCAGGGGCAATAAACAATGACCGGCAGCCGGCCGGTCATCATGGAAGGGTATCTGCAATCAGGCCGGTTTTGCGGTTATCTGGCTGAGCGTTTGAACAGTGCAAGCAGGCGCCCGAACAGTCCCTTGCGGCGCGTACCGCTCGCGCCGACCGTGGCTGCATGGACAGCCGTTTGCTGCGCTGTTTCCGGGCTACCGGCGGGCGCTTGCGTGCCCTCTGCGGCCGGCTGGACGGAATTGCTCGCAGCCTGGCTGTCCGCAAGCCGGCCTTGGTCGACGGGCGAGGCGGGTGCTGTCTCGAGCACCGTTCCCTCTTTGTCCTGTTCGGTTGTATCCTTCCGGCTCCTGGCGGTCTTGCCGGCCGCTTTTCTGGATACCACGCCAACCGGCTCTGCGAACATCTCCGGCAATGCGTCGTCTGCCGCCTGTTGCGTCGCAGCGGCCGCCTCCGTACTGTCCTGCTCGACTACAGCGGCTTCGGGTGCCGGTGTTTCCTGCTGCAGTGCCGTCTCGACACCGTCTTCCACAGCTGTCTCGTGCTGCACCGGTTCGGCTGCGCTTGCTTGCATGTCCGGCTGCAGGGCAACCGTCTCGCTGACGGCCTCGTTGACTGTGGCAGGCTGCTCGACAACACCCGCGAGCAGTGCGGCGATGGATGTCTCGTCCATGACCGACACCTCATCCTCCGTGTCCGGGCTGTCCGCGGCCAGGGTAAGGAATTCTGCGGGATGGCCCGTTTCATCCGGGCTTGCCTCTTCAGTGACTTCCGGTGGCGGTGTGGCTTCGGCTGCCGTATCCGGGCTTGCCGTGTCAGCGGGCGGGGGTGTACCGGAATCCGCCTGCTCGCCTGCGAGGGTACCGTGACCCTGCCCGGCAATGGCCTGTTGCAGGTTCCTGCCGGCCACTGCGAGCAGGTCAGTGAATTGCGTGCCTTGCTTTATCTCCTGTGTGCAGGTACCGATGCTCACCGTGAAGCGGACTTCCTCGCCATCCTGATGGATTCCGTGATCCCTGATTTTCGCGCTGATCCGGTCAGTGAGGGTCCGCACGCCATCTTCCTTGGTTTCGGTAAGCAGCAGGGCAAAGCGTGCAGCCCCGGTGCGTGCGGCCATGTCTTCCTGCCGGGTGGTCGATGCGAGCACGTCGGCGACATGCTGCACCATGTCGTTGGCAAAAGTTTCACCGTATTTGCGGTACAGTTCGCCGTACTGGTCGATCTCCAGTTGCATGACAGCCAGCGGCTTGCCGTGGCGGGCTGCATGGGAGACCTGCTCGCGGCCGCGCTTCACGAAGGCAGCCTCGTTGGCCAGGCCGGTCTGCACATCGACCACTGCCTGGTCCTCCAGTTCGATGTTCTTGTCGGTCAGGGCCTTGCGTTCGACATGGGCGGTGGCATGTGACTGGGCGCGGGCCAGCAGGTGTACGGCATCAAAAGGCTTGCCGATGAAATCCGTCGCGCCGGCATCGCGCGCCCGCTGCATGGTGGTCTTCGAGTCATTATCACCCGTGATCACGATCACCGGCAGCTCCCTGATCGACGGGTTGTGCGCGGTACGGATTTTCTCCAGCAGGCCGTAGCCGTCCAGCTTGGGCATGGTCAGGTCGGACACGACCAGGGAGAACGGTCCCATGCCATTCAGAACCTGCCAGGCGTTCTCTCCGTCCACGGCTTCCACTGTCTCGAAGTGATCCTGCAGGATCTTGCGTGCGGTAACGCGGATGACCTTGGAGTCATCGACAATCAGAAGACGTTGTTTTTCGGTAGTGTTTTCACTCATTGGCCAGCCCGCCCCCCTGGAAAAATAGTCGCTTGCAGTCGTATCGGCGCCGGCCGGGATCTCTTTAACCCGTATCTCGCTGCGGGCCGCGGGCAGCGGCATGCTGCCCCGGTAGTTGCCTGCCGGCGGCAGGCCGTTCAGCAGCACGGCGGCGGGCCGATGCAGGGATATCGGTGCAGTCCGGCATGCAGTGCGGCCCGCAGCGGATTTTGGGATAGGTTCTGATACATGGCTGCGTTACAGTAGCGACCTGGCAGCGGGGTTCGGTGCGGCACGGGACTATGGCGCGTTTACTGAATAAAAGCATCGATAATCTGAAGGCCTTTGTCTGGGATGACGATTTGCGCGAGCTGCATGGCCCGCACCGGGTCGGCGTGTTCGTGCTGCGTGTCATCCACATGCTGTTCAGGGAACTGCTCGGAGGACAGCTCAACCTGCGAGCCATGAGCCTGGTCTATACCACCCTGCTGTCCATCGTGCCGCTGCTGGCAGTCAGTTTTTCGGTGCTCAAGGGATTTGGTTTTGTCCAGCGCCTGGAATCCTACCTGTTCGACATCCTGCTGGAACCGCTCGGGCCGAGTGGTGCCGAGGTGGCGGAAACGATCATCGGCTTCGTGGAAAACGTCAAGGTCGGCATGCTGGGTTCGGTTGGTTTCGCCTTCCTGATCTACACCGTGGTCGCACTGGTGCAGAAGATCGAGGCCGCGTTCAATTTCGTCTGGCAGATCGACCGCTTGCGCTCGATGTCGCAGCGATTCAGCAATTACCTCAGCGTCATCACCATCGGTCCGGTGCTGATCTTCAGCGCGGTCGGGTTCACGGCAGCGGTGCTGAATACCGAGGTGGCGCTGTGGCTGGCCAGCGTGGAGCCCTTTGGCACGCTGATGGTGGTTATCAGCAACCTGGTGCCCTATATCCTGGTGTGCCTGGCCTTTACCTTCATCTATATCCTGATTCCCAACACGCGGGTGCAGTTCCGCGCGGCACTGGTGGGGGGTGTGCTGGCCGGCGTGTTGTGGAAGATAACCGGCTGGGGTTTTGCCACCTTTATCGCTTCCTCGGCAAAGTATGCCGCGATCTATTCAAGCTTTGCCATCCTGATCCTGTTGCTGATCTGGATGTACCTGAGCTGGCTGATCCTGCTGGTTGGCTCGCAGATTGCCTATTTCGTGCAGAACCCGAAATTCATGACCCTGCACCGGGTGCGTTTTGTGCTCAGCAGCCGCCTGCGCGAACAGCTTGCGCTGCAGATCATGTACCTGGTCGGGTATCACCACTTTCACGACCGGCCGCCCTGGAGCCTCGAGCAGTTGATCGAATACCTGGACCTGCCGGACGAACCGGTGAGCCGCATGCTGCAGGTACTGGTCGATACCGGCTACCTGGCGGAACTGCATGAGGAGGACGCCACCCGCTATCTGCCACAGCATGCCATCGAAACCACACGGCTGGCAGACCTGGTCGCCGCTGTGCGCAATGCCGGCGAAAGCCGTTTCCTGAGTATCGACCAGCTGACCACGTCGGACCCGGTCGCGGGCCTGACGGGGCGCATTGGCCGGGCGATCGGCTCGGAGGTGGGCGATCTCACGCTCGGCAGCCTGGTGGAGCAGACCGACCCCCGGCTGGAAACCGCCGGGGCCGTGCAGGACTAGTCCCCGTCCCGGTATGCACACGGCCGCGGGCGCGGCGATGCTGCTAGCTGGCGCAGCCCGCGCCGGGTGATGGACAGGTTCTAGCGCTATGGTCCCAGCAGGCCGAGCTGCTGCGGACCGGGCCGCGCCTGCTCGATCCGGATCCAGTCGGGCAGTTGCTTGCGCATGGCCTGGTAGAGGCTGGTGCGGGTGTGATTTTCACAGCCGGACAGCCCCGGCAGCTGGCTGATCCGGTAGTACCAGACCGGCTTGCCACCCTGTGTGGCGGGGTTGTGCACCGGCAGGGGGCCAAAACTTTCGGTTACCTGGCCCTGGCGCAGGACGGCGCCCTCGCACAGCTCCCGGCTTGCCGTGGTGCGCGCCTGGCCCAGCGAGATATGCGTCATGGCCCTGGCCACGGTCGCGGTCTGGGCCTGTTCGGCCGGAATCCAGGCGATGAAGTGATCCAGGGCGGGGTCGGTCGGCGGTATTTCGTGGCCGGCTGCCGGTTCCTGCTGGACGGCGACCGCTGCCGGCAGCGAGCTGCAGCCGGTCTGCCAGAGGCAGGAGGCGATCAGAACAACGCTTGCAACCAGCCGGGAATCCATATCTCTGCCTCATTCCTGCTGCAGAACTGGTATCATCTGCAGTATGCCAAAACCGGATTCCAGTCTAGGCGGTAGCGGATCGTGAAACTGTGATCCAGTTACAGGAATTTCAATCCCGTATGGAAAATCAGGTTTTAGTTACAGCTACACAGTCAACACCGCCGCAGGGTGTTGTGGATCACTGTGTGGAGCAGCTCTGCCAGCAGGGCTGTGCCCGGGTCAGTGAATACATACAGGCACTGCGTTCCGGACAGCCGGTGCCGGGCACGGAGGGTCTGGATACCGCGCAGCGGCAGCTGTTGCTGGTCGAGCTGGAATCCATCATGTCGGTGTACCAGTGCAGCTGCGATGGCAGATGATTGCACAGCACACCCTCGAGTTTGAAACCCGCGGCCGCGGCAGCTATTCCATCACCGAACGACTCCAGGACCTGGTCAGCCGGACCGGCATTGCCAGCGGCCTGTGCCATGTGTTTCTGCAACATACCAGCGCGTCCCTGATGCTGTGCGAGAACGCCGACCCGGACGTGCGGGTCGACCTCGAGACCTTCATGGCACGCCTGGCCCCGGACGGCGATCCCATGCTGGTGCACACGGCCGAGGGGCCGGATGACATGCCGGCACATATCCGAACCGTGCTCACACACAGCGACCTGACCCTGCCGGTTGGCAGCGGGCGCTGCCTGCTGGGGACCTGGCAGGGGGTGTACCTGTGGGAACACCGGCAGTCGGCCTGCCGGCGCCGGCTGACGGTTACCGTCAGCGGGGAATAGCGCGGACCTGTCTGATCATCGCGCGCGCTTGCGTCGCCGGGGATGTTGGCCGCAGGCCCCGCTGCGGCTCGAGAGGGGTGCCGGGAATGGCTATGGCGGCGCGGGCGGGGTCAGTGCTGCAGGGACCTGTCGTCCTGTTCAGCGTCGGTCTTGATGTCGCTGATACGCGGTGCCTCGCCCAGCAGTTCGTCGATATCGTCGCGGATACGTGACAGTTCCTCGTATTCATCCAGACTGATTTCCGGTTCCTGCGCAGTGCCGTTGCCGGCGCCCAGCCGCCCGGCTGCATCCTGGTCCAGCGATACCGATGCCGTGTTTCCGCACAGCCGCTGGGCGCCGCTGGCGAGATGCTCGTAGACCGAGCGATAGCTGTGCGTCATTGCCTGCACCAGTTCCGAGGTACGCATGAAATGATGTGTCACCTGGTCGCGGTAGTCCTGGAAGTTTTCCCGGAGCTGGTTCAGCTCCAGCTGCAGCTGTCGGGTGCGGCTGTTTCTGGTCATCAGGGAGTAGGTAAGCATGCTGCCCAGCACGGTTCCGGCCAGCAGGCCGAGGATTCCGACTACCCACAGGAATGTTTGTCCTTCCAGCATGACCTTGTATCTCCTCGCGCGAGTGACCGTGGATTGCAATGTGGATGTGGCCGCCATTGTAATGGATGACGGTCCCGCTGCACATGCCCGGCGCGCCGGCCGGCGTACCTTTTCCTGCCGGGATCAGGGCGCCGCCGGCGGGCGGGCACCGAAAATGGCGCTGCCGATCCGGATCATGGTGGCCCCGGCCGCAATGGCCAGCTCGAAATCATCGCTCATGCCCATCGACAGCTGTGTGAAGTACTGTCTGCCGAAGCGTCGTGCGCAGGCTTCCGTGAGTTCCTGCATGGCGTGAAACTCTGCCCGGCGCCCGTCCGGCGTTGCCTGCTCGCTGCCGATGGTCATCAGTCCGTGCAGCCCGATGCCGGGCAGTTCCGCTTCCAGCAGCGTCGCGGCAAAGGGCAACACCGCATCCGTGCCGAGGCCATGCTTGTTCGGGTCGCCCGCGATGTTGACCTGTAGCAGGACATTCAGCTGCTGCCGTGACGCGGCAGCGGCTGTCGAGAGCCTGCGGGCCAGCTTGATGCTGTCGAGCGTGTGCAGCCAGTCAAAGTTGCCCGGGATCAGCTTCGCCTTGTTGGTCTGCAGGTGGCCGATAAAATGCCATTCGGTGCGCGGGTCATCGATCAGTGCCTGCTTGGTCTGGGCATCCTGTACAAAGTTCTCCCCGAAACAGAACTGTCCGGCTGCCATGGCCAGCTGCACGGTTTCCGGCGGCATGTACTTGGATACGGCAATCAGGCGGATGTCGTCCGCGTTGCGCCCCGCGCTCCCGGCGGCTGCCCGGATACGGGCGCGGATGCCGGCGAGGTTGTCGCGGATCTGGTCGGCGCTGGCGGGCATGGTCTCAGGCGCGCACCACATTGCGCGGCGAACCGGCCAGGAAGGCCGTTATGTTGCCGGTCAGCTCGTTGATCAGCGTCTGGCGGGCATGTACCCCGGCCCAGGCAACGTGCGGAGTGACGATCAGGTTGGGGATGGCGGGATCCAGCAACGGGTTGCCATGCCGTGGCGGCTCCTCCGTCAGCACATCCACGGCGGCTCCGGCGATTTCACCGCCGCTGAGCGCCTCGGCCAGCGCCGGTTCGTTGACAATGCCGCCGCGCGCGGTGTTGATCAGCAGGGCGGTATTGCGCATTTTCCGGAGTTCCGCCGCGCCGATCAGGTCGCGCGTGGAATCGGTCAGCGGGCAATGCAGGCTGATGATGTCGGATTCCTCCAGCAACCGATCGAACGGGCAGCGCCCGGACTGATCCGGCCCGCCGGGGCGCTGTGCAACGAGTACGTGCAGGCCAAAGGCGCCGGCGACGTGCGCCACGGCCCGGCCGAGCTCGCCGTAGCCGACGATGCCCAGTGTGCTGCCGCTGAGTTCGTGGAAGGGATAGTCGAGCAGGCAGAAATGCTGCGCCGCCTGCCAGTCGCCCTGTTGTACGGCACGGGTATGGCTGTGCAGCCGGTGTCTCAGGGCCAGCATCGCCATGAACACATGTTCGACTACCGAGGTGGTGGCATAGGCCTGCACATTGCAGACCGTGATGCCGTGACGCTGCGCTGCAGCGAGGTCGATGTTGTTGGTGCCGGTTGCAGCGATACACACCAGCTGCAGGCGGGGGGCGGCGGATAGTGCCGCGCTGTCGAGCACGACCTTGTTGCTGATGACTACATCCGCCTCGCGTATCGCGGCTGCCGTCTCGCTGGCTGCCGTATTGCCGCGCAGCGTCCAGTTCGGCAGCGTATCGCGCAGTGCAGTGAGGTCAAGGTCGCCGCGCGTGACGCTGTGGTCATCGAGAAACACCCCGTGCATGGAAGCTGTCCGCTCAGTCGTCGCCCAGCATGGCCTGCTTGAGCGCCTTGCTGACCGGTTTCGCGCCAAGCCACACCTTCAGCAGGGCGCGATAGAAAGCGTTGCCCGCAACAGAACCCTGCAACGCTTCATTGATACGTACCTGCGTGCCGGTGCCGGGCAGGTAGTCGATCCGTATGGTCTCTCCTTCGCGCACGCTGCGGAACAACGCATTGAATTTCTCAAGGTCCCCGGCAAGGGCCTGTAACTCGGCCGGCTCCAGGTTGGCCTGCAGCCCGTCGTTCCAGCCGGCGGTGATCTTGTCCTTGCTTACCTCGCTGTGCAGGAAATGCATCAGCACGCTTGCCGGGCCGGTGTCGTTCAGGATGCTGCTGCTGTCGGCTGTTGCCTGCGGCAGGTAGAGCGCGCCGATGTAGACATTCACGAAGAACTTCTTGCGGATACCGGCACCATTCAGCACCAGCGCCGCGCCGCCGTCCGGCCGGGTGTAGGTGTCGGGTATCTCCACACCCTCGATGGTGACGGCAGACAGTGGCTGGCAGATCACCAGGCCGGCACAGAAAAGCACAACAACCAGTCTGTTCATGACAGTCTCCCTGCTAGAGCGCACCCCCGGCCCGGCGCGGCGGGTGCCTGAGGATGTCTTCCACGTGTACCGGGAATCCGTCGCCTTTCAGGTCCTGATAGTAGCGCTCAAGTGTACGCCTCACGACCGGGAACGCCAGCTGCTCCCAGGGGATCTCGTGTTCACTGAACAGCCGGGTCTCCAGGGTCTCCTCGCCGGGGCTGAAGTTCCCGGACGCCAGACAGGCCCGGAACATCATATAGACCTGGTTGATGTGCGGGATGCTGAACACCCCGTACAGGGCGAGATCGACAACCTCGGCGCAGGCCTCTTCGAGCGTCTCGCGCGCCGCAGCCTGTTCGGTTGATTCGCCGTTCTCCATGAAACCGGCCGGCAGTGTCCAGAGCCCGAAGCGCGGTTCGATGGCGCGCCTGCACAACAGCAGGCGGTCTTCCCAGACCGGCAGGCAACCCGCCACGATTTTCGGGTTCTGGTAGTGGATGGTGTCACAGCGTTCGCAGATATGACGCAAGCGGGAATCGCCGGCAGGTATCTTTTCGACGACTTCAGCGCCGCAATTGCTACAGAAAAACATGCTGTCAAAATACCGGTTTGGAATAAACTATTGGCCAGGTTGACAATAACATATCCCGTCTGCGTCAGGCAGGGCGCTTGGCGCTGCCGGGCGATTGCGCTACTGTCATGACTGCCGCAAACGCAGGTCTCTGATCGGGATGCCCCTCCAGCCTTTCTTCGAACGCGAGCCGTTGCATTTTTCCTGTACCGCCTGTGGCCGGTGCTGCGCAACCGCAGGTGAATACTACGTGTTTCTCGGTGCCGGCGAGGCCGAGACGATCCGCGCCTACCTCGGCCTGTCCGGTCCATGGTTCCGGCGCCGCTATCTGGCCAGGCTGGAGCAGGGGCAGCTGGTGCTGGCAGCGGGATCAGACGAACGTTGCATATTTCTCGATGACAGCGGCCGCTGCCGTATCTACGCGGCCAGGCCGCTGCAGTGCCGGACCTACCCGTTCTGGCCGGAACTGGTTGGCAGCCGCAGGGCCTGGCAGCGTGAGGCCGCGCGCTGCGAGGGCATCAACCGGGGTCCCCGGGTGTCGAGGCGGCGTATCCGTGCTGCCGTCCGGGCCTGCCGGGAACAGGAGCCATGAGTTACCGCGTGCCGTGGCGGCGACCGGGCTCGAAGATGCCGAACAGCTGACCCGCGCCCGCGGGGGCGACGGGATCATGGTGCAGTTCGGCCAGCTGCATGCCCTGTGCCGGGGACAGCAGGGCGCCGCTGGTCAGGGTGTCGATCTCGTCGCCCCCCAGCAGCTGGCAGGCGATGGTCAGGTACAGCCGGTCCAGCACGCCGGCCGAGATCAGGGTATAGAACACGCCCGGCCCGGCAATGGCGTACAGGCTGCGGTAACCCATGTTCCCCAGCTGTCCTACCAGCCGGTCGCCCTCGACCTGCGTGCCGCTGCCGGCCAGCAATACCTCGATGCCGTTATCCTCGAGGGTCCTGATCCGCTTGCCATCGGCCTGTTCTCCCGTGGCAACCAGCACGCGGCGCGTGCGGTAGGGTTCCAGCGCTTCGAGCGGGATGGCGAGACTGCCGCTCAGTATGATGATATCGGGCTGGGCTGCCAGTCCATGCCGGCTGCGCCAGTCACGGATGTCCGCGAACTCGTCCTGCGCGCCGACGGGCAGCATGTCCTGTGCCTCGCCGACGATGCTCTGCCTGAAGAAACGACCGCTGGTGATGAGGATCTCCGCCTGTCCGGCCAGTTCCTGGTAGAGACGCCAGTCGCGCGGATTGGCGGTGGCGGCCGGCACCTGGTGTGAGCTCCTGCCCGTGCTCTCGATGCCGATGCGTCCGTCCAGCGAGGTGACAAAATTGCTGTATACGAAAGGCTCCTCCGGGTTGCCGCGGGTGTGCAGGCTATGCTCGAGGTACAGCCCGTGCAGCCTGGCAGGCCGTGACGGCAGCGGGTAGAGACGGGTGACGGTGTCTTGCGGGTCCGGGTTATCCATAGGCGGGGCAGTATAGCAGCGGGCTGTCTGCTGACAGCCGGTGGTGGAGGAGCGGCACAGGCTGCCGCGGTTCCGCCCCTGACCCGGATTGAAAACGGGGCCTGACGGCCCCGTTTTGCTCCAGCCTGGGCTGCCAGGCAGCAGGACTGGTGTTATGCCTTGCCGGACTTGCCCTGGTAGTCCTCGATGGCAGCCTTGATGGCATCCTCTGCCAGTACCGAGCAGTGAATCTTGACGGGCGGCAGGGCCAGTTCTTCGGCAATGTCGGTATTCTTGATGGCGCGGGCCTCTTCCAGTGACTTGCCCTTGACCCATTCCGTCAGCAGGGAGCTGGATGCAATCGCAGAACCGCAGCCATAGGTCTTGAAACGCGCATCCTCGATGATGCCGTCATCACTGACCTTGATCTGCAGGCGCATGACGTCGCCGCATGCCGGTGCACCGACCATACCGGTACCCACCTGCTTGTCACCCTTGTCGAAGCTGCCGACATTGCGCGGGTTTTCGTAGTGGTCCAGTACCTTTTCGCTATATGCCATGTTTCTATTTCTCCTGATTAAACATCAAACGGGTTTGGCTCAGGCAGCGGTCTGCTGGAAGTCCGAACCAAACAGTGACTCCTGTGTTTCATCTGCCTGCGACTCGACAGCATCCTCAAGGGTTATACTGTCCAGGTAATCGTAGATCCTGTTGCTCAGGCGCACCCACAACTGCCCGCCCGCCGTGTTCGGGGTCTCCTCGCGGCGGCTGACATCGTCCACCGTGGACAGGATGCTGGCGATGGTAATCTCGCTGGCCGGACGGGCCAGGCAATAACCGCCCCCGGGGCCTCGCATACCGGTGACCAGACCGTGCTGGCGCAGCCGTGCGAACAGCTGTTCCAGGTAGGAAATGGAGATGGACTGCTGCGCGGAGATGTCCGCCAGCGTGACCGGCCCCTTGTTGTGTTGCAGCGCCAGTTCCATCATTGCGGTGACGGCGTGGCGGCCTTTGGTAGATAACTTCATGACTAACCTCAGTGAATACGGAAATGCATGCTGTTCGCCGTAGTGCCCGAACCGTATTCAATTTCAGGCCACGGCTGCGGGAAGCGCGAACGCGTCCCGCATACTTACTGAATCATAATAGTAATGACCGAGTCTTTTAGTCAAGAATTTCGGTCTGGCGCGGCGCGGTGACAATGCCATTATCTATAACAGAAACAGAAGCTTACTATACCCTCTATCCTCAAGGGGATATCATCGGGGTCAAATGGGCAGGGCGCTCCCCGCGGGTTTCGCGAGGGGGCCGGTCAACTGACTGTATTGTAAATAGTTTGCTTGCGGATTATGGTAATAGCTGTAGCGGGGCATCTCCGGCTGCCAGAACGGGGCCGCGCACGGCCTGTCGCCGCTGACAGGCCTCAGGATATCAATAACTCACTTTTGGAGCACACATGGGATCACAATACCCGGGTGGCGCGGATCGCCGCCGCAAGTCCAGCGAAAAACTCGAGGCGCTGGTCAGTGCCCGCACCGAGACACTGTCATTGCTGGCGGACCTGGCCAACCGGCAGCCTTTCACGGCCGACCCGGCCATGGAGCGCGCCCTGCGCCGGTTTTGCGAGGCATTGATCGACTACACGGCGAGCGCGCATTTCCAGCTGTACCGCTACCTTGCCGACAACAACGAGCGACGCAGGGCGGTGCTGGAAATCGCGGACGAGATCTACCCGAAGATTGTCGAGACCACGGACACGATCCTGCGTTTCAACGACAAGTACGAAGCCATGTCGTTCGACAACAGTATCGAGTTCCTGGCCCATGATCTGTCCAGCCTCGGCGAGTGTATTGCCGACCGCATCCAGTACGAGGACAAGGTCATCTCCGCCATGTCCTGAACAACACCCGTGACAGGCCTCCCGCACAGCCGGGGCAGGGGATAGGTTCGCCCTGCGCCCGCGGCCGCGCCCGTTCCGCTGCCCGTGAACCGGGTCACGGACGTACCTGTCCGGCGCTGACATGCTGAAACCGGCAGCCCGCAGCGGGCTCAAGCCCCGGCGTAAACGGACGAAACCCTGTTATGAGGCCGGGTATGCATTCGACGGTATTTCAGTGTATAATTCTCTGCTAATTTACCTACTGGCGAAAATAATTCTTTTGAAAACAGCTGGTTATCATTGATCTTCGGAGTCGGTGGTATGTTTGGATCAAAAGATTGTTTGCGCCAGGCGCAGGCCCCGGGTATCGGGCGGCGCGATTTTCTCCGCCTGGGCGCCGCGGGCGCCGTCGCCATGCTGGCTTCGCCGGTACTGGCCAATACCCGCGTCCCGGCACCGGAACGCACCCTCAGCCTGTACAACACCCACACGGGCGAAGAGGTCTCAACCGTCTACTGGGCAGCCGGGGACTACGTCGACTCCGGTCTCGCGGATATCTACGGAGTGCTGCGAGATCACCGCGCTGACGAAATTTATCCGATCGACACGGACCTGCTGGACCTGCTCCATGTCCTGCAGCAGCAGGTCGACAGTCGCAAGGCCTACCAGGTCATCTCCGGTTACCGCTCCCCGCGGACCAATGCCAAGCTGCGCAGCCACAGCAGCGGCGTAGCGAAGCGCAGCTACCACATGCAGGGCAAGGCGATCGATATACGCCTGCCGGGCTGCGACCTGAAGCAGCTGCAACAGGCCGCGCTGTCGCTGAAGGCCGGCGGCGTGGGCTATTATCCCGGCTCCGGTTTCATCCATGTCGATGTCGGTCCGAGGCGCAGCTGGTAACACGGCCAGCCCGTCACCCTGACGGGCGTCCCTGCCTCGATCTCTCCAATAGCTGGCATACTTGACTGCCCACAAGAGGAGGGCGGTTCGTGTCAGAGCTTCATACGAGTGGTATTCGTTCGCTGCTGGAGATCATGGCCCGCCTGCGGGACCCGGACCGTGGCTGTCCGTGGGACCTTGAGCAGGACTTTCACAGCATCGCCCCCTATACCCTGGAGGAGGCCTACGAGGTGGTGGATGCCATCGACGCAGGCGACCCCGATGCGCTGCGGGACGAGCTGGGCGACCTGCTGTTCCAGGTGGTGTTCCATGCGCAGATGGCCAGTGAGGCGGGCTGGTTCGACTTCGACGACGTGGTGCAGGCTATCTGCGACAAGATGACGCGCCGGCACCCGCACGTGTTTGCCGACGCGGTCGTCGAGGATGCCAGGGCGCAGACGCTGGCATGGGAACAGCACAAGCGCGAGGAGCGCGGCGCGCAGGAGGGCGTCCTGGATGGTGTGCCGGTTGCCCTCCCGGCACTGACCCGTGCGTTCAAGCTGCAATGCAGGGCCGCACGGGTCGGTTTCGACTGGCCGCATGCAGACGGCGTGGCGGAAAAGGTGGGCGAGGAACTGGCCGAGCTGATGCACGAGATCGACAGCCGCGGCGCTATCGGAAAGCTGACAGACGAGGCCGGGGACCTGTTGTTTGCCGTGGTCAACCTGGTGCGCCATGCCGGTGTCGATCCCGAGCGCGCGCTGCGCCAGGGCAACCGCAAGTTCGAGCGCCGTTTCAGGGAGGTAGAGGCGGGCTGCGCGGCGGATGGTATCGATATGGCGGCCGCCGGGATCGAGCGGCTGGAGCGCTACTGGCAGCTGGCCAAGGACAAGGAGGCTGGTCGGGACGGCTAGCCTGTGCCGTTCCCGAGGTCAGTTGTTTATCTGGTTCCTGCGCAGCTGCGCATAGGCATCGCGGATGAACAGGTAGGGATCCAGCGCATCCTGCTTGACGGTCTCGTAGGTATCCTTGTCCAGGGATATCTCGTTGACGAGATCGATTGTGCGGGCGCCGAGGTAATCGTAGTTATCGTCGCCCGCATGCCGGCCCCATAGCTCATAGGCCAGGTCGAGCCGGGTGTCGCCCAGCTTGCCGATGCCGTCGCGCAGGCTGCTCGGACCCATGAAGGGCAGCACCAGGTACGGGCCGGGACCGATGCCGTAATGACCGAGCGTCTGGCCGGTGTCTTCATCGTGCAGTCTCAGGTTGAAGTGTTCGCGGGCCGGATCGAACAGGCCCCCGATGCCGAGCGTGGTGTTGGTGACAAAGCGCGTCAGTTCGTTGCCCGCAATGGTGAACTTGCCCTGCAGGCCTGCATTGACGATACGTACCGGGGACTCGAGGTTGGTGAAAAAATTCTTCACGCTGACCCGCAGACCTTCGGGCAGTATCCGCCATGCCCTGGCAACGGGTTTCAGGGCGTAGAAATAGGCCTTGTCGTTGAACCAGAATATGCCGCGGTTGATGGGTTCCAGCGGATCGTAGACCTCGATGATCTCGCTTTCATCGAACAGCAGAAAATCATCGCCGCTCTCCGCGGGTGGCGGCGGGGTCGATGTGGCGGGGACGGGTTCTGCACTGAAACTGCACAGGGGAAAGGCTAACGCCAGTACCAGTAAGATCGCTGATTTCATCCGGATTGTCTCGAAACCGGGAAGCTCCCCCAGGGAAATTGGTCGGGCAGAGAGGATTTGAACCTCCGACCCCTTCGTCCCGAACGAAGTGCGCTACCAGACTGCGCTACTGCCCGTATTGTTATTGGTTAACAGCTGCTAATAGCTGCGGGTTACCGAGAACTCGGCCAGGCTGTACAGGGCATCCTTGTAGGCCGATTCCGGCAACGGTGCCAGTGCCTCTAGGGCCAGGTCCGCTTCCCGCTGTGCTGCTTTAGCAGTGTAGGGGATGGCACCGGTTGATTCAATAATGGCGCACACATCCTGCATGTTGTCATGGCCGCCGTTTTCGATGGCCCGGCGGATCAGCTGCGCCTGGGCGGGGGTGCCGCGGTGTATGGCATGGATCAGGGGCAGCGTCGGCTTGCCCTCGGCCAGGTCATCCCCCACGTTCTTGCCGGTATCCTCCGGTGAGGCGCTGTAGTCCAGTACATCGTCGATCAGCTGGAAGGCGATACCCAGGTGCAGGCCGTAACTGGCCAGCGCCGTTTCAACCGCAGCGGGCTGTTCACCCAGCACGGCGCCGATCTGGGCGGCTGCCTCGAACAGGCGTGCCGTCTTGCGGCTGATCACGTCCATGTAGCGGATCTCGGTGGTGTCTGCGTCACCGCAATTGAGCAGCTGCAGCACCTCGCCCTCGGCAATCGTGTTGGTCGTATGCGACATGATTTCCATGATGCGCATGTCGTTCGCCTGCAC
>JABAHR010029557.1_pt1 | contig 16465 bp, 22 predicted proteins | sample 7062101 | NCBI WGS metagenome assembly JABAHR01 (sample SAMN14534553, study PRJNA622989) | marine sediment metagenome | biome: marine biome [ENVO:00000428]; feature: marine pelagic biome [ENVO:01000023]; material: deep marine sediment [ENVO:00002113] | place: India: Gulf of Kutch | collected... | reverse complement strand
CCAAGGCCGGCAAGCGCTTCGGTGGCAGCGGCGAGGCTCCTCAGGGCGCATGATCGTAGGTCGGGGGCAGCAGGCATGAGCACGCAGGAAGCCGCCTATGCGCCGCCTGCCCACGTGCCAGCAGAGCTCTATTTCGACCGCTCGATGGCGGAGTTCTGCTCCGAGCTCGACGATCCCTATATCGCCGCCAGCCGCTTGCTCGACGGGCCGCCGGTGTTCTGGACCAGGGCCGGATCGCAGGGCCGCCCGACATGGGTGATCGCCCGCCATGCGCTGATCAAGCAGGCCTATGTCGACTGGGAGCATTTCAGCAGCGAAGGCAGCATCGACCTGATGCAGGCGCTCGGCGTCGACTGGGATCTGAACCCGGTCAAGATCGACCCGCCGCGGCACACGCTCTACCGCAAGCTGCTGATGCCCTTCTTCACCCCGCGCGCGGTGAGCCACCTGGAGGACAGCGTGCGCGAGACGGTGGACGAGCTGATCGGCAAGCTCGCCGGCAGGCAGGGCTGCGATTTCGTCTCCGAGTTCGCGATACCCTTTCCCAGCTACATCTTCCTGACGCTGATGGGCATGCCGCGCGACATGCTCGGCCAGTTCTTCCAGTGGGAGCAGGACCTGCTGCGCGGCACCACCATCGAACAGCGGCTCGGCGCCGGGCGCAACATCCTCGACTATCTGCGGCTCCATCTCGAACAGCAGAAGCGCCAGCCCGCCACCCCGCTGATGGAAGGCATCATGCAGGCGCGGATCGAGGATGGCCGGGCGCTTGACGACGGCGAAGTGCTGGGCATGTTCTACACCTTCTATGTCGGCGGGCTGGACACGGTCTATGCCACACTCAGCTGGGCCATGCGCCACATCGCCGGCAATCCCGAGTTCCAGCAATTCCTGCGTGACAATCCCGAGCAGATGCCGCGCGCGGTGGACGAGATGCTGCGCATGTTCAGCGTCGTCTCCAGCACCAGGCGGGTGACCCGCGACCTGACCTTCCACGGGGTCGAGATGCACAAGGACGATCCGGTGCTGCTGCCGCTCTATGTCGGTTGCCGCGACCCCGAGGCCTATCCCGATCCGCACGAGGCAAGGCTTGACCGCAAGGAGCCGATGCTGGCCTTCGCCAGCGGGCCGCACCTGTGCCTCGGCATGCACCTGGCGCGCCGGGAGATCCGCATCGCGCTGGAACAGCTTCTCGCCCGCTTCGACAACATCCATATCCCGAGCGGCGCGGAATACACCTACCACGTGGGGCCGACGCTCAACGTCGACAGCCTGCCGCTGGCGTGGACTCCGCGCTAGAAGGTGCCGAGCAGCAAAAGCAGCTGCAGGAACAGGATCAGCACGATCCACATGCACAGGCCAAGCACGGCGAGGCGCCAGATGGCCGAAGGGCGCTGCAGTTCATAGGCCCCGCGCAGATGCTTGTAGAGATGGATCGGCGGCACCAGCAGGACGGTGGCGAACAACAATGCCGGTGGCACGCCGACCTTGCCCAGCAGCGACAGGATCACGAACAGCAGGGTCATGAAACTCAGCGAATAGGTGATGAAGATCGTGTGGTCATAGGCCTTGAAGCGGCGCTTCCAGGCGAACAGCAGCCACACGAAGGGAAGGGATAGCGGGATCAGCAGCCAGCTGAACTTGTAGAAGTTGGNNAGCCCCGGGTTCTCGCGCCATTTGGCGATCAGCGTCTCGTCCAGCCAGGCGACGCCCGTGTCGCCGAAATCGCGCGCGGCATCGGGGACGTTGCCGAAGCCCTGCACCCGTTCGATGCCTTCGATCGTCGCTTCGAGATTGGCCAGGCGAACCTGGATTGCGGCCCGTTCCGGATCGTCCTCCGCCATCGCGTCCAGTTCCTGTTGCAGGGCATCGCGCCGGGCCGCAGTCTGCTCATCGACCTGCACCATGACGGCATCCATGTCGGGCGCTTCGATGGTGGTCGGTGCGGTAAGGCCGAGCATCTGGAACACCGCAAACATCAGGAACACGCCGAACAGGAACAGCGCCATGGGCGAGATGAAGCGCGCGCGGGCGCCCTCGATATAGCGGCGGGTGAGCCTGCCCGGGCGGAAGGCGAGCATTGGCAGCGTGCGCCACAATCTGCCCTCGAAATGCAGAACGCCGTGCAGCAGTTCATGCAGGAAGGCGCCGATCGTGCGGTGGAGGTGCCCCTTCTGGCCGCAGGCGTGGCAATAGGCGCCCACCAGCTCGGTGCCGCAATTGAGGCAGTGTTGCGGCTGGTCGGGATGCGCCTCGCGGGCGCCCGAATTCGGCTCTATCGCGCGTGACAGCAATCCGCCTTCCGCGGCCGTGCCGATGCCATCGAGAATATCGCTCATGCCGCTGCCCCCGTTGTCACCAAATCATTATAGGTGGACGCGGGGCAGAGGCAATCGGACGGCGGCCGCGCCCCTTGTGCCTTCACTCCGCCCGCTGCAAACAGGCCGGGATGCACATTTGGGAGCAATATCTGCCGCTGCTGGCGCTTGGCGCGATGGCGCTGGTGTTCGTGCTGCTGGCACTGGTCGAGCTGGCCGCGCCGTTCCGCCAGCCGACGCAGCCGCGCGCACGCCGCTGGTTCACCAACCTGGCCCTGTTTGCCATCGATACGCTGGCGGTGCGCCTGCTGCTGCCGCTCGCCATGGTCGGGTCGGCGATGCTGGCCGCAGAGCGCGGCTGGGGCCTGTTCAACCAGCTCGATGCGCCTGCCTGGCTGGGTTTTGCCGCGACCATCCTCGCCCTCGACCTGGCGCTGTACCTGCAGCACTGGGCAACGCATCGCTTTGCCCTGCTCTGGCGCCTGCACCGCGTGCACCACACCGACCGCGACTTCGACGTCACCACGGCGGCGCGCTTCCATACCCGGGCGAGATCCTGCTGTCGATGGCCTACAAGATGGCGGTGGTCATCGCGCTCGGCTCACCGGCATTGGCGGTGTTCGCCTTCGAGACGCTGTTTGCGCTCCTGACCCTGTTTACCCATGCCAACCTGTCGCTGCCCGGGCGGATCGATGGCGCGTTGCGGCTGGCCGTGGTGACGCCGGACATGCATCGCATCCACCATTCGGTGGAACCCGTCGAAACCGACAGCAACTACGGCACCTTCCTCTCGGTGTGGGACAGGCTGTTCGGAACTTACCGGGCAACCGCCAACAAGCCGCAGGAGATCATGCCCATCGGCCTTGCCGCATGGCAGGACGAGCGGACCGCGCGGCTCGGATTCAGCCTGATGCTGCCATTTACGAGGAACTAATGCTGACCAAAGCAAAAGGGCCGCACCTTGCGGCGCGGCCCCTTCGAAATCCGTGACCGGCAGCGATCAGCCGTCGTAATCGGCCCCGATTGAGGTCGAGCGCGTCGGCGCCGAAGCGGACAGGCGCATGGCTTCTGCCGACTGGCTCAGCGAGCCAACCTCGTCAGCCTCGTCCTCTTCGTCGGGCAGGAAGTTCTGCAGCGACTGCACCAGCGATTCGTTGAGCTGCTTGGGCTTGATCGTCTGGTCGGCGATCTCGCGCAGGGCGACGACCGGGTTCTTGTCGCGGTCGCGGTCGATCGTCAGATCGGCACCGCCGGAAATCTCCCGCGCGCGCTGGGCAGCCAGCAATACGAGATCGAAACGGTTGGGAACCTTGTCGACACAATCTTCGACGGTAACGCGCGCCATCGGGCACTCCAGACTTCTAGTGTTTCAGCAAAGCCGGCGCGATAGGCAGCACGGCTTGATTTGTCAATCGAATCGCCTTGCCATAATGCTGACGGGGTTGGCGTGGTTTCACGGGGGCGGGGTGTGCAGTCGGACATGAGAGAATCCCGCCTTTTCAGGGCCCTGCAGTCGATTACCTTGTGGAGCAGCTCAGGCAGTTTCCTCAAGCGCGCCGCGTCGCTGCTGGCGCAGGCGGGAGACGATGGCGCGCCGCCGATCCTCGATGAGGAGCAGATTCGCAAGCTGCGGGACCTGCTGGTGCGGGCGCGGCGGGCCAAAGTCGTCAATACCATCGCCTTCTGGATGACGCTCGCCGGTGCAATCGGTTTGGCGCTGTCGACCCTGATCGAAGGGATCGGTGCCTTGGCCATGCTGGGGCTACGGCTCGTACTGGTGATTGCCACCTACTGGTTCGGCAAGATGCATATCGAGCACAAGGGGCAGCAGAACCTCTACGAGAACGGCGCGCGGTCGATCGTCTATGACCTGAGTCGCAGCGTTCATGAACCGGGCGGGAAGGACAGCGACAAGCGAGGGCTGGTGCGCGAGGCCATCGGGCGGGGGAGGAGGTGGCTTGGCGATTTGATGCAGGCAATTGCCGAGGGCCGGGCGGAAAACCACGTCTTCGATAGTCTTCCCGCGGACGGGCAGGAGGTTCGAGAACGGGTGATCATGGTGCTGGCCGTGCTCGACATCCTGCGAAAATATGTCGCCTATCGCTACATCTTCTACTCAAGCGCCGCCTTCAGCGTGGTCTGCCTGGCGACCGGGCTGCTCTATCCGGTGATCGAAAGCGGCAGCGGCTGGAGCCTGATCTCGGGTCAGTGGTCGAGCTATCACGACGTGCTGATCTTCGGCCTAGCGATCACCTCTGCCGCCATCGCCATGAGATATCGCCAGCGCATGCAGGCGTTCGAATTGCTGGTAGCGGAGAACCTGCCGTTCCACAGCCTCGGCCCTGAGGCACTGCGCAAGCTGTTCGCATCGCTCTCCGGATTTGATAAGGGTCTCGATGACCTGAGCGGATTGCCGCTGGCAAGGGATGAAGACTGACATGCTGGCTTCCGTGCCCCTGATGACCGTGCTGTTCACCCTCGTGATCGAGGGGGTGACCATCCTCGCCCGTTTCGGGTTGCAGCTGCAATCGACGCGTGACACCGCATTCATGGCTTCACTGACCTTCGGCTATCGCATCCACCACGGCTATATCGGCCTGCTCATGCTGGTCGTTCTGCTGCTGGCGCCGCAGCTTGGCGGCAGATGGCACAACCTCTTGCTGGCCCTATCCGTGAGCCTGATCCTGTCGGACCTCATCCACCATTTCATCGTCCTGTGGTGGCTCACCGGCGATCCGCAATTCCACCTGCGCTATCCCGATTGAAGATTGCGGCCCGACCCCGGTCCAAGAGGCCTGTTCATGCCATATTGACCAAATGACAAGATTCCCGCGCTAGGCGGGGTCCATGTTGGGAAGACTTCCACACAAAGGCGGCGCGCTGCTTTGCGTTGCTGCCTGCCTGCTCGCTGCATGCAGCAGCGGGGTGGACGAATATGGCCAGGAAATCCCGACGCCGATCTTCGGCGCCGAGCGCCCGAGCGGCAATATCGACCTCAAGGCGATGACCAGCGAAGACCTGTTCGAGGTCGAATTCGACGGGGAGATGGGCTGCGCCTTTTCGCAAAGCCCGGCCGGCGAACCGCTGGTGCTGGCCTATGGCTGGGTCGGCGAGGACGAGGACAAGGCCGATTTCGCGGTCAAGCTGAACAACCGGCTGGAGCGCGGCGACGGCGAAGAGGAGGGCGGTTTCGATGCCCTGCTCGACGGCAGTACCTTCAGCGCCAACGGGGTGCTGGTGGAAGTCGCCGTAGTCTCCCGCGAGCCTGCCGGCAGCGGCGCCGCTCCGCCCCTTCCGGCGGCCATGCGCGCCTCGCGCCCGGACGGATCGCAGGCCATCATTCGCGGTTTCTGGACCTGCGGCCTCTGGAGCCTGATTACTCGAAATCGTCGGCCGGGTAATCGCCCTCTTCAAGGTCGGTGAACTTGGTGATCTTGCGCTCGAACTTCAGCCGCACCTTGCCGGTGGCGCCGTGGCGCTGCTTGGCGACAATCAGCTCGGCAAGGCCGTATACCCGCTCCATCTCCGCCATCCACGCCGCATGGGCGTCATGCACCTTGGCATCGTCGCTCTCGATCGGCCGCTTGGGCTCGCGGTTCTCGACGTAATAGTCCTCGCGGAAGATGAACCACACCATGTCGGCGTCCTGCTCGATCGAGCCGGATTCCCGCAGGTCGGAAAGCATCGGCCGCTTGTCGTCGCGCTGCTCGACCGCACGGCTGAGCTGCGAGAGGGCGATCACCGGCACGTTGAGTTCCTTGGCCAGCGTCTTCAAGCCGCGGCTGATCTCCGAGATCTCGTTGACGCGATTGTCCTGGCTGCGCTGCGAGCCCTGCAGCAGCTGCAGGTAATCGACCACGATCAGGCCGATATCGTGGCGCCGCTTTAGCCGCCTTGCGCGGGTGCGCAGGGCCGAGATCGACAATGCCGGCGTGTCGTCGATGAACAGCGGCAGGTCGGCCAGTCGCTGGCTGGCGTAGGACAATTGCTGGAAGTCGTCGCGGCTGATCTTGCCCATGCGCAGGGCTTCGGAAGGAATGCCCGATTGCTCGGCGAGGATACGCGTGGCCAGCTGGTCCTTGCTCATTTCCAGGCTGAACACGGCGACGCCGGCACCGACCGATTTCTCGATCTCGTCCTTGCGGTCGCGCTTCAGCCGGGCGGCGCAGTTATAGGCGATGTTCATCGCCAGCGAGCTCTTGCCCATGCCGGGGCGACCGGCGAGGATGATGAGGTCGCTGTCGTGCAGCCCGCCGCACTTGGAATTGATCGATTCGAAGCCGGTGGTCTTGCCCGAGACATGGCCGCCGGAATTGAGGGCGGTCTCGATCAGCGTCAGCGCGGCCTTGCTGGCGACGCCGAAATGCTCCGCATCATTGCCGCCCGCTGCGCCCTCGGCAACCCTGTAAAGGCTCGCCTCGGCCTGTTCGATCTGGCGCATCGGCTCGACCTCTTCGGAGGTGTCGAGCGCGCCTTCGACCAGCTCCCGCCCCACGCTGACCAGTTCGCGCAGCAGGGCCAGGTCGTAGATCTGCTGGGCCAGTTCGCGCGGCGCCAAAAGGCCCTGCCCGTCGGCGGTCAGCTGCGCGAGATAGGCCGTGCCGCCGAGCTCGGAGAGCGCCTCGTCACCGTCGAAATAGGGTTTCAGCGTCACCGGCGTGACCACCATCTGGCGGTCGATCAGGGTCAGCACGCGTTCGAAGATTCGCGCATGCAGGGGGACGAAGAAATGGTCCGGGCGCAGCGGGACGTTGAGTTCCTCGAGCACGCGGTTGTCGATCAGCACCGCGCCGAGGAAGGCCGCTTCGGCCTCCAGGTTGGCGGGCAGGGCGCGGCCTGCGGAGGCTGCATTGCCGTCTTTCTGGTCGGGGCGGATGAGGAGGTCTTCGTCGGACATGGGCACGGCAGATGCCCTTACATTAGCGCGCCTGCAAGCGGGTCGGGCCAAAATCGACCTGTGGATAGCGGGGATGACCCTCTCGCGCCGGGCATTTCGCAATTGCACAATGGGTGACTTGCTGCGAAACAGGCGCCGTCATGCTGACCACTTCGCCCCAGGACCGGATCACCGGCATCACGCTCGACGAAGCGACGATCATCGCGCGCAATGCCGACGTCGAGCAGGAGCGCGTGGTGGCCCTGCGCGACCTGGTGGAGGAGAACGAGTTCCGTCCCTTGCGCGCGGTTTCGCGCGGGCACCAGGGGCCGTGGGAGCTCAAGCTGGCGGTGATCGACGGCAAGCTGGCGATCCAGATCAGCGATGCCAAGGGCGAGGACGCGGGCACGATTGGCCTCGGCATGGCTCGCCTGCGCCGGGTGATCCGCGAATATTTCGCCATCTGCGATTCCTATTACAAGGCGCTGCGCAAGGCCTCGGCGGCGGAGATCGAGACGCTCGACATGACCCGCCGGGCGATCCACGATCGCGGCACGCGGCATTTGCTCAATATCATCGAGGGCAAGATCGTTACCGATTTTCCCACCGCAAGGCGGCTTTTCACACTGATCTGCGTGCTGCATATCTAGAGCTTCCACGCAGCTGGTCGCAGGTCATCCATGGGCAGGAAGAAGGCATATAGCTGGCGTATGCGCCTGGCGGCGCTGGTCCTGCTGCTGCTCGCCGGTGGCATGGCCTGGCTCTGGTGGCAGGCGCAGCACTGGCGCCCCGCGCGCAGCGATTTTCCCAGCCAGGGCGTGCTTGTCGGCAGCAGCGACGGGGAGGTGGATTTTGCCGGCCTGGCCGCCATCGGCGCCGACTTTGCCTATCTCGAAGCGAGCAGCGGGGAGAGCGGGCGCGATCCCATGCTGGGGGCAAACCTGCGCCAGCTGCAGGCAGGCGTGCTGCCGTTCGGCGCGGTCCATGCCTATGATCCGTGCATCCCGGCGGAGCGGCAGGCGGCCAATTTCGTCACCATCGTGCCGCGCGGGGCGGGCATGCTGCCGCCGGTCATCTCCCTCGACAGTCTCGCCGATGATTGCGCCGACCCGCTCGCCGAAGCGGCGGTGGAGAGCGAGCTGACCACTTTCCTCAACCAGGTCGAAGGCCATGCCGGGCAGCCGGCCGTGCTTCGCCTGTCGCGCGATTTCGAGGAGCATTACGCCATCGCCAACCGCATCGAGCGCAATCTGTGGCTCGACCGTGCCTATTTACAGCCCGATTATGCCGGGCGCCCGTGGACCTTGTGGACCGCCAATCCGCACTTGTGGAACGAGGCCACCAGCCAGCCCCTGCGCTGGGTAGTGGTGCAGCCCTGAATTCAGGCGGACGGGGCGCTCAGCCCTGGAGCCATTCGTGCAGCGCGCCAAGGCAATCGCGGGCCAGCAGCTTGCAGCGTTCCGGGCTCCATCCCTGCTCCGGATCGGGCATCGGATCGTGATCCTTGAACGGCATTTCCAGCGTCATCGCACAGGCGCCGAAGCGTTCGGCGACCTGGTTGGTGCTCATCGACAAATTGGCCTTGCCGGGCCGGGCGACGGGATAGCCGCGCGCGGTCTGGAAATCGGGCGTGCGGCGTTCCAGGATGGTGCGAAAGCGCGTGTACTGCTGGCCCTGTTCCTCAGTCCACGAGGGGATGCCTTCGAAGCCGGCGATGAAATTGGCCGGGATCGCCTCGTCGCCGTGGACATCCATCGCAAGATCGACCCCGCTTGCGTCCATCGCATTGCGGATGGCGAGCACTTCGGGCGAGTTCTCCGCGCTCGGCCTGTCCCATTCGCGGTTGAGGTTCACGCCCGCCGCATTGGTGCGCAGATGGCCGCGAAAACTGCCGTCGGGATTGCAATTGGGCACGATGTGGAAGCGGCACTGGCGGCGCAGGCTGCGGGCCACCGGATAGGCCCCGTCGCAGAGCATTTCCAGCGCCCCTTCGGCCCACCATTCGGCCATGCTTTCGCCCGGATGCTGGCGGGCATAGAGCCACACCTGTTTTGCGCCTTCGCCCAGTTCCAGGCAGTCGATCGCCCGGCCATCGAGCGACAAGCCGAGCGTGCGGTGGCTCACCCCTTCGCTGGCTGCCGCCTCGGCGATAAGGTCCTGGTGCCGCTCGAGCGAGTAGGGCGCGAAATAGGCGAACCAGGCGAGGTCGGCGGCGGGCGCGTGGAGAATGGTCAGCGTGCCGCCGTCCGCCGCCTTGTCGTAGGACGTCTCGGCCCGGCCCCAGAAGGCGCGGTCTTCCGAAACGCAGGCGCGATAGCCCGGCCAGCCCGCCGGATAGGCCGCCGCTTCAAGCCCGGTGATGCGCAGCTCCAGCTCGCGCGCGGCGCAATTGCCGACGCGGAAATGGAACCACTGGAAGAAGTCGCTCTGGCGGTCCTTGCGGATCCGCAAGGTGGCGCTTGCGCCCGCTATCGAGACCACTTCGATATTGCCGGCATCGAAAGCGGCATGGATGGAAATATCCGTCATTCGACGGTGATAGTCTCGCCGGAAGTTCCCGGAAAGTCCGTGAACAGGGCGCGGGCGGCACGATCCGAAGCTGCGGCGGGATCGGCGTATTCGCTGTTGCCGCTGGCGGTGAAGCGCGCGCGCCCTTCCCACAGATTGCTGCCGCCTTCCGCCGGCCTGATGCTGACGGTGAGCAGCGTGTCGATCCGTTCCGGCGGCGGCCCGGACAGGTCGATGCCGATGCCAAGACCAACGCCCGAGCCATGCGAGCCGATGCCGGCGCCGCCGCCGACGCTGACCGGGCTGCGCCTCGCCTGGCGTTCGACCCATTGCTCGAGATTGACCTCGGCCACCTGATCCGCCTCGCCCTCAACCACCAGATAGCCGTGCGAGCCAAGCTCGCCCGCCACCTCGGCGGCGTAGAGGCCGTATTCGATCGATTCGGGATCCATGCCGGGAGCGGGTTCGACGCGGATGCTGCCCTGGGACAGCGGGGCATCGGGCACGGCAAAGCGCGTTACTTCGGTGGGCGAGACATAGGCCCCCGGGGTGCAGCCGGCGAGGAGCATGGTGCTTGCCGCAAGGGCGAGCAGCAGGATCGGTCTTTTCATCATAATCTCCCAACGCGTGAACGGGCCACCGGTGCCGTTTCCCTTGCCATAGGCGTGGCCGCTGCGCGAGGCCATGGTTAAGGCTTGATTCGCTCTCTCCTGCTAGGGCCGCATGATGAACGCGAAAGTCCCCGTCCTGGTTACCGGCGGCGCCGGCTATATCGGCAGCCATGCAGTGCTCGCCCTGCGCGATCGCGGCTGGGATGTCGCGGTGATCGACAATCTCAGCACCGGCTTCCGCTTTGCCGTGCCGGACGATGTGCCTTTCTACCACGGCGATATTGCCGACGAGGCGCTGCTGGCGCGGATCTTCACCGAACAGTCCATCGGCGCGGTGATGCATTTTGCCGGTTCGATCGTGGTGCCGGAATCGGTTGCCGACCCGCTCAAGTACTATTCCAACAACACGGTGAAAAGCCGTGCGCTGATAGAGGCGCTGGTGAAAGCGGGGGTCGCCCATTTCATCTTTTCCAGCACGGCGGCGACATACGGCATTCCCGAGGTCTCGCCGGTGAGAGAGGATACGCCGAGGCTCCCGATCAACCCCTATGGCTGGTCCAAGCTGATGACCGAGCAGATGCTCGCCGATTGTTCCGCCGCCCATGGCTTCAACTATTGCGCCTTACGCTATTTCAACGTTGCCGGGGCCGATCCTGAGGCGCGCAGCGGGCAATCCACCGCCGGCGCGACGCACCTGATCAAGGTGGCGGTGGAAGCGGCGCTGGGACAGCGCGAGAGCGTGTCGGTGTTCGGCAGCGATTACGCCACGCCAGATGGCACTGGCGTGCGCGACTATATCCATGTCAGCGACCTTGCCGAGGCCCATGTGCTGGCGCTCGAGGCGCTGATCGAGCGCCCGGATACCTCGATGACGATGAATTGCGGCTATGGCCGGGGCTTCTCCGTGCTCGAAGTGCTCGATGCGGTTGACCGGGTGACCAACCGGACGATCAGGCGGGTGATGGGGCCGCGCCGCGCGGGCGATCCCGATTCGCTGATTTCCGACCCCACGCGGATCAAGCGCACCCTGCCGTGGCTGCCGAAACACGCCGATCTCGACGAAATCGTCACCCATGCCCTGCAATGGGAGCGGAAATTGGCCGAAATGCGCGCACAAGCTTGACTTGGCGGGCGGCTGGGCCTAACCGCGCCGCAGAAATTCCGGCATCGGAGTCTGCCTCCGGTGCCGNNCGCAACAGCCTCAAGTCGCTGAAGAACCGTCACCGCGACAACCGGGTGATCCGCCGCCGCGGCCGCACCTATGTGATCAACAAGACCAACCGCCGCTTCAAGGCCCGCCAGGGCTGATGCAGCCGGCCGCACCGCGAACTTCTCGCGGGGCACGGTCTTTGAGAAGCCCCCGCCACCACGGGGGCTTTTTCTGTATCTGCGATCCGGGACGGCTTCCGGCGTCCAACATCATCCGGGAGCGCCAGCGTGCCTGACGCCGGGAATATAGCGGCCGTCGTCTTCGACGTTGGCGGGGTGATCGCCCGGTGGGACATGCGCTGCCTGCTGCGCAAGCTCTACGCGAGCGAGGCAGAAGCGCAGTGGTGCTACTACAATGTCGTCAGCCTCGAATGGCATTTCGAGCATGATTGCGGGCGCGACCTCGACGAGTTGGTGGCCGAACGGATCGCCGCCTTCCCCGCGCATGAACACGCCATCCGCGCCTATGCCACGCGCTTTGCCGAGACCATTCCTGGCCCGGTGGAGGGCACGGGCGAGCTGGTGGAGGCGCTGGCCGGGCGCGGCGTGCCGCTCTTTGCCATCACCAATTTTCCCGACCTGTTCTGGCAGGATTTTGCCGCCGGCGAGCCGCTGGTGCGGCATTTTCGCGACGTGGTGGTCTCGGGCGTGGAGAAATGCGCCAAGCCCGATCCGGCCATCTACGCCATTGCCGAAAGCCGCTTTGGTTATGCGCCGCAAGAAATGCTGTTCGTGGATGACCGGCCCGCCAATATCGCCGCTGCCCGCGCGCGCGGCTGGCAGGGCCATGTCTTTACCGACGCCGTCACCCTGGCAGCCGATCTACGGGGGCGGGGCCTCATTTCCTGAGGCAAGAAGGGCCGCGGCCTGCTGCTGAGGGAGCAGCGTTGCGGCAGGTGGCTCAGCCGCCCAGATGGCGCAGCAATATATTCGCACCAAGGCCGATCAGCACAGCGCCTCCGGCGGCTTCCGCCCAGTGCCCGAAGCGCGCGCCGATCCGTGCCGCGAACCAGTAGGCCGGAACGCACAGCGCCGCGGTCACCGCGCCGATGACGAGGCAGGAGAGCCAGACCGGCGCGGCGAACAACTCCAGCGTCAGACCGGCCGCTGCGGCATCCACGCTGGTGGCGATGGCGGCCGCCATCAGCCCCAGCCAGTAGGCGCGCGGACGGTCTTCCGCAGCTCCTGCTTCGGGATCCTTGCCGAAGGCCTCGTGCAACATGCGCAGGCCGAGAATGGCCAGCAGGGCGAAGGCGATCCACGGGGCGATGGCCTCCACCCAGTGCATGAACAGCGAGCCGACAGCCCAGCCGAGCGCTGGCATGATGGCTTGCGCGAGGCCAAAAGCGAGGCCGGTCTCCAGCGCCCTGTCGAGCCGGTGCGCGCCGCCCGCACCGCGCGCGATGGAGACGGCAAAGGCATCCATGGCGAGGGCCAGGGCAAGCAGGAACAGGGGGATCATCGCGCCGCTCTAGCAGTAGCGTCGCTGCTGGCTAGAGCAGGCGGTACATCACCAGCGCATCGACATAGTCCCCCGATGGCAGGCGGAAGGCCTGCTCCAGCCGCCCGACCTCTGCCATGCCGACAGAGCGCCACAGGTGCAGCGCTGCTGCATTGCTGGCGATCACCAGGTTGAACTGCATGGCGCGATAGCCCGCTGACTTTGCCCGCGCGAAACTGTCCATCGCCATGGCCCGCGCCACGCCTTGCCCGCGCGCTGCCGGCAGCACCATGTAGCCGGCGTTGGCGACATGGGCCGCGGGGCCGGTGGAGTTGGTCTTGAGATAATAGGTGCCGACGATCCGCCCGCCAAATTCGGCCACCACCACCTGTTTGTCGGGTGCGAACCAGTAGGCGAACACCTCGTCGCGGCTGGCAGCGGGATCGAGCGGGTAGGTCGTCCCCTCGCGCACCACGGGCATGAGAATCGCCCACAGCGCCTCCTCGTCTGCGGGGCGGGCGGCAAGGCGGAAGGTGAGCGGGGCCATTCCTCCTCTTACTCCGTTCGCCCTGAGCCTGTCGAAGGGCGCTGGTGACTAACCCTCACGCCCGCGGCGCCTGCCGGCGATAGCTCAGCGCTTCGGCGACATGCACGCGGCCCACGCCCTCACTTTCCGCAAGGTCGGCAATCGTGCGCGCCACCCGCAGCACGCGGGTGTAGGAGCGGGCCGACAGGCGCATGGCTTCGGCGGCCTGCATCAGCAATTGCCGCCCCGCCTCGTCAGGCGTGGCGTGGGCTTCCAGCGCATCGCCTTCGAGCTCGGCATTGGAGCGGATCCCGCGCGCCACCTGCAGCGCGCGCGCATCGGCCACGCGGGCGGAGACCTCGGCACTGCCCTCGGCAGGCGGGGGCAAGGCGAGGTCGGCGGCGGACACGGGGTCGACCTCGACATGCAGGTCGATCCGGTCGAGCAGCGGGCCGGAGACCTTGGACTGGTAATCCGCGGCGCATTTCGGCGCCCGTGAACAGGCCAGCGCCGGATCGCCCAGATGCCCGCAGCGGCACGGGTTCATCGCCGCCACCAGCTGCACGCGCGCGGGATAGGCAACATGGGCATTGGCGCGGGCGACATCGACCTTGCCGGTCTCCAGCGGCTGGCGCAGCGAATCGAGCACGGCGCGCTGGAATTCCGGCAGTTCGTCGAGGAACAGTACGCCAANNCCCGCAACCCGCCGCCGGTGGGCGCGGCCATGCTGGCCGAATGATGCGGTGCGCGGAACGGCCTGGCGCGGCTGATCCGCCCGCCCTCCAGCGTGCCGGCGACAGAGGCGACCATGCTCACTTCCAGCGCTTCTGCTGGGCTCAGCGGCGGCAGGATTCCCGGCAGGCAGGAGGCGAGCAGGCTCTTGCCTGCACCCGGCGGGCCGATCATCAGCAAATTGTGGCCGCCGGCAGCGGCAATCTCCAGCGCGCGGCGGGCGCTTTCCTGCCCCTTGACCTGCTTCAGATCCGGCCCGTGACCGGGCTCCTCCACTTCGCCCGGTTCGGGCTCGGGCAGGCGGCCGGTGCCTTTCAGATGGTTCAGCAGGCTGACAAGGTCGGGCGCGGCGAGCACCGGCACATCGCTGGCCCAGCGCGCCTCGGCCCCTTGCAGGGCGGGGCAGATCAGCCCCTTCTCTTCCTCGCTGGCATGGATCGCCGCCAGCAGCACGCCGGGCGATGCGGCCACGCGGCCATCGAGCGCCAGCTCTCCCACCACCACGAAATCGGCCAGTTGCTCGGCATCGGCAACGCCCATGGCGGCGAGCAGGGCGAGGGCGATGGGCAGGTCGTAATGCGAGCCTTCCTTGGGCAGGTCGGCCGGCGAGAGGTTGACGGTGATGCGCTTGGGCGGCAGGGCGAGGCCCATGGCGGCGAGCGCGCTCTGCACCCGTTCGCGGCTTTCGCCCACGGCCTTGTCCGGCAGGCCGACGATGGCAAAGCGCGGCATTCCCGAGGCGACCTGGCACTGCACTTCCACCGGCCTTGCCTTAAGGCCGAGATAGGCGACCGTCTGCACCAGTGCGACCAAGCGAAACCTCCCGTGTTCGCAAGGTGATAGCGGCAAACAGGGCGAGTAATCCAGCCCGGATTGATCGGCTCCGGAGCGATCGCTGCAATCGCCGCTGGCGGCGCGTCCACCTTGACATGGTAAACAGGCCGGCAACCCAGTTCCTTCAGCATTGGGCAGTATGCGCTTGGCACTCTTGCTGCATGCGCGCGACCGCAATCCTTGCCAGCCTTCTTGCCGCCCTGTTCACCATTCCGGCGGCGGCGCAGAGCTATGTCTACGAGGAAGTGGTCGAGCAGTGGGTCGATACCGGCGCGCAGCGCTTCGTTTCCGCCGAGCTGGCCCAAGCTGAAAACAATGCGCTCGCCGCTTACGGCCCGTTCCGTGTGCTGGCCGATGATCGCGCGGCGCTGGTGGCCACCACCGACAGCTATTCCCCGGCCGAGTTCGCCGCCATGATGCAGGCCTGGCCGGAAATCGCCACGCTGGAATTCATCGAATGCCCGGGCACGCTGGACGATCGCGCCAATCTGCGCCTCGGCCGGCTGATTCGCGCGCACGGACTTGCTGCCGTGGTGCCGGAAGGCGGCTCGGTGCGTTCGGGCGCGGTCGAGCTGTTCCTCGCCGGCGCCTCGCGCGAGATCGCCGATGGCGCGGAATTCGCCGTCCATGCCTGGCTCGACGACCTAGGCCGCGGCGCCTGGGATTATGCCGCAAGTTCGCCCGAGCACACCAAGTACCTCTCCTATTACCGCGAGATGGGCATGAGCGATGCCGAGGCCCGGCGCTTCTATGCCATGACCAACTCCGTGCCCTTCGAATCGGCACTGTGGCTATCGGGCGCGGAGATGCGCGTGTGGATCGGCGGGACCGTGGATCAGGCACCGGTGAAGATGGAAGCGCCGCGTCTCGCCTATCTTGACTTGTAGCCGGCGCTCAACTAACTGCGCGCCCATGACTGAGGCCGCCCTCGATTGGCGGCCCTATTTGTTTCGATTTCGAGGATACGAACCATGAAGCGCACTTTCCAGCCGAGCAATCTCGTGCGTGCCCGCCGCCACGGCTTTTTCGCCCGCAAGGCGACCCCGGGTGGCCGCAAGGTGCTGCGCGCCCGCCGCCGCCGCGGCCGCAAGAACCTCTGCGCCTGATCTGATTTGCGCTCCGNNGCCAGGCGCGCAGCAAGCTGCGCCCTCTGCGGCCGACGCGCATTCGCGCTTGCGGGCTCCTTCGGGAGCCCGTTTTGTTTTGGGGGTTTTTGGTTTTTCGCTCGCGCCTCCGCGTGAGCGTCCTCGCGGCTATCCCCTACGCTGCGCTTCGGGGCCGCTGCGGGCGGGCGGTTGCCCTTTGACTGCCGTGACCAGGAACCGGTCAATGGCCTTGGGGGGTCCACGGGCCCTTGGGCCCGCAAGCGCGAACGCGCGTCCGCACCCCGGACTTGATCCGGGGGAGGAT
>JABAHR010003922.1_pt4 | contig 16468 bp, 14 predicted proteins | sample 7062101 | NCBI WGS metagenome assembly JABAHR01 (sample SAMN14534553, study PRJNA622989) | marine sediment metagenome | biome: marine biome [ENVO:00000428]; feature: marine pelagic biome [ENVO:01000023]; material: deep marine sediment [ENVO:00002113] | place: India: Gulf of Kutch | collected... | reverse complement strand
GTAGAAGTCGTGCTTCAGGTCGTCGTCGCGGGTCCAGACCAGCTGGATGGGCCAACCGGTCTTTTTCGAGATCAGGGCAGCCTCGGCCACGTAGTCGGTGGTCAGGCGCCGTCCGAAGCCGCCGCCGACGCGCGGCATGTCGACCTGGATGTTCTCCCTTGGCAGACCGGTGACGGCCGCCGCCGAGCGCGAGGCGCCGGACGGGGACTGGGTCGGGGCGATGACATGGCAGCGGTCATCCTGGACGTGCACGTAGCAGTTCTGCGGCTCCATCGGCGCATGTGAAACAAAGGGGATTTCGTAACGCCGTGTCAGGGTGGTTTCCGCGGAATCCAGGGCCTGGTCGAAGTCACCGTCATCGCGAACGACCTGGCCCTTGCCGTCCAGCATGCCGGCGTTCTCCTTCCAGAAACGGCTCGAGCTTTCTTTCGGGTCCGGGCCCTTGTTCCAGGTCACCTCCAGCGCCTCGCGGCCCTTGAGTGCCGCCCAGGTGGTCTTCGCCACCACGGCCACGCCATCGGCCAGGATGAAGTAGGGCTCCCCGGGTTTCGGGCCCTCCACGCGGAACACGTCGAGCACGCCGGGGACCTTTCGTGCAGCGCTGTCGTCGAAGGACTCGACATGGCCGTTGAGCCACGGCGAACGGGCGATGACGGCGTAGCGCATCCCGGGCATCCGGGTATCGCTGCCGTACCGCGTTTCGCCGGTCACCATCTCGCGGGCGTCGATCTGGTCACGGGGGGTGCCGACGATCCGGAAGTCGGCGGGTTTCTTGAGTGGGGGCGGATCCGCGGGCACGGGCAGCCGCGCCGCCAGGGACACCAGCTCGCCGTAACTTGCCTCCTTCCCGATGGCCTCGCAGGTCACGAATCCGGGCCGCGTTTCGCACTGGCTGACCGGCACCTGCCAGGTTTCAGCCGCTGCCTGTACGAGCATGCTCCTCGCCGTGGCGCCGACCTGGCGCATCTGGTCCCAGCTCATGCGCGTACCGGTGCTGCCGCCGACGCCCTGGCCGCCGTACTTCCAGGTATAGCCATCGGCGGTCTTGACCAGCCCCAGCGGCATCTGCTCGACGCGCACTCTGGACCACTCAACGTCCAGTTCCTCGGCCACCATCATGGGCAGCACGGTGCGCGATCCCTGGCCGATCTCAGGGTGCTTGGCGCCGATGATGACGCTGTTGTCCGACTCGACCTGGACGAAAAAGCCGATCTTGCGGACTGCCTCGCCGGTCTCGCCAGTCTGGCTTCCCAACGTGAGCGACGGAATGCCCAGCACGAAGCTGCCAGCAACCGTTGCGCCGGAAACCAGGAAACGGCGCCGGCCATGGTCGATGCGTTCCGTGTTTCTCATGTCAGCGCTCCCCGCCCGCCAGTTCGGCGGCCCTGTGTATGGCCTGCCTCAGCCGCACGTAGGTGCCGCAGCGGCAGATATTGGTGACCTCCCGGTCGATCTCCTCGTCGGTGGGGTCGGGATTCCGGGCCAGCAGGTCGGCCGCGGCCATGACCTGCCCCGGCTGGCAATAGCCGCATTGCGATACGTCCAGCTCGACCCAGGCCTGCTGTACCGGGTGAAGCCGTTGGCCGTTGTCGGCTGCCAGGCCCTCGATGGTGGTCACGGACTTTCCGGCGATACCGGAAACCGGCAGCACGCAGGCGCGTTGCGAGCGGCCGTCCACGTGGACGGTGCATGCGCCGCACTGCCCGATGCCGCAGGCGTACTTGGTGCCGGTGAGTTGCAGATGATCGCGAAGCACCCACAGCAGCGGGGTGGAAGGGTCACCGTCGAAGCTTGCCGCGCGGGAATTCAGTCGGAAGTTGATCATGGCGATACGCCCATAGCTGGCCCGCTATCATGCTAGCGCATCACGCGGGCGCGGTAAGCCCCTGCCTGTTGAAACGATACGAAAATCCGGCGGGCCGCCCGGTTCCGGCACGCCCGGGATCAGCAGGGAATCGGCAGGGAGTCCTAGCGCTTGTGCAACCACCCCGGCAACAGGGACTCGGGCTCGAATCCATCCTCGGTCTCGGCCATGGCAATGCCGTTTTCCTGCAGCAATCCGGCCAGCCGCCCCTCCCGCAGCGCCGCGAACAGGTCGGTGGCGCCGCCGATGTGTTCGCCGCCGATGAAGATCTGCGGGATGGTGGGTGAGTTGAGGCGGTCCCTCAGCACGGCGCGGATCTTGCCGCCGCGGTCGCCTTCCTGGTACGCCACGGAGTCGAGGTCGACGGCGCGGTAGGGGATGTCCAGCCTGGCGAACAGCTTGCGCACCGACCAGCAGAACTCGCACCATTCCAGGGCGAACAGGACGACCGGCTGTTCCGGGTCGGCGATGACCCTTTCCACGAAGGCGGCCGCCTCCGGATCGATCTGCACGGCTTCCTCTTCGACGGCCGCTCCGGCGGTTTTGACGTCGAAGCGGAAATTGGGCGTCGAGCGCGAAATGTCGAACTCCTCCTGCGTCATTTCCTCGGGGATGCCGTCGAACAGGGGAGTCGAGAGGTAGCGCTCGCCGGTATCGGGCAGCATGCAGAGGATATTGCTGCCCGCCGGCGCTTCCTTCGCGACTTCCATGGCCCCGGCAAAGGTGCCGCCGCCCGACGTGCCGCAGAAAATGCCTTCCTTCTGCGCCAGTTCGCGCGCCAGGCGCAGGGCCTCGTTGCCATCCACCGGGATGATCCCGTCGATCACGCCGGCCGCCACGGCATCCTCAGTGAGCTTGGGGATGAAGTCCGGCGACCAGCCCTGCATGAGGTGCGGCCGGAAGTTCGGGTGGCTTTCGGTGGGGCTGCCATCGGCCTCGCGTTCCTGCGGGATGCCGCTGCCCAGCAACTGCGAGTTGTCCGGCTCGCACACCATGATCTTCGTGTCCGGGCTTTTCTCCTTGAGCACCCGGCTGGTGCCCTTGAGGGTGCCGCCGGTGCCGAAGCCGGTGACGAAGTAGTCCAGCGGCTCGTCGCGGAAGGTCTCCAGGATCTCCACCGCGGTGGTGCGCACGTGCGCGTCGGCGTTGGCCTCGTTCTCGAACTGGCGCACCAGGAACCAGCCGTGCTCCTCGGCCAGTTCCACCGCCTTGGCCAGCATGCCGCTGCCCTTGAGCTCGGCGGGCGTCAGCACGACCTTGGCGCCCAGGAAGCGCAGGATCTTGCGGCGCTCGATACTGAAGCTCTCCGCCATGGTCAGGACCAGGGGGTAGCCCTTGACCGCGCAGACCATGGCCAGGCCGATGCCGGTATTGCCGCTGGTCGCCTCGATGACCGTCTGCCCGGGCCTGAGATCACCGCTGGCCTCGGCCGCCTCGATGGTGGACAGGGCCATGCGGTCCTTGACCGAGGCCATGGGATTGAAGGCCTCGACCTTGACGAAAAGGTTCACGCCATCCGGCGCCAGCCGGTTGATGCGGATGACCGGCGTGTCGCCGATGGTGGCAAGTATGTTGTCCAGGTAGCTGTTGATGGCGGCGTCCTCTTCAGTGTCTCGACCGTAAGCGGCACAAAATACCGCGATCGGGGCGGAAATTCATCCCGGGCCGGATACGGTGACTGAATTGGCGGCCAGGATTGGTAATGGCCGGGCCCGCTGTTTACAATCGCCCGACACCCGGTGTGCCGGGTGCCTCGCCGGGGAAACGGGATGATCGATCGACGACTGCCATTGTGCGAACTGCACCGCCACCTCGACGGCAGCATTCGCCTGCAGACGATCCTGGAACTGGCGGACCAGCATGGCATTCCGCTGCCCGCACATGACCTGGAAGGGCTGGCGCCCTACGTCCACGTTGACGAGTCCGCTCCGGGGCTCATGGCCTTCATCGACCGTTTCGAGCACATGACCGGCGTGCTGGTGGACGCCGACGCATGCCGGCGCGTGGCCTATGAAAACGTTGAAGACGCCAAAAACGAGGGGATCGACTACATCGAACTGCGTTACAGCCCCTGGTTCATGGCCGAGACCCACGGCATGCACCCGGCCGAGGTCATGGAAGCCTGCGCGGACGGCATCCGCGCGGCCGAGCGGGACACCGGTGTCCGCGCCAATATCATCGGCATCCTCAGCCGTCACTACGGGGCGGAGGCCTGCCAGCGTGAACTCGACGCCATCCTGGCGCACCGCGACCACATCGTGGCGGTGGACCTGGCCGGTGACGAACCCAATTTCCCGGCCGGCTTGTTCAGGGACCATTTCAGGCGCGTCCGCGACGCCGGGCTGCACGTGACCGTGCATGCCGGCGAGGCGGCCGGTCCGGAAAGCGTCTGGTCGGCCATCCGCGACCTGGGCGCCGAGCGCATCGGTCACGGATTCCGGGCCATCGAGGATCCGGCCCTGGTGGATTACCTGTCCGGCAACGGCATCGGCCTGGAATGCTGCCCGACCTCAAACCTGCACATCAGCGCCGTGCCGGACTACGCCTCCCATCCGATCGGGCAACTCGCCGGGCGTGGCGTGAAATTCTGCCTCAATACCGACGATCCCGGCATCAGCAATATCGACATCGCGCACGAGTACGAGGTGGCGGCGCCGGCTCTTGGCCTGTCACCGGAGCAGATTCGCCAGGCACAGCGGGATGCGCTGGAAATGGCATTCCTCTCGCCCGCCGAAAAAACGGACCTGGCCAAAAATCCCTGACAGCCCTCGAACTGCTCCCACTGCCTACGCCAGCAGCGCGATGCTCTTGACCTGTGCGTAGACCGTCCTGCCGGGCTCCAGGCCCAGGGCCGAGACGGATTTCCGGGTGACGCGGGCCAGGAGAGGGGTTTCCCCGACCGACAGCCGCACGGTGTCCTGGGCCGGGCCTTCGGGCGCGAGCGCGTCGATCCGCGCCGGCAGGATATTGAGGATGCTGGTGCCGGCCTGGGGTTCGAGCGTCAGGCTGACGTCCCGAGCCGCGATGCGCACGCGGACGGGCTGCCCCTCCGGAAGGTCCTCCCGGGTGGTGACCAGCCGGCCACCGGGAAACTCGAGTACGGTCAGGTGAAATGCCTCGTCGTGGCCTGCCACGGTCGCGTCCAGCACGGCCGCCGCGTCCAGCCCGTGCGCCAGGGGCAGGTCCAGGCGGGCGAACATGTCCTGGACGCCGCCGTCGGCCGTGACCCCGCCGTCCTGCATCAACACCATGTGGTCGGCCAGCCTGGCCACCTCCCCGGGGTCGTGGCTCACGTAGATCACCGGGATTTCCAGGGACCGGTGCAATGATTCCAGGTAGGGCAGGATTTCCCGCTTGCGGTCCAGGTCCAGAGAGGCCAGCGGCTCGTCCATCAGCAGGATTCGCGGGCTGGCGGCGAGCGCGCGGGCGATGGACACGCGTTGCCGTTCCCCGCCGGAGAGCGAGTCCGGTCGGCGGCCCATCAGCCGCCCGATACCCAGCAGGTCCGCGATTTCCTCCAGGTCTGTGACGCTGCCCGTGCCGGGACGGCGGCGTGCGCCATATTGGAGGTTGCCGCGCACGTCCAGGTGCGCGAACAGGCTGGCTTCCTGGAATACGTAGCCGACCGGCCGCCGGTGCGGCGGGACGAACTCATCCCCGTCCTGCCACGTCTGATCGCCGATGGAGAGGTGGCCGCCCGGTATCCGCTCCAGGCCGGCCATGGCGCGCAGCACGGTGGTCTTTCCGCAGCCGGAGGGGCCGAACAGGGCGGTGACACCCTGCGACGGAATCCGCAGGTCCACCGAGAGCCTGAAATCCTCCCGGGCGTGATCGAAACGGACCTCGATGCTCATGACCGCAGCACCCGGAAGCGCCGGTTGACGCCGTAGACCGTCACCAGCAACAGGAATGACAGTAACAGCAAGCCGCCTGCCAGCCAGTGGGCGTTGGCGTACTCGAGTGTTTCGACGTGATCGTAGATGGCGATGGAGGCGACCCGGGTCTCGCCGGGAATGTTGCCGCCGATCATCAGCACCACGCCGAATTCGCCGAGCGTGTGTGCGAATCCCAGCACGGCCGCGGTGAGGAATCCGGGCCGGGCCAGCGGCAGCGCGACCGTGAAAAATCGGTCCAGGGGTGAAGCGCCCAGCGTGGCGGCGACTTCCAGCGGCCTGCGCCCGACCGCATCGAAGGCGTTCTGCAGGGGCTGGACCACGAACGGCAGCGAGTAGATGACCGACCCGATCACCAGCCCGGCGAAGGTGAAGGCCAGCGGGCGCCCGCCCAGGGCCTCCATCATGCGGCCCACCGGGCCGTTGGGCCCCAGCGTGAGCAGCAGGTAGAACCCGAGTACCGTCGGCGGCAGCACCAGGGGCAGGGCGACCACGGCCTCCAGGAGGAATTTGAAGCGCCAGCGCGTGCGCGCCATCCACCAGGCCAGCGGTGTGCCCAGCAATAAAAGAACCAGCGTGCTGATAGCCGCCAGCTTGAGCGTGATGGCGAGGGCGGTGAGGTCGGCTTCGTTGAACATCAGGGCCTGAGGTATCCGTATTCTTCGATGAGGCGCAGCACCGGCTCACTTCGCACGAAGGCGGCGAAGTCGCGCGCCAGGCCGGATTCCCGCAGCACGACGGCCTGCTGCACGATCGGACCGTGCATTTCCCCGGGCACGGGCCAGGACGAGCCGGGCCTATCTCCTTTCATACCGGACAGTTGGGACGCGGCAACCAGGCCCAGGTCGGCGTTCCCGCTGCGCACGAACTGGTAGGCCTGCCCGATGTTCTCCCCGCGGACCAGCCGCCCTTCGAGCGTATCCCAGGCCCCAAGCCCTTCAAGCACCTGCCGGGCCGCGCTGCCATAGGGCGCCAGCGCCGGGTTGGCGATGGCGAGAAAGCGGAACTCACCGGAATTCAGCACGGCGCCGCCCGGTTCCACCAGGTCCGGGTCCGGGCTCCACAGGACCAGCCGGCCGACGGCGTAGGTAAACCGCGAACCAGCCAGGGCGTGGCCCTCCGCTTCCAGCCGCTGCGGGCGTTCCGCATCGGCCGCGAAGAACAGGTCAAAAGGCGCGCCGTTGACGATCTGCGCGTAATGCTTGCCGGTGGCACCCGCACTGATCAAGACCGGGTGTCCGGTCGAGGCGCTGAACCGCTCCGCGATGTCGTTCATCGGCGCGTGGAAATTGCTGGCCACGGCGACGCGCAGTTCATCTGCGGCGAGCGGCGCGCCCGCCGTCATGCCCAGGCAGATCAGGGCCACTATCTTGGATCGGAATTTGCGCAATGCGATGCCGTCCCGGAATCCGGTTGAACCAATGCGGATGATCCTGCAATCCGCGGCCCAAATCCAGCGCCGTCAGAACGGGCTTTTTCGAAATCCGGTCTTTGAATTACAGCGCGAACGGCTCCAGGGTGGGACGCTGCAGCCAGTTGCGCGGCGACCAGGCGGCGTCGGCTTCGGCCACGTGCAGGGTGAGGGCGTGGCGCGACGCCGGCGAGCGGTTGCGGGAACTGTAATGGGGCATGTGGTCGTGGAAAAGGACCACGCTGCCGGCCGGCACCTCCAGCGCGACGGCATCCGTCTGGCCCGGCCACGGGGTGTCGTCGAGTTGCCGAAGCGCTCCGGTCCCGGCGCCGCGATCCACCTCGTAGGTCTCGCGCAGGGGAGAACGGTGGCCGCCCGGCTGGACCCAAAGGCAACCGTTGCCCCGGTGCGCGTCTTCCAGCGCGATCCAGACCCCGGTCACGCCGGGCGGGTCGCTGGCGAGGTAGCTGGCGTCCTGGTGCCAGCGGACCTCCCCGCCGATCCGGGGTTGCTTGAAGATGTACATGGTCTGCCAGAGCACCGGTCTCCGGTAGCCGATGTCCCGCAATACCCCGCCGAACAGCGGCAGGCGGCAGAATTCCGTGAATTCCGGGACCCGGTCGTGCAGGGCGTGCCCGATCTTGTTGATCGCCAGGGCCCTTGGTTTTACGAGTTCTCCGGCATCGTTCAGCGCGCCCTCTTCGAGGAAGCAGTGGACTGCTTCCGCGGATTCCATGAAATAACGGTCCCGGCTGCGGTCCCGGTCAGTGGTCGAGAACACCGTCCGGTGGGCGTCGATGTCGAACTCGCCGACGATGCGCGCGGCGGCGTTTCGGACCGCGCCGATGGCGCCGGGGGGCACGACGGATTCGAGGGCGATGAATCCGTCGTCCCGAAATTTCCGCACCTGGTCTTGAGTGAGCATCCGGCGATTGTACGACAGGAAGCCGCGGATGGTGGCACCGCTGACGCGCTGTACGGTCTGATAAGATGACGGAAGCTCGCGAGGAGAACTGCCGATGATATGGGTCAAGCGTTTTATCAAGGGCCTGCTGGGCCTGGCGCTGCTGGCGGCGGCGGTGGTCTACCTCTGGAGCAGCATGCTGCTCGAGCGTGGCTACGTCGCGGAATCACGCGGCATCCTGTTGTCCTCGAGGCCCGAGGTCATCGATCGCGGGGAGCGCCTGGCGCAGGTCTTCGGCTGCTTCCACGGCTGCCACGGCGCCGACATGGAAGGCATGGTGTTCTTCGAGTCCTGGTACGCGGGGCGCATCGTCGCGCCCAACCTGACGCGCGCCATGGAGGAGTTCAGCCCCAGCGAGATGGAGGCGATCGTCCGCCAGGGCGTGCGGCCCGACAGCACCAGCATCTTCGGCATGCCTTCCACCGCGTTCGCCACCATGACGGACCGGGACCTGTCGGCCATACTCAGCTTCATCGCCGCCCAGGAACCCCAAACGCTGGACCTCGGGCGATCCCGCTACGGCCCGCTGGCGCGCCTGCTGCTGATCAAGGGTGATATCAAGGCGGAAGCGGCCCTGGCCCGGGAACAGCCCTGGGAGTCGGGTTTCGAGCAGGAACCGCTGAAGCTCGGTGAATATTTCGCCATGAACGCCTGCGCCGAGTGCCATGGCCTGGACCTGGACGGCGGCAACCAGTTCGCGCCGCCCCTGTCGGTGGCCCAGAGCTACGCGCTGGAGGATTTCCAAAAGCTGCTGGCAACCGGCATGGGCGCCGGCGACCGCGACCTCGGCCTGATGACCCAGGTGGCCCGCTTCCGTTTCAGCGCCATGACCCCTGGTGAAGTCGAAGCCTTGTACGAGTTTCTTCAATCCCGCTGACCGGGCCCCGTCGGCCGGCGAGTGACGGACAGGAAAAAGCCCGGCGATTGCCGGGCTTTTTCACGGGTCGTCTGAAGGACTGAATCAGAAGTTGTAGACCGTCTCGAAGCCCCAGTAGCGCGGTTCATTGACGAACGCGGTCAGGTTGGTGAAGTTGATGCCGCCTTCCACGACGATTTCGTCCGTCAGGTTACGCGCGACCACGGCGAAGTCCCAGCCGTTGCCGGAGCGATAACCGGAGCGGATGCCGCCCAGCCAGCGCGCATCCTGTACGAACTCGACCGACTCGTGCAGGAACAGGCTGGATTCGCCACGGTAGTTCCAGTCCGTGTTGAAGTACACCTCGCCGTCATTGTACGGGTAGGTGTATTCCATCAGGAAATTGAAGATCCATTCAGGCGAGCGCGGCAGCGGATTCCCGTCGATCGACACCTCGGTGACCGGGCCGAAGGGACCGACCCGCGAGCCGACGATCGGATCGAGCGGGGTGCACGTCGGTGTCGAGCCGCACAGGTCGTCGCGCAGTTCCGGATCATCGATCTCGGTGTCGTTGTAGCTGAGGTTCGCGTGAATGAGCAGGTTCTCGCTGACCAGCAAGTCGAGCTCGGTCTCGAAGCCCATGCCGTTCACCTGCCTTGCATTGAGCAGCTGGTTGGTGTTGCCCACGCCGCCGGTGGCGACCAGCTGGTGGTCGTCGTTCTGGAACATGTAGAACGCGGAGTTCCAGCGCGCCCGACCGTCCGCCAGCGTGCTCTTGAAGCCGACTTCATAGGATTCCGTGGTCTCCGTCTTGGCCTTGCTGGTAAAGCCGAAACGCGCCAGCGTGACCGGTCCGCGGGCGCCGGTGGCGATGCGTCCGTACCAGGTCCAGTCCTCGCTCTTGTCGTAGGACAACGCAAGATCCCAGTCGAAGAAATCGTCGGATACCGAGATCGTGTCCGGGAACACGAATCCTCCCGGCATGTACGGGCCTACCGCCAGGTCCTTGCTGTCGTCGGTCCAGCGGGCGCCAACGGTAAAGGCGAGCTGGTCGCTGAGCTGGAACTCGCTTTGACCGAACAGGGCATAGGACTCGGTGGCCTGGGTGACCAGTGCTGAGAGCGCCGGCGTCAGGTAGTCGTAGTTCAGCAGGTCGAAATCCTCGTCGAAGTAGTAGAAACCGACCTGGTAGAAGAAGCCTTCCGAGTCTCCGGCCAGGCGAAACTCCTGGGTGAACTGGCTGTGGTCGATCAGGCCGTCGCCCGTGGCGACGCTGAACCAGTGCTGGATGCCCGGATCGCCGATTTGGGCCGGGTTGAAGGAGAGTTCGCCGCCGTCGACGTCGGCGCTCTGAAAGTTGTCGACCTCGTCGTAGCCGGTGACCGAGGTGAAGGTCTTGCCGTTGTCCATTTCCCACTGCATGTTCAGTGCCAGGCCGACGTGATCCGTCTGCATCATGGCGACTTCGCTGTCGTGGTTCGCGACCCTCGGGTTGAACCCGGCGCGCACGCCGCTGTCGCCCGATGCGATGGCGTTGGCGTAGAACACGTTCGGATCGGAGCCTTCCTGGTGAAAGCCGTGCAGCTTCAGCAGGGCCGAGAACGAGTCAGACGGATCCCAGGCGAACTGGAAGCGCCAGGCGGTTTCCTCGAAGCCGCCGAAATCGTCACCCGGTCCGTTCCAGACGTTGTCGATCCACTCGCCGCGCTCCTGGTACTTGAAGGCCGCGCGTATCGAGAAGGTGTCCGACCGGATGAAATTGGAGGCGCCTTCCAGGTTGAACGTATTGCGCGAACCGTAGCCGAGCTTGATGTGGGCATTCCGGTCCTCGCCGGGCCGCACGCTGGTGATCGCGATGGCGCCGGCGTTGGTGTTACGCCCGAACAGCGAACCCTGCGGGCCCTTCAGCACCTCCACCCGCTCCAGGTCGAACAGGGGAACGCTGCGCAGGGTGGCGTTTTCAAGGTAAATCTCGTCGAAGACCATGGCGACCGGCTGGTTGGCGTTCACGTCGAAGTCGATGTTGCCGTGACCGCGCAGGTAGAAACGCGGCTGGGTGCGGCCGTTCGAGGTTTCGATGTTCAGGCCGGGCACGCGGGCTGCCAGGGCGCGGATGTCGTAGGCGCCGCCGATGTAATCGTTCACGGTTTCGCCGGATACCGTCGAAACGGCCAGCGGCACGTCCTCGAGAGTCTGCTCACGTTTCTGTGCCGTGACGAACACCTCTTCCAGGATCAGGTCCTGGCCCTGGGCGGCCGGTGCCAGGAAGGCCGCGCAAATCGTCAGCGTAAGTATTTTTGTCGGGATTCTGAAACGCATTGGAATTCTCCATGGAGGGGTGCGCAAAGTATAGCGCCACAGGCGCTGTGTATAAACTCCGCGCGCGCGGATTCGGGTCGAAATCGCGAGGCCGCTTACGCGGCCCTGAGCACCTTCACCGGGGCGGTGCCGATGACGCGCCGGGTCGCCAGCAATCCAGCCAAGCCGACGAACAGCGTGCCGAGCAGCGGGCCGCCGACCAGCAAAACGGGATCGAACGCGTAATCCAGTTCGAACAAGCGCGTGGCGAGGAAATAACCGGCCAGCGCGGCGCCGAGGGTTGCGAGCAGTCCCGCGAGCAGGCCGATGGCGAAAAACTCGGACGCCACGCCCGCCAGCACCCGCCGGCGCGAGGCGCCCAGGGTGCGCAGCATGGCGCTCTCGTATTCACGCTCGTCGCGCGTTGACTGCACCGCCGACCACAGCACCGTGAGCCCGGCCAGCAGGGTGAACAGGAACACCGCCTGGACCGCCAGCGCCGCCTTGTCCATGACGTCGCGCACCTGGCCGAGCACCGCGTCCAGGTCGATGGCCGTCACGCTGGGGAAGGCCCGCATCAGGTCGATGATCACGGCCTCGGACTGCTCGTCCACGTACAGGCTGGTGATGAAGGTCCCCGGGAAGCCCTCCAGCACATGCGGGGTGAACACCATGAAGAAATTGGGCTGGAAGGAGTCCCATTCCACGGTGCGGAAACTGGTCACGGTGGCGCTGACGGGCTCGCCCGCGATATCGAAGGTCACCTCGTCGCCGAGCTGCAGTCCCATCTCCCGGCCGAAATCCACTTCCACGGACACCTCGGCGACCGGCGCCCCGGGCTGCCACCACTCGCCCTCCACGATATCGTTGTCGTCGGTGAGCTCATCGTAATACGTCAGGTTGGCCTCGCGGCGTGCCCAGCCCTCGCCCCGGGGGTCCTCGAAGGTGATCTGGGTGACGTCCTCGCCGTTGAGGTGCGTCATGCGCGCCCGCACCAGCGGCGTGAAGGGTGGCGCCTCGATGCCCCGCGCGGAAAGAAATTCCCGCATCGCATCCACCTCGTGCGCCTGGATGTTGATCAGGAACTGGTTGGGCGCATCGTCCGGCAGGCTGGCACGCCAGCTCGTCATCAGGTCGTTGCGCACCAGCGTCAGCAGCAACAGCACCATGAGGCCGAGCCCGAAGGCGACCACCTGCACCACGCTCTCCCGGCCGCGCCGGGCCAGGTTGGCGAGGCCGTACCGCCAGGCCACGCCCGCGGCGCCCCGGAAGCCCTGCAGCACCCGCACCAGAATCCAGCCGGCTGCGCCCAGGGCCAGGAAGGTGCCCGTGGTGCCGATCAGGATGGCACCGACGAGGCTGGCGTCGCGCACCATCCAGAGGAGCAGGGCGACCACCGCGCCCACGGCCGACATCCAGCCGATCCCGTAGCGCAGCGGCGGCGGGCCGACGTCGCGCCGCAGCACGCGCAGGGGCGGCGTCCTGCCCATCTGCATCAGGTCCGGCAGCGCAAAACCGCTGAGAATGCTCAGTGAGGTGATCAGGCCGAGCACCACCGGCTGCCAGCCCGGCAGGGGCAATTCGCCGGTGATCAGGTCGCGCAACAGCCAGGCGAGCCCGGCCTGCGCGGCATAACCCAGCACGATGCCCGCCGCGGCGCCGAACAGCGCCAGCATCAGCAATTGCAACAGGCTGGTTTTCAATACGAAAGACCGGGGTGATCCCAGGCACTTGAACAGCGCGATGCGGTCGCGGTGACGGTGCGAGTAGCGCCGCGCGGCCATCGCCACCGCCACGGCCGCCAGCAACACACTGACCAGGGAGGCCAGGTTCAGGAATCGCCCGGAGCGGTCCATGGCGGAACGGATCTGCGGATTGGCGTCCTGGATGTCCCTGAGCCGTTCGCTCTCGCCCAGCCCCCGCTCGAGCTGTTCACGGAAGGTATCCACGTCGCCGCGCGCGCCGGCGAACAGCATCCGGTAGGCCACGCGGCTGCCCGGCTGGATCAGGTCCGTCGCTTCCAGGTCACTCCGGTTGATCAGCAGGGTGGGCGCCAGGTCCACGAAGTTCCAGCCCTGGTCGGGCCGGAAATCCAGCACCCGCGTGATCTCCAGGCGCGCCCGCCCGACCTCGACGGTGACCGGCACGTCCACGCCCAGCCTGGCGAGCAGGCGCGGCGCGGCCCAGGCCTCGCCGGGTCCGGGAACGGTGTCCACCGGCGTGCCTTCGCCCAGCAGGCGGTCCGCCGTCTTCAAGCGGCCGCGGAGCGGGTAGCCGCCCGTCACGGCCCGCACGGCCGACAGGGTGTTGGCGTCCCCTGCGAAGACCACGCTGGGCATGGAGACGATCTCGGCGGTGTCGAGGGCGGATTCCGAGGCGAGTTCCAGGTACGCGTCCGGCAGGGGATTGGGCGAGGAGAGGCGCAGGTCCGCCGCCAGCGATTCCGCGGCGCGCAGTTCCACCGCGTGCCCGACGCGGTCGGTCAGGAAGGCGACGGCCGTCAATGCCGTGACCGCCAGCACCAGGGCGATGCTCAGCACCACCAGTTCGCCGGACTTCCAGTCCCTGGTGAGCAGCCTCCATGCCATGGTCAGGACGTTCAAGGGCTCGGCTCCTCCTCGCCGGTGATGCGGCCCGCGTCCATGTACAGGATGCGGTCGCAGCGCCTCGCCAGGTCGAGATCATGGGTCACCAGCACCAGCGTGGTGCCGGCCTCGCGGTTGAGCCGGAACAGCAAATCGATGATGGTCTCGCCCGTGCGGTGGTCCAGGTTGCCGGTCGGCTCGTCGGCGAACAGCACCTTGGGCTCGACGACGAAGGCGCGGGCGATGGCGACGCGCTGCTTCTCGCCGCCGGACAGCTGCCTCGGATAGTGCCCGGCGCGCGGTCCGAGGCCGACCTTCTCGAGGGTCTCGCGCGCGGTCTTCGCCGGGGTCGGGTGGTGGCCCAGTTCCAGCGGCAGCATCACGTTTTCCAGCGCCGTCAGGGACGGCACGAGGTGGAAGGACTGGAAAACGAAGCCGACGTGATTGGCGCGCAGGGCCGCGCGGCCGTCCTCGTCAAGGCGGGAAAAGGCGTGTTCCTCGAGAAAAACCTCGCCGGAGGACGGAACATCCAGGCCTGCGAGCAGTCCCAGCAGCGTGGACTTGCCCGCGCCGGACACGCCGACCACCGCCACGCTCTCGCCCTGGCGGACGGAGAGGCTGACGCGGTCGAGTATGGTCAGTGCGCCTTCGGGGCTGGTAACCTCCTTGGTGAGGTCGTTGGCTTGCAGAATATTTACCGGGGAATCCATGTTTTCCTTCACTCGAAAGTTCAGCTTGTTGCTTGGCCTTTTCCTGGCTGGCCCATTGTACGCGGAAGCGCCGGTGATCCTCATCGTCGGCGACAGCCTGAGCGCCGGCTACGGCATGGAACTGGACCAGGCGTGGCCGAGGTTGCTGCAAAAACGCCTCGATGACAACGGCCACGAGTACCGGGTGTTCAATTCCAGCATCACCGGCGATACGACCCAGGGTGCACTGGCTCGCCTTCCCCGGCTGCTCGAACGCCAGCGACCCCGGTGGGTCATCCTGGAACTGGGCGGCAACGACGGCCTGCGCGGCATCGGCATCGACGTCACGCGCGCCAATTTCGTCCAGATGATCGAGCAGAGCCGGGCCGTCGGTGCCCAGGTCATGCTGACAGGAATCCGCCTGCCTCCGAACTATGGCCCGACCTACACGGAAAGGTTCCACGCCATGTACGGGGAACTGGCCGATCAGTACGGACTGCTGCTGGTGCCGTTTTTCATGGAAGGCGTGGCCCTGGAGCCGGAACTCATGCAGGAAGACGGAATCCACCCGAACGCGGCGGCCCAGCCGGTGTTGCTGGACCACGTCTGGACGGTGCTGGAACCGGCCCTTCAGCCCTGACGGGCAGGCCGGGCGCGCTTCAGGCGCCGGCCAGCGCGGTCCCGCTTCCGGAGATCAGCAATTGGGTTGTTCGGGCTCCGAGCCGGCCTTCTGCTTGCAGGTGCAGCCGTAATCGCTGCAGCCCATGGTGTCCGGCATGCAAATGTCCTCCATCGCGACACACTGGCAGGCTCCGGAACAGGCGCAATTGCCACTGTTGCATGTATAGCGAGTTTCGCCACCGTCGCCATCCGGGTTTTTCAGGATGGCCCCGGGCGAGGGTTTACAGTCGCTGCCGCAATTCGGGTTGGCCAGCAGTGCGCTCTCATATTCGAGTTGCCGCTGCAATTCGGCTGGCAGGCGTTCCGAAGAGTCGAGTTGCATGATGGAGGCGCTCTTGACTACCGGGCCTTTCTCCTGGGCGACCGAGTCCAAGGCAAGGCTCAGGATCAGGATCATTGAAATGGCTGGTGTTAGCAGATTACGAATGTGTTTCATGGTCGTGTTTCCTGGTGAATCGGTGAGCATTCAAGCGTCATTCTTCGCTCAGCCCCCGTCGTCTCCGGAGTCCGGGTTTTCGGCGCAGGTGCAGCCGTAATCGTTGCAACTGATGGTCCCAGGCGAGCAGATCTTTTTCATGTCAACGCAATCCTTGGCGCCGGCACACGAGCAGTTGCCGCTTGCGCAGTCGTAGTCCAGCGTGTCGCCCCCCGGGTCGGCGAGGGTATCGCTGGCCGCGGCAGTACCCGCCTGGTTTGACTTTGGTTTCATGACCCTGAAGGGCTTTCGTTGCGTTTGCTGTTGCCCGGTTTCCGCAGACGCCGTCACCGCCTTCTGGACGGTCTGCGAATCCTGGGCAACGGCGTCTAAGGTGTGCGATGCAAGTAGCGTGGCTGCGGCGAGGAATGCCAAGAGAATACTTCGGATATTCATGTGAGTTGCTCCCTTGAATGCATGGCGCTTCATGCCGCCATGTCTATGCTTGCCTGTCCTGATTATAGGAACAGATCCGGCGGTTTGCCGGACTGTATGACGCCGCGTTTCCAAGCGAAAGAAAACCCCGCCGCAGCGGGGTTTTCCGTTTGCCCGGTTCAACCGGGCCAATTGAGGAGTCAGACGTCGAAGGTGTCCTCCGTGTCATCCAGGATGTCCTCGCAGGAGGCATCGTTCGGATAATCGATGGGGCCGTCGATGTCATTGTCTTCGCCATCGCTGCACTGCGACTGGCGGTTGCAGCCGTCTGGCTCCTGGAGTTCGCCGATGCTGGCATCGGGCGGACCTTCGAGCGG
>JABAHR010000307.1_pt5 | contig 16468 bp, 17 predicted proteins | sample 7062101 | NCBI WGS metagenome assembly JABAHR01 (sample SAMN14534553, study PRJNA622989) | marine sediment metagenome | biome: marine biome [ENVO:00000428]; feature: marine pelagic biome [ENVO:01000023]; material: deep marine sediment [ENVO:00002113] | place: India: Gulf of Kutch | collected... | reverse complement strand
CCGCTGTGCCTATTGCACACCGCAATTTATCGCCATAGCCGGCCGAAACCGGCAGGCCCGATATAGGCGATCTGAGATTAATGTGAAGTGAGCAAGGGTCACTTGTCTCGTGCAGCCGCATCCGCGGCTGCGTCCTCCCGGCTGTTCCCTCCGCTACGCTGCGGGGCCGGTCCGGGCGGGCGTTCGCCCTAGCGACGCGCAAAAATGCGCGCCGTTTCTGCGCCAGCCAGCATAGCCTGGAGGGGGTCGGGTCGCAGACCCGCAAGCACGAATGCGCGTCCGCAGCGGCCCCGCAGCCGGAACGAAGTCCCGGCGCAGGGAACCGCCGCGAGGATGCTCAGGCGGACGCCTGAGCGTAAGACGAAAAAAGCCTCTACTTCTTCAGCGCGTCGCGAATCTCGGTCAGCAAATCGATCTCGCTCGGACCGCTGGGCGCCGGCGGAGCTTCCTCTTCCTTCTTCTCGAACTGCTCGCTGACCTTCTTGGCATAGCGCACCAGCAGGAAGATGATGAAGGCGAGGATCAGGAAGTTGATGACGGCAGTAAGGAAGGCGNNATGAAAGCGAGGATCACGAAGTTGATCGCCACGGAGACGAAATTGCCCCAGGCGAGCACGTTCAGCCCGGCCTCGCGTGCGGCCTCCAGCGTCATGCCGGCTTCGGCCTCGCCGCCGCCGAGCACCACGAACTTGTCGGAAAAGTCGACATTGCCGAACACCGCCCCGACCACCGGCATGATGAGGTCGTCGGTCATCGACTTGACGATCAGCGCAAAGGCGCCGCCGATGATCACCGCGACGGCCAGATCCATGACATTGCCCTTGGCAATGAATTGCTTGAAGTCCTTGAGCATTCCGGCTCCCCTCCTGTTTTCTGCCGCGCCTGTCTGCCAGCCCTTTAAGCCAAGCTCAAGTGTGGGCATTTTCTTGAAATCCCCCACTACCGTGCTATATGGGTAACACAGCTATTCCAGCCATGTCCGGGGGACCCCAGATGAGTTTGAACAAAATGTTTCGCGGCGCCGTGATGGCGGTTGCCGCGCTTGCCCTCGCCGCCTGCGGCATCAATTCCGTGCCGGCGGCGGAGGAAAACGCCAAGGCCAAGTGGGCCGACGTGCAGGCCGCCTTCCAGGAGCGGGCGAACCTGATCCCCAACCTGCAGGAAATCGTCATGGCTTCGGCCGAGCAGGAACGCGAAACGCTGGAAGGCGTGATCGAGGCGCGCGCCTCGGCCACCCGCCCGGAAATCCAGCTTTCCGCCGATGATCTGGGCGATCCGGCCAGGATGCAGGCCTTCCAGCAGGCCCAGGGCGAGCTGAGCGGCGCCATTTCCCGCCTGCTGGTGTCGGTCGAGCGATATCCGGAACTGCGCAGCCAGGAGAATTTCGGCCGCTTCATGACCCAGTTCGAAGGCAGCGAGAACCGCATCCGCGTGGCCATTCGCGATTATAACGAGGCGGTGCGCCAGTATAACACCACCATCCGCACCTTTCCCGACACCATCGGCGCCAACATCATTCACGGCGCGGAGCCGATGGAGCCCTATGAGGCGGTGAGCGAAGGCGCAGAAGTCGCCCCCACGCTCGATATGCGCGGCGAGTGATCGCGCCTTTGAGCACACCCCTGCACATAAGGCGCGCAGTCGCGCTGCTCGTGGCTATGCTCGCCCTGGCCCTGGCCGGGGCGGCGATGGCCCAGCCGACCTTTCCCGAGCGCGGCACTTCGCCTGTCCTCGATGAAGCCAATATCATCGATGCGGCGACAGAGGCGCAGCTGGTGGCACGGCTGGATGCGTTCGAGGAAGCCAACAAGCGGCAATTCGTGGTCGCCACGGTGCCCAGCCTGCAAGGCTTTGACATTGCCGATTACGGCTACCAGCTCGGCCGCCACTGGGGGCTTGGCGATGCCGAGCGCAACGATGGCATCATCCTGCTCGTCGCGCCGAACGAGAAGCGCATGCGGATCGAGGTCGGCTATGGCCTGGAAGCGATCATCCCTGACGGGCTTGCCTATGACATCGTCGAGGAAATGAAGCCCTATTTCCGCAATGGCGACTTTTCCGGCGGCATCGCCTGGGGTGCGGACCGCATCGTCAACCAGCTCGAACTGCCGCCCGAAGAGGCCGCCGCCATCGCCCGCCAGGCAAGCGAAAGCCGGCAAAGCGAAGGCGGTTTCCCCATCGGCGCGCTGATCTGGCTCGGCTTCATATTCTTCTTCTTCATCCTGCCCGCCATTTCCGGGCGCGGGCGCAGGCGGCGCTTCGGCACCGGCAATGTGGTGGGCGACATCATGTTGTGGGAGGCCGGCAAGGCCATCGCCCGCGGCGCATCCTCTGGCGGCAGCAGCTGGGGTGGCGGCGGCTTCGGCGGCGGGTTCTCCGGTGGTGGCGGCTTTTCCGGCGGTGGCGGATCATTCGGGGGCGGCGGCGCCTCGGGAGGCTGGTAGGACATGCCGATACTCAACCATGCACAACACACGATCGTCTCCGATGCCGTGGCGGAGGCGGAGCGAACGACCTCGGGAGAGATCGTCACCGTGCTCACCCAGAGCTCGGACAGCTATTCCGACGTTGCATTGCTGTGGGCAGCGGCCCTCGCCTTCACCGCCATGAGCCTGTTCGCCTTNNCTGTGGGACATGCTGATCGGCGGCTGGGGCCATGACTGGAGCACTGGCGAAACCGCCAGCATGACCATCGCCCTTGGCCTTGTGACCTTCGTCGCGGCATGGGCGGCGCAATTGTGGGCACCGCTGAAATTCGCCCTCATTCCCGGCCCCGTAAAACGCCAGCGCGTGCGCGATGCCGCAGTGCGCCACTTCAAGGTCGGTGCGGAGGCGCGCACCCATGGCCGTACAGGCGTGCTGATCTACCTTTCCATGCACGAACACCGGGCGGAGATCGTCGCCGACGAACCGATCGCCATGAAGGTCTCTGCCGAGACATGGGGCGAAGCCATGGCCGACATGCTGGCCGAGATCCGCAAGGGCTGCATGGGTGAAGGCATTGCCGCCGGCGTGCGCGATGTCGGCAAGGTGCTGGCCGAGCATTTCCCCCGCGCCGATGACGACCGCAACGAACTGCCGGACCGCTTGATCGAAATCTGAGCCTCCGATAGGCCCGGTCGCATGACAGCAGACCGATCCGACCTGCCGGAGGAAGAGACCCTCTGGGAAGGCAAGTGGCTGACGGCAAAACGCCGCGGCAAATGGGAATATGTCAGCCGTGCGCGCGGCATCAGGGCGGCGGTGATCCTGCCGCTCGATGGCAATGAGGTGATCCTGGTCGAGCAATATCGCGTGCCGGCGAGCGCCCGCTGCCTCGAACTTCCCGCCGGGCTGATCGGCGACGAGGAAGAATACGAGGGCGAGGACCCGATCATCGCCGCGCAGCGCGAGCTGGAGGAGGAGACCGGCTATGCGGCGGCCGAATGGGAGGATTTCGGCACCTTCCTTTCGTCGCCCGGCATGACCGGCGAGAGCTTCACCCTGCTGCGCGCCACCGGGCTGACGAAGGTCGGCGAAGGCGGCGGCACGGATAGCGAGGACATCACCGTTCATCGCATCGCGCTGGCCGAGCTGCCGCAGGCCGTTGCCGATTTCCGCGCCGCCGGCGTGGTGATCGACGTGCGCCTGCTGACCGTGCTCGGCCCGTGGATCATGGGCGGCGCGAAGTGAAGGTCGGGATTCTAGGATCGGGCGCGATGGGCTGCCTCTATGGCGCGGCCTTCCACCGCGCGGGCTGCGAGGTCACGCTGATCGACGTCGCCCAGGCCCATATCGACGCCATCAACGCCAACGGGCTGGAACTCGATACGCGCGCGGGGGTGGAGCACCTGCCCATTCGTGCCTGCCTGCCGGATGCAGTCAGCGAGCCGTTCGATCTGGTAGTGGTGTTCACCAAGACCTTCCACACCGAAGGCGCGCTCAAGGGCATTGCCCGCGGGATCGGCGAAAACACCCACCTCCTCAGCCTGCAGAACGGGCTCGGCAATGACGAGCGCCTGGCCGGCTTCGTGGCCGACGAACGGGTGATGATCGGCGCCAGCATGCTGCCCTCCGACCTCGTCGGCCCGGGCCGCGTGCGCAGCCATGGCGAAGGCTATTCCAAGCTCTACCCGGCCTTTTCGGACGATGACTCCTTCGCCGGGCAAGTGGCACAGGCCATGACCTCAGGCGGCCTTCCGGCCGTGCTCGACCCGCAGATTCGCGAGGCGATCTGGTCCAAGGCGATCTTCAATGCGGCGATGAATCCGCTCTGCGCGCTGACCCTGCGCACGCCGGGCTTCCTCGGCGCGCATGAGGAAAGCCGGGCGATGATCCACGCCGTGGTGGAGGAAGGCGTCGCTGCCGCTCACGCCAACGGGGTGATGATCGAGGCGCAACCGATCCACGACCTGACCGAAGTCTCCATGACCGACCATGCCGATCACGAGGCGAGCATGTTGCAGGACGTCAAGGCCGGCCGCCGCACCGAAGTGGACGCCATCAACGGGGCCATCGTCACGGCAGCCAGATCAGCCGGCAGCGCGGCACCGGTAACCGAGACATTGTGGCGGCTGGTCAGGCTGGCGGAAGCGCAGCTGCTCGAAGGCTAGGCCGGGAGCCTAGGCGAGGCCTATCTCCCGCAGCCTCTGTTGCAGGTAATCATGCGCGGTGATCGGTTCCTCGCCGCCTTCATCCAGCGGCTCGATCAGGAAATCGGGCCGGAAATGCAGGAAGAAGGGCATGGAATAGCGCGAACGCCGCGCCGCCTCCCCTTGCGGATTGACCACGCGATGGGTCGTCGAGCGCAGCCGCCCGGCGGTGAGCCTCTGCAGCATGTCGCCGATATTGACCACCAGCGATCCTGCCGGTGGCGCGACCGGGATCCATTCCCCCTCGCGCGTCAGCAGTTCGAGCCCGGCTTCCTCTGCTCCCAGCAACAGGGTGATGGTGTTGATGTCCTCATGCGCGGCCGCACGAATCGAGCCTTCCTCACCTGCCGGAACCGGCGGGTAATGCAGCAGGCGGAGGACCGAATTGCCATCCTCCACCGTCGGCGCGAAGAAATCGGGATCGAGCCCGCGGGCAATGGCGATGGCCTTGAGGATTTTCAGCCCGGCCTCTTCCAGAGCAGCGAACAGGCCCTGCATCGCCGGCCTGAATTCGGGCACTTCGGCGGGCCAGATATTGGGCTCCATGGTCGCCGCCAGCGCATGGCCTTGCGGCAGGTCGCGCCCGACGTGCCAGAATTCCTTGAGGTCGCGATAGTCTGCGTCCTTGGCCCGCTCCACCCCGAACGGCGTATAGCCGCGCGCCCCGCCCTTGCCCTGCTGGAAGTAACGCGCCTTCACCTCCTCCGGCAGGGCGAAGAAGGCTTGCGCCGCCCGCTGCGCGCGGGCGATCAGTTCCGGCGCAACGCCGTGATCGCGCACCATGGCAAAGCCGAATTCGGCAAACGAGCGGCCCAGCTCATCGGCGATTTCCGGCAAGGGTCGCGCGAGAGAAACAGATGCGATTTCTGACATGGCGCAATGTCTTCCACTTTCCTTTTGCTGCATCAACCAATAGCACTCGCAAGCCTGAGGAGAGAGCAAGCACCATGGCCGAGAACAACACCATCACCTTCTACGACCTGACGATGGCGAGCGGGGTGACCACCAGCCCCTTCGTCTGGTCGACCAAATATGCGCTCAAGCACAAGGGCTTCGATCTCGATGTCGTGCCCGGCGGCTTTACCGGGATCATGGACCGCACCGGCGGCAAGACCGAGCGCCTTCCCGCCATCGTCGACGACGGCACATGGGTGCTGGATAGCTGGGGCATCGTCGAATATCTCGACGAGACCTATCCCGACCGCCCGATGCTGATCCCGCATGAGAGCACGGCGGTGCTGACCAAGATGATGGACAACTGGTGGTGGGCCACTGCTGTTGGTCCGTGGATGCGCTGCTACTGCGCCGATTACCGCGACGCGTGCTTCGAGCACGACAAGGAATATGTCACCCACAGCAGGGAATTGTTCGTCGGCATGAAGCTGGAGGAGATGCAGGCCGGGCGCGAGGATCGCCTGCCGGGCATTTCCGCCGCCATCGAGCCGCTGCGCTATGCGCTGGCCGATAGCCCGTGGCTGGGCGGCAGCGAGCCGAACTATGCCGACTATCGCATCCTCGGCCCGTTCCTGTTTGCCGCCTCCCTTTGCGGCATTCCCTTCCTTGCCGAGGACGATCCCCTGCGCGACTGGCTCGAGCGTTGCCGCGACCTTTATGGCGGCCTCGGGCGGCATCCGGGGATGAAGGAGATCTACGGCCTCCAGCAGCGCGAGGGCGACCCCGACCTGTTCGACCGCGGCACCTGGCGCGGCGGCATCCACAAGCGCAACACCGGGCCGGATTCGACTCGCGAAGAAACCGAGCGGATCACCAAGAAGGACTGAGCGCACATGCGGCTATTGGTGACACGGCGCTGGCCAGAGGCGGTCGAGCGCGCGCTGGCGGAACAGTTCGACTGCGTCTTCAACGAGGACGACAGGCCCATGAGCCAGGCCGAACTGGCCGCGGCCATGGGCGAATTCGACATATTGTGCCCGACCGTTTCCGACCGGATCGATGCGGATGTCATCGCCGGCGGCGACAGGGTCCGGCTGATCGCCAATTACGGTGTCGGCTTCGACCATATCGATATCGCCGCCGCCAGGGCGAAGGGCATTGCCGTCACCAACACGCCGGGCGTGCTGACCGATGCGACAGCCGATATCGCCCTCACCCTGATGCTGATGGCGGCCCGCCGCGCCGGCGAAGGCGAGCGCGAATTGCGCGCCGGAAACTGGAGCGGCTGGCGCCCGACACATCTCGTCGGCAGCGCGCTCAGGGGCAAGGTGCTGGGCTGCGTCGGTTTCGGCCGCATCGGCATCGCCACCGCCCGGCGCGCGCATCACGGCTTCGGCATGCAAATCGCCTATTACGCCCGCCGCCCCACAGACCCGGCCATCGCCGAGGAACTCGGTGCCGAATTCTGCCCCGAGCTGACAGACCTGCTGGGCAAGGCCGATTTTGTCTCGCTGCACATTCCCGGCGGGGCGGAGACGGCCAACCTGATCGACGCCCGGGCGATCGCTGCGATGAAGCCTGGCAGCTATCTCATCAACACCGCGCGCGGCGGCGTCGTCGATCACGAGGCGCTGGCCGAGGCGCTGAAATCCGGCCAGCTCGCCGGGGCCGGGCTCGACGTCTATCCGGCCGAACCGCAAGTGCCCGAAGTGCTGCTGGGGCTGGAGAATGTCGTGCTGCTGCCGCATCTCGGCAGCGCCAATGCCGAGACCCGCAGCGCCATGGGCATGTGTGCACTGGCCAATGCNNCTGGCCAATGCCGAGGCCTTTGCGAAGGGCGGGCAATTGCCTAACCCAGTGGCATGAGCTCGGACCCCGTCGAACAGCTGATCGCCGCCCACCACCTTCCTGCCAGCTATGCGCGGGTGGTCGAGACCTGTTGGCAGCCGCTGGCGCATGAGATTGCCNNCGTCAACGGCGCGCAAGGTTCCGGCAAGTCGACCTGTTGCGCCTTCCTGGAGGTGCTGCTCAAGGCACGCGGATTGCGCGCCGTAACCCTCTCGATCGACGATCTCTATCTCGGAAAGGCCGAACGCGAAGGGCTGGCCCGCGAGGTCCATCCGCTGTTTGCCACGCGCGGGGTTCCCGGCACCCATGCGCCGGGCCTCGGCATGGCGGTGATCGAGCATATCCGTGCCGGGCGCAGCTTCGACATGCCGCGCTTCGACAAGGCGACGGACGATCGCCTGCCGCAAGGTGAACGGATCACCGGACCGGTCGACGTGCTGCTGTTCGAAGGGTGGTGCGTGGGCGCGCGGCCCGATGCCGACGAGGAGATGCTCGAACCGGTCAATGCGCTCGAACGCGACGAGGACCCGGAAGGCATCTGGCGCTCTGTCTCCAACCTCTGGCTGCGCGGCGATTACCGCGTGTTGTTCGACCAGCTCGACATGCTGGTTATGCTGAAGGTCGCAAGTTTCGAGGCCGTGCTCGCCAACCGCAAGCGGCAGGAAGAAAAGCTCGCCGCCGCCAATCCCGGAGCGCCGGGACTGATGGACGAAGCTGCGCTGGTGCGCTTCTGCGCCCATTACGAGCGGCTCACCCGGCACATGCTGGAAGACCTGCCGCGCCGCGCCGATTACGTCTTCGAGATCGGACCGGACCAGTGCCCGGTCTCGCTGCCGGCAGGACTCGCCAAGCCTGCCGGTCTATCGTAACCACCAGCCGAACAAGACGCCAAAGGCGCAGCGAGAGGGAGAGGTTTGCCACATGCCGATGGGACGCATTGCATTTTCGATCATGGCTGGCTGTGCGCTGGCGCTGACCGCCTGTTCCGGCGGGGAGATGGGCGCGGTGGACGAGGCGCGACTGCTCGCCGCCGGCGACGATGCGGATAACTGGCTGTCTTTCGGGCGCACCTATGACGAGCAGCGCTTCAGCCCGCTGGCCGACATCAACGATCGCAATGTCGGCGATCTTTCCCTCGCCTTCGCCGTGGAACTCGACACCAATCGCGGGCAGGAAGCGACGCCCATCGTGGTCGACGGCGTGATGTATTTCTCCACAGCCTGGTCGAAGGTGATGGCCGTCAATGCCGCCACCGGCGAAGTGCTGTGGCAATACGATCCGGAAGTGGACGGTGCCAAGGGCGCCGATGCCTGCTGCGATGTCGTCAACCGCGGCGTGGCGGTGTGGCAAGGCAAGGTCTTCGTCGGCACCATCGACGGGCGGCTGATCGCAATCGATGCGGCCACCGGCGAGGAAGTGTGGGACGTGGTCACGGTCGACCAGTCCCAGCCTTACACCATCACCGGCGCCCCGCGCGTGGTGCGCGACAAGGTCTATATCGGCAATTCCGGCGCCGAGCTGGGCGTGCGCGGCTATATCTCCGCCTATGACACGGACAGCGGCGAGCTGGTCTGGCGCTTCTACACCGTGCCCGGCAATCCGGCGGACGGGCCGGATGGCGCGGCCTCGGACGCTGCCTTCGAACAGTTCGCGGGCGAGACCTGGAACGGCACATGGTGGGAGCTTGGCGGCGGCGGCACGGTGTGGGATTCGATCGTCTATGACGCCGATTTCGACCAGCTGCTGGTCGGCGTCGGCAATGGCGCGCCGTGGAACCACCGCGCGCGCTCGGCCGGCGAAGGCGACAACCTGTTCCTCGCCTCGATCCTCGCGCTCGACCCGGACACCGGTGAGTACAGGTGGCACTACCAGCTCAATCCCGGCGAGACCTGGGATTACACCGCCACGCAGCAGATTACCCTGGCCGATCTCGAGATCGGTGGCGAAACCCGCAAGGTGATCCTGCAGGCGCCGAAGAACGCCTTCTTCTACGTCATCGACCGCAGCGACGGCACGCTGATCAGCGCCGAGGAATATACCCACCAGAACTGGGCCGAGCGGATCGACATCGAGAGCGGCCGCCCGGTCGAGATCCCCGAGGCGCGCTTTGCCGACTCTGCCTATCTCGTCACGCCGTCCGGCATTGGCGCCCATGCCGCCCATCCGATGAGCTATTCGCCCGAGACCGGCCTCGTCTACATTCCAGCCATGCAGGTGGCGAGCGCCTATGCCGACGATGCCGATTTCGAGCGCCATATCGGCCGCTGGAACACCGGCGTCACCTTCCTCGCACCGCCGGAAGGGTTGGTCCCGGGCGACACGCCGGAAGCCCGGCGCGCCTACATCACCGCCATGACCAAGGGCCGGCTGGTGGCCTGGGACCCGGTGGCGCAGCGCGAGGCATGGGGCATAGACCGCGACTGGCCGTGGAACGGCGGCACGCTGGCGACCGGCGGCAACCTCGTCTTCGAAGGCACCTTTGACGGCCTCTTCCACGCCTATAACGCGCGGACCGGCGAGGAGTTGTGGAACTTCGACGCCCAGCGTGGGATCGTCTCCGGACCGATCTCATACCGCGCCAATGGCGAGCAATATATCGCCGTACTGGCCGGCTATGGCGGGTCGATGGGCATGGCCTCGCAGTCCGACTTCATGCGCCGCCCGCCGCCCAATGGCGTGCTGCTGGTGTTCAAGATCGGCGGCACGGCGGAACTCGAACCCCTGCCCCCGCAGCAGCTGGCTCCCTATGCGCAGACGGACGAGAACTTCACCCCCGCGCAGATTGCCGAGGGGCAGACGCAGTATCTGACCTTCTGCGCCATCTGCCATAACGGCCCGACCAACCCGAACCTGCTGCGCAGTGCGGTCGCGACCGACGCCAATGCCTGGCAGGCGGTGGTCACCGAAGGGATATTGACTGATCGCGGGATGATCAGCTTCGCCCCGTGGATCGATGCCGATCAGGTCGAGGCGGTGCGCGCCTATATCCTGACCACGGCCGGGCAGCAGGCCGCACGCGAAGCCGCAGCAAGCGACAGCCCATGAGCGAACCGACCGACGTCCTCATCGTCGGCGCTGGCCCGGTGGGCATGCTCACCGCGCTGGCGCTGGCGCAGACGGGTGCCAGCGTGCGGGTGATCGAGCGCGAGCCGCACATCATCAATTCCCCGCGTGCGGCGGTCTATTTCCCCTCCACCCTGCTGATCCTGGATGAACTGGGCATTCTCGACGAGCTCGACGCGATCGGCTTCCGCAACCGCAATTTCGGCACCCATATCCCCGAGTTCGAATACCACTCGGTCGTCGTCACCGAGCCGATCGAGGGGATCAAGTACGATTACCAGCTGCATGCCGGGCAGCACGACGTCGCCCGCGTGGCGATGGAGCACGCGCAAAGGCTCGGCGTCACGGTGCATTTCGGGCACGAGGTGCATGGCTATGAGGAATATGACGACCACGTGATGCTGATGGCGACCGGACCCGATGGCGAGGTCTCCTTCGAGGGCAAGTGGCTGGTGGCCGCCGATGGCGCGCGCAGCACGGTGCGCAAGCTGGCCGGGATCGAGTTCGAGGGCCACACCTGGCCCGAACGCTTCGTTGCCACCAATGTGAAATTCCCGTTCCAGGAACTGGGCTACGAACAGGCCAATTTCGTCTGCGACCCGGTCAACATGGCGGTGATCGCCCAGCTCGACCGCGAAGGCACGTGGCGCTGCACCTACATGGAGGATTCCGCCCTTCCCGAGGAGAGCTACGAAGAGCGCATCCACCAGCGCTACGAATGGTTCATGCAAGGGCGCAAGGACTACCAGATCGTCTCCTCCAGTCCCTACATGCTGCACCAGCGCGCGGGTGAAACGCTGCACAAGGGCCGAATCCTGCTCGCCGGCGATGCCGCCCATGCCACCAATCCCTGCGGCGGGCTGGGCCTGACTTCGGGCGTGTGGACCGGCGTGGTGCTGGCCGACGTGCTGGGTGCGGTGCTGCGCGAGGAGGAGGACGAGGAAATCCTCGATCGCTTCTCCGACGAAAGGCGGCGCGTGTTCTGGGAGGTTGTCACTCCGGCAGCGACAGAGAACAAGCGCATGCTGCAGGAGCGCGACATGGACAAGCGCAGGCAGGACCTCGCCCATATCAAGGCGCTCGACGAGAACCCGGAGAGCGGGGCGCTGCTGATGCTGTTCGCCTACAAGGTCATCGGCGACGTACTGCGCGAAAGCTCGCGCTGGGCCGATGCCGATCCGTCCGACCGCGTGGCGATCAATATCCGCGACCGCAAGGGCCAGATCCATTGACGCGATCGCACCGCCCGCAGGACCTGCACGCGGCGGGCAAGGCCAGGCCGCTGATGCTGGCGGCGCAGGGCTTCTTCTGGACTGGCGGCAAGCTGATCGACCACCCGGTCGCCGGCAAGGCCATGCGCGGCCAGCAATATGTCGAATACTGGATTCCGCAGGAACTGCGCCACCAGACGCCCATCGTCATGATCCATGGCGGCGGCGGACAAGGCACGGATTTCCTAGGCACGGTGGATGGGCGCGAAGGCTGGGTGCATTATTTCGTGCGCGCCGGATGGCCGGTCTATGTGGTGGACCGGCCGCAACATGGGCGCAGCCCGTTCAACCCCGAATTCCAGGGGGACATGGCAGGCCCCGGTCCCACCCATTATCTCGAACGCATGTTCACCAGGCCTGAGGATTTTGCCGACAATTACCCGCAAGCCACGCTGCACAGCCAGTGGCCCGGCACGGGAAAGATGGACGATCCGGCCTTCCTCACCTTCCTTGCCGGGACCGGGCCGACGCTGGCCGACCATGCGGCATCGCAAGTCGATGCGCAGCGCGCGGGCGTGGCATTGCTGGAGAAGATCGGCCCCGCCATCCTGCTTACCCATTCAGCCGGCGCACCGGCGGGCTGGCTGATCGCCGACAAGCGACCGGAGCTGGTGCGGGCGATTATCGCCGCCGAGCCGCTCGGACCGCCCTTCGCGGCCGTCAGCGGGCCCATGCCCTATGGCATCACCCATGCACCGCTGACATTCGACCCGCCGCTGGCCGCAGGCGAATTTCCGCCAAGCGCGGACCATCCCTCGCCCGGCGAAGGCCTTGTCGCTTTCAAGCTCCAAGCCGAACCGGCCCGGCGCCTGCCCTCGCTCGCGCAAGTGCCAATGGTCGTCGTCACTGCCGAAGCCAGCTGGATGGCGGCGGACAACCACGCCATGGTCGCCTTCCTCCGGCAGGCCGGGGTGGCCGTCGAGCATCTGCGGCTGGAAGAGCACGGCGTGCACGGCAATGGCCATGCGCTGCAGCTGGAGACCAACAGCGACGAGGTGGCGGGCGTGATCGCGCGCTGGATCGCGCAGCAGGAGCTCGGCTGAGATGCGATACGTGCTGCCTGCCCTTGTTGCTGCCGGAATGCTGACAGCACCGGTTTCTGCCCCCGTTTACGCACAAGACAGCCTGATCCTTGCAGAAGACGGCGACTGGCCGCTCTATGCCCGCGACCATTCCGGGCAGCGCTTCTCCCCGCTCGAGGATATCGACACGGGCAATGTCGACCGGCTCGAACACGCCTGGACCTATCGCCTGCGCCCCGCCGGCGGCGGCGCCATCCTTGCTGGCACGGTGCCGGTGGTGGTTGCCGGGATCATGTATCTCCCGCTCGGCGATGCGGTGGTGGCACTTGAAGCGCATACCGGGCGCGAGCTCTGGCGCCACAATGTCGAGGGGGCGACCCTCCGCCGCAGCGTCACCTGGTGGCCCGGAGATGGCGCGCACGGGGCCCGCCTCTATTACTCCACCGGCAATGCACTGGTCGCCATCAGCGCCGCCGACGGAAGCCCTGTGGCGGAGTTCGGCGAAGGCGGCACCATGGCGTTCGAAGGCACGCCCTATGCCTATCCACCGAGCATCTTCCGCAACGTGCTGGTGATCGGCGCGCTGACGCCCGAAGTGCCCGAAGGCCCGTCTGGAAACCTCCGCGCCTTCGATGCGCTGACCGGCACGAAGCTATGGGAATTCAATGTGATTCCGCAGCCGGGTGAGATCGGGCACGAAAGCTGGCTCGACGATGGCTGGCAGGATCGGCCCGGCGCCAACATGTGGGTCTGGTACACCACTGCTGACATTGAGACCGGGATGATCTTCGTCACCCTCGGCAGCCCGGGACCCAATTACTGGGGCGGCGACCGGCCGGGGGCAAACCTGTTCGGCAATTCGATCCTCGCGCTCGACGCGGAGACGGGAGAGTACCGCTGGCACTTCCAGACCATCCACCACGACCTGTGGGACTGGGACCTGCCCGCCCCGCCGGTGCTGGTCGATGTCGAAGTAAATGGCGAGACGATTCCCGCGCTGGCCGAAACCGGCAAGCCGGGGCTGATGTATATTCTCGACCGGCGCACAGGCGAACCGGTCCATGGCGTCAACGAGATGCTGGTGGCGCACGGCGACGTGCCGGGCGAATACTACCACCCGACCCAGCCGATCCCGGTGCGGCCCGAACCCTTGAGCCGCATGTGGTGGGACCCGAGCGACGTGGTGACAGCGGAGGATACCAACGCCGCCCATGCCGCCGCCTGCCGTGACCTGCTCGCCTCCTATGGCGGGACCTTCTTCAACGCCGGCCCGTTCACCCCCTTCTTCCTCCACGAAGACGGCGATCCTCCGCGCGCCAGCATCAACCTGCCGCACAATGGCGGCTCCAACTGGGGCGGCAGCGCCGTCGATCCGCGCAGCGGCACTATCTTCGTCAACACCAGCGAGAGCGGCTCGATCGGCTGGATCGAAGCGCGCGACCCGGATGGCAATTACGGCCGCGGAACCGACGGCAGCCGGCAACCCTATGACCGCGGCAGCCTGACCGGACCGGGCGCCTATTCCTCCTTTTCCGCCGCCTTCGAGGGCGAGGACGGACAGCGCACCACCCTGCCCTGCATCCGCCCGCCATGGGGACGGCTGGTGGCAGTCGACGGCAACAGCGGCGAGATCGCCTGGGCCAGCCGGCTCGGCACTACGCCCGAACTCGGCGAGGACAAGGCCGATACCGGCGCCAACAACACCTTTGGCGGACCGATGGTCACCGCTAGCGGGCTGGTCTTCATCGGCGCGACATCCGACGGCATCTTTCGCGCCTTCGACGCGGCCAGCGGGGAAATGGTATGGAGCGAGCAGCTTGATTATGCCGCGATGACCATCCCGATGAGCTATCGCGGTGCAGACGGCAGGCAGTATATTGCGGTATTGGCCACCGGCTCGCCCTTTGCCCCGCCGGTTCGCGGACCCGATGGTCGTCCGGCCAACAATGAATCGCTGATCACCTGGGCCTTGCCCGGGGATTGAGCATGGGAGGACGCATGAAACGCACCGCAATCGCCTCGCTCACCGCCGCAATGGCGTTTTCTGCCTGCATCGTCACCGGCACAGTTCATGCGCAGGTGCGTACGCCGGAAGGGGCCGTGCTCGATACCAGCGGCGACCTCGCCTACGCGCCGGGCGAGCTGAGCGAAGAACAATTGCAGGCCAGCAATGGCGATCTCTTCGTCCAGCCCTCGATGAATGTCTTCCGCCGCTTCCCGCCCGAGCTGACCGAGGAGATGGTGCGCTTCTACACCGAAGCGCTGGCGCTACGTTCGCTCAACCCGATCCAGCTTACCGCCACCCAGCAGATGATCCTCGCCGGCGTCGGCAGCGGGCAGATCAAGCTCTCGGCGGGCCAGCTCGGCGACCGCCTCTACAACCTCGCTGGCGGCTATGCCGGCGGCACCGGCATTCGCTTTTTCGTGCTCACCTTTCCCGACCGGGACGTGGTGCGGCAGCGCTTCGTTGACGCGGGCTTCGCGGAGCCGGACTTCGCAGCGCCCGAAGACGGCATGTCACGCGCGCTGGTGCAGGACCCCGCCGGCTTCGAGATCGTCATCCTGATCCGGCCCGGCGTGCAGGACGGCTCGAACGACGGCATCGGCGTCGGCATCAATGTCTCCGACCTCGATGCCAGCCGCGCCTTCTACCGCGATTTCGTGGGGCTCGACGAGATGACGCCGTTCCACGCACCGGACCTCGGCATCACGCTGCATCCTTTTCGCCACGAGGAGACCATCGTGCTGCTTTACCATACTGGCGAGGACCTTTCCGCCGACACTGGCAGCGCGGGGATCCAATACGTGGTCAGCGATGCCGCGCTGGTCGCGGCGCGCGGGGACTTTCGCAACGTCACGGTGGAAACGCCGCTCAACCGGCTGACCGGTTTCGACCTCACCACCGTCTGGCTCAACGATCCCGACGGGGTGACCAACTATTTCGCCCAGGTCGGCCCCGGTACGCCGCCGATCACCGAGGCCGAGGACTGATCCTCCGCCCCGTTCCGGGCATAAAAAAGGGGACCGCGAGGCCCCCTTCTCAATTCGGTTTCGTGCAGATGGCGCTTACTGCTTGGCCTGCATCACGTAGCGGGCGAGCAGGTCGATCTCCTCATCGGTCATCTGCCCGCCAAAGCCGGGCATGGCGCCCTGGCCATTGTTGATGCGCGCAGCGATGAATTCCACGTCCATTGCCGCATTGCCATCGAGCGAGGGGCCGATGTGGCCGGTGCCGCCGGCATCGCCGAGCACGTGGCAAACGCCGCAGGACCAGTTGGTGAACAGCATGCGGGCCTCGTCGACCTGCTCGGCACTCAACTCGCCTTCCGCATCGGCCGGGGCCTGGGTCGGATCGACCGGTGTTGCCAGCACGCCCGCCAGCGGGAATGCGAGGGCCGCCGCAGCCATTGCCGCGAATGCCGGTTTCGTCCAATTTCCTGTCTCGAATGCCATTTTCTGATCCTGGGTTTCGAAGTTTCCTGCGATGGGCGGAACGAAATCCCGGCCCCGTTTGCAGGGGGTTTAGCCAAATCTAGCTTTACCCTCGATTTACACGACGGCCCCTCAAGCGAATTTTTTGGACATTGTCAATTAGGTCCTGCATAATGGTGCTGATATTCCAGCTTGCGACGAGCCCCCGGAAAGGTTGCCGAAGATGATCCGTAACGCAAAAACGCTTGTTCTGGCCCTGCCCCTGATGGCTCTTGCCGGGTGCAACGGCAGTGGCGAGGATGCCGATG
>JABAHR010013370.1_pt1 | contig 16517 bp, 16 predicted proteins | sample 7062101 | NCBI WGS metagenome assembly JABAHR01 (sample SAMN14534553, study PRJNA622989) | marine sediment metagenome | biome: marine biome [ENVO:00000428]; feature: marine pelagic biome [ENVO:01000023]; material: deep marine sediment [ENVO:00002113] | place: India: Gulf of Kutch | collected... | reverse complement strand
TCTGAGGCGATTTGCGCCGAGATCCCCGGAGGCCTCCAGCAGCCGCTTGTCGAGCTTCTCAAGACTCACGTAGATGGGAAATATCATGAGCGGCAGGTAGCCGTAGACGATTCCGACCAGCACCGCAAACGGTGTGTTGATCAGCCGCACGTCGGAAACGCCGACGGCGTCGAGCAGAGCGGGAATGCCACGGCTGCCGAGGATGAAAATCCAGGCGTAGGTGCGAATGAGAAAGCTCGTCCAGAATGGAATGATGACGAGTGTGAGCAGCAGCGGTTTCGCCTGCTCGCCGGCGCGAGTGGCAAGAAAATAGGCGAACGGATAAGCAATGATGAGACAGCACAGCGTTCCCGCAGGCGCCAGCACGAGCGTGTTGGTGAAGGCCTTGAGGCGGGCGCCCAGGTTGGCGTAATGCGCGAGCGTGAAAGCGGGCTCGTACCCGCCCGCCGGCCCGCGCTCGCCGAAGCTGAACACCACGATGACGACGAGGGGCATGACGAGCAGGAGCAGGAACCACAGGGTGGTGGGCAACAGAAGCATTGCCGTCACGCGCCCTGTGGCAGACCTGCTCGCGTCCCTCATCGCCATCGTGGCAGTCCTGCCTCGGGCTCAGGCCGCTTTGAAGCGCGCCAGCAGCTCGGCCCTCAAGGGGCTGGTCAGCGTTGCCGCGGCGCCGAACTCCAAGGGCGCGAGCAGCTCGGCTGCCGGGTACATGATGGGGTCATTGAGCAGCTCGGGCGGCAGCAATGCGTCGGTGCGCGTGTCGCTGCTCGGATAGCCATGGGCTTTGACCTCGTCGGCGTTGACGGCGGGGTCGAGCAGAAAATTAATCAGCGCGTAGGCCGCCTCACGGTGCGGCGCGCCCTTCGGGATGGCGTAGTAGTCGCTCCAGATCTCGCCGCCTTCCCTGCCGAGGACGTAGTCGATCTCGGGCATGTCGGTGTTCAGCTGCTTGCCGTCGCCGGTCCAGCACATCGACATCCAGGCGTCGCCGTTGCGCAGCGGCGGCTGATAGTCGCTGTTGATTGCGAACAGGTGTGGCTTCGCCTTGAGGAGCAGCTCTTCGGCGTCGGCCAGCTCCTTGGGGTCGACGGAGTTGAACGAGTAGCCGAAGTACTTCAGCGCATTGCCAATCGTGGTCAGCTGGTAGTCGTGAACCATGGTGCGGCCGCTGGCGGACGCCATCGTCAGATCCCAGAATTCCTTCCACGTGGTCGGATTGCCGGTGACGTGCTTGGTGTTGACGACGTAGCCGGTCGTCCCCCAGTTCTTCGGGACCGCGTAAACGGTGCCGTCGACGATTCCCGGCTCGATGAACCGCTGGTGATAGGCCTCACGGACGAAATTGGGGAGCTTCGCGAGGTCGAGCGGCTCGATCAAGCCGAGCTCGACGTACGTCGTGATCGTGTAGTTTGTTGGCACGAACACGTCCCATCCGCTGCCTCCGGCCTGCAGCTTGGCGAGCATCTCTTCGTTGGATCCAAACACGTTGACCTGAACGCGTGCCCCCATCTGGTCGGCGAACTTGTCGAAGTTTGCCGGGTCGTGATAGTTAGGCCACGTCGCCAGCGCAACGCGGTCGCCGATATCCGCCGCATACGCTTGGCGGCCCAACAAAAGCTCCGGCATGTTTGCCGCCATGACGGCGGTGGCCGTACCGAGCCCCGTCAAGCCGAGAAAATCCCGCCGGGACATCGAGCCGGTGCGGTAGCGGCGAAGAAGTTTCATGAACTCTCTGCGATCGATCGTCTTCATCTACTGCCTCCTAAAGAGCAATGTCGTCGGACGCCGCGCCCCGTGCGCGGCTCTGCGACGTTACGAATAGAGCAACTGCTCGAAACCGGTCGCCGGAGCGCGGATCAGTCGTCACTGAGAGCGAGTCCTGCATCCTGACCCCACCCGAGCACCACCGAGTCCCCCGGGCCCAGCCCGGCGCCGACGGCCTGCGACGTCTTGCCGGCCCGTACCAGGACCTCACCCAAATCGTCGGTGCTGACCCGGAACTCGGTCTGGTCGCCGAGATAGATCCGGTTGTGAACGCGCCCGGCAAAGGAAACGCCGCCGTCGACATCGAGCTCCCGGAACGCCGGGCGCAGCTCGATCACTTCCGGCCGAAGGGCGATGACGGCTCTGCTCGATTTGCTCAGCCTCTCGCCGTTCGCCGAATAGGGCGCGCTGAGCGCTAGGCCCGACGGCAGCTGCACCGTGGCACCGTGCGGACCGGCTTCGACGACCTCTCCTTCGAAAAAGTTCGTCTCCCCAACGAAATCGGCAACGTAGCGGCTCGCGGGTGCATCGTAGAGCTCGCGAGGAGTCCCCGATTGCGCGATGCGCCCTTCGCGCATGACGCTGATGTGATCACTCATCGACAACGCTTCTTCCTGGTCGTGGGTCACCAGAACGAAAGTGATGCCGATCTCCCGTTGCAGGCTCTGCAACTCCATCTGCATCTCACGTCGAAGCTTGCGGTCCAGGGCCGCAAGAGGTTCATCGAGCAGCAAGCACGTCGGGCGATTGATCAGCGCACGCGCCAGCGCGACCCGCTGCTGCTGGCCGCCGGAGAGCTCCCACACGCGGCGCTGCTCGAAACCGGGCAGCCTCACCAGCTCGAGCGCCTCGGAGACGCTGCGATCGATCTCGGACGCCGAGGGGCGCGGGCGCCGCTGCCTCAGCCCGTAGCCCACGTTGTCAGCCACGCTCAGGTGCGGAAACAGCGCGTAGTGCTGGAACACCATGTTGACAGGACGACGATGGGGCGGCGTGCCGACCACCGAACGTCCGCCGATGCGCAAGTCGCCCTCGCTGGGCTGCTCGAAGCCGGCGATCATCCGCAGCGACGTCGTCTTGCCGCAGCCCGACGGCCCCANNCCCACCACGAGATCGACACGGTCCACGGCCAGCACCGTGCCGTAGCGCTTGGAGACGCCGAGGAACTCGATGTCTGCTTTCGACGGCGGCTCGCCCGCACTGGCAATGTTGTCAAGATCAAGCACAGGCCGATGCTATCTCCTCGTGTCCACCCCGACACCCACGCGACATGCGGGCACTCCGAGAGCCGAACACGGCGTCCCGCAACCCAAAACGCATTCGCAGCACGGGCGCCGCGCGCCGGCGAGGGACGACCCGAGCCTTCGGCCCGCAACGGCGACATCGATAAGCGGCGGAACCACCTCCCAAGACNNAAGACACGATGTAGCATACAGTCGAACCCCAAGTGAAGCCCCCGCGGTCGGAGGTCGCCGGTTTGTTCCGACTTTCGACTGCGAGCGATCCGCTGCGGCACTTTTCAACGCCGCGCGGCGCACGCGCCGCCGCTGCGCGGTGGTTATCGATCCGCGGTCGGCGGATCGCAAATACGGCTCGATACCGGTATGATCTGCGGAAACATCGAGCAGGGCCGGCACCGGGAACGCATGCCGGCATGGCACGCCAGGTGAACGTGCACGGCCATCCCCCACAGCGCGCCCGTTGGCTTCGCTGCTCCGGCCGGGCGAGACGAGCACATGGCCCGCCAGGGTCGGGCTGACGCGTTCCACCAGCAAGGGGTCACCACCATGCAAATCCAGCGAGTCGATTACTTTCACACAACGGTCGGCGACGAGCCGGGCAGCGCTTACCAGCTGCTCTCCTGGCTCTCCGAGATGGGCATCAATCTACTGGCATTCACCGGGGTGCCGTTTGGCCCGCTGAGCACCCAGCTGACCATCTTTCCCGAGGACACGAAGAGAATGCAGACCGAGGCGAAGAAGGCCCAGATGCAGCTGGACGGACCCCATCCCGCGCTGCTGGTCCAGGGCGACGACAAGCTGGGAGCCCTGGCCGAGATTCACGAGAAGCTCTACGACGCTCAGGTTCACGTGTCCGCCTCGAGTGGCGTTGCCGACGGGCGAGGCGGCTACGGCTACATCATCTATGTTCGCCCCGAGGAAGTCGAAAGAGCGGCAGCGGCGCTGCAGATCTAATCACTCGCCCGACAGCGGGCGCTCCCCGATCACCGTGGTCCGGTGCAGATAGCGATCCTCGTCGTAGTCGGCGACCGCATAGTGCATGGTACAGCGGTTGTCCCAGATCACCAGATCGCTCGGGGCCCAATAGTGGCGGTAGATGAACTCGGGTTGGGTACAGTGCCGGTAGAGAAGTTCGAGAAGGGCCCGGCTTTCGGCGGGCTCGAGCCCGAGCACGTGGGACGTGTTGCCGGGGTTCACGAAAAGGCACCGGCGACCCGTCTCGGGGTGGGTGCGCACCACGGGGTGATCGCAGGCATTGTGACCCTCGAGGTCTTGCGCCGCGATGCGTTCGTGGGCGAAACCCTGGGTCGTGTTGACGGCGAAATCGTGCCAAGCCCGCAGCGAGCCCAGGAACAGCTGCATCGGCCTCGACAGCCGCTCGTAGGCGAGATACATGTTGCAGAACAGCGTGTCGCCACCCACACGGGGTAGCTCGATGGCGTAGAGCAGTGATGCCATGGCCGGCCGGCGCCGGAAGGAGACGTCCGAGTGCCAGTAGTTCCCCGCCCGCGTGCGGCCCTGGGGCACGCCGTCGATCACCTTGTTCGAGACCCGGAAGATCTGCCGGTAGCCGGGCAACAGATATTTGTCGACCGTCTCCTGGAGCTGCTCGCGTTCGCCGAACAGCTCCCCGAAGCGACGGCTGAAGGCGATGTGCTGCGCCGGCGTCAGGTGCTGGTCGCGCACCACGAGCACGCCGTCGCTGTCAAGCCAGGCCTGGCGCAGCTCGGCAAAGAGTTCGTTGCTCATCGGCGCCGACACGTCCACGTCGATGACCTCCGCACCCAGCGCGGGACACAACCGGTTTACGGTAACAGATTTCATGCGCTCACCCTGCGACCTGCGACAGTATGGGCGATCCATCGCGCCGCAGCGTCACGCGCTGGCCCCCCGCATATAGTGCTGCACTCGCGCGCACATTGACAGCAGCAACGGCGCGGCTCAGCGGCGTGCGCCGGTGCGCGCCGCCCGCGATAGACGGCTCGCCGGGCCGTCCCCCTCGGGCACACGAATGTCGTGCCCACCATTTACGAAGACCAGTCAACGCCTGGGACGCCGAGCTCGTCGGATCCACCTCGAACCGGAGAAGCACACCCGGGGGGGTCCGACCCGCAGTGGATCACCGTCGAGCGTCGGGGACCCGCGGCGGCCCGGTGGCCGACTTCGCCTCTCGGCCCGACGACGTCGACGCTGACGGGCGCGCTCCCAACGCTGCGGTGGAACCGCTTTCTACGTGCGAAACGGGTACAGAATTTGTACTTGTCCGACCCGGGCGCGCTGCTAGGATGGGGTCAGATCAACAGCGCCAGAGGCAAGACCTCATGTGCGAATTGCTTGGTATGTCGGCTCGCCTGCCGGCGAGCATCACGCTGTCGCTGAACGAGTTCGCGCGCCACGGCGGCGAGACGGGACCCCACGCCGATGGCTGGGGCATCGCATTCTACGACGGGCGCGACGTCAATCTCCTTCGCGAATCTGCGGCTGCCGCCCGCAGCGAGCTGATGTCGACTTTGCGCCACCAGACCGTCACCAGCGAGACCGTCATCGCTCATATCCGCCAGGCGAGTCAGGGTCCGGTGTCATTGCGCAACACCCATCCGTTTCGGCGCGAGCTGGCGGGACGGGTCCACGTGTTCGCTCATAACGGGCATTGCCCGGGTCTCAAAGCTCAATCTTCGTTCAATTTGAACCGGTCGCTCTCGCCCATTGGCGAGACCGACTCGGAATACGCATTCTGCATCCTCATGCAACGGATCGCCGAGCTCTGGCTGCACTCGGACGCGGCGCCCGCCCTCTCGGAACGCATCGAGGTCATCAGCGCCTTCGCGCGCGAGATGAGTGCTTTCGGCCCTGCCAACTTTCTCTACTCGGACGGAGACGCCTTATTCGTCCACGCCGATGTCCGGACGCAGGCGAACGGGCTACGCGGTGCACCCGCACTGCACTTCACTTCCGTTGCCTGTAATTACGGCATGGGCTTCTCCGAGCTGACGAACGTCGAGTTCCAATCCGAACGGACTCAACAGGTAACGCTGGTGTCCACCTTGCCGTTGCGTGAGCGCGGTTGGCTGCCCATGAGCCAAGGGCAGCTGCTCGTCGCCCGAGGCGGAAAGGTCGTCTACGAGGAGACTGTCTCGGGCGATATGACCACTGGCCGGTTGTCGCGCTTCCCACGGAGCGAGGGTGCCCGCTGTTTTCATCGGCCGAGGGACCGCGTTGCAGCGGCGCCGACGGGCCGGATCTGAGGCGAGCCCAAAACCGGCCATCGGCGTCTCGCGCATACTTCGGCGCCGGCGCAGGCTGACGGCCAAGCACAAGGTGGCGACCCCGCTGAATCGGCAGCCGTGCCGCAGCGACATCCATTTCTCGCAGCCGTCGCCCGCGGGGCCGGCCCACCCTTGGGCGGCGACCCTTGGTGAGCCGAGAGACTTGAAAGCACTCGTCGGGGATCACATATACCGATCCGGTAATCGTGTCCAACCAAACGCAAACGGGAGGTTACGAGATGGCTTTCCGATTCGCCGATCCTTTCGAGGCGCTACTTGATCTTCAACGAGGGCTGGATGCAACGCTTCTGAGCGACTGGTTTGGCGGCCGCACGACAGGCAGCGGCAGCTTTCCACCCATCAACGCTTTTCGCAAGGAAGACGACTTCGTGCTCGTCGCGGAAATTCCCGGCATCGATAAGAGCACGCTCGATATCGAGGTCAAGCACGATCAGGTCCGCATCCGGGGAGAAAAAACGGTGCCTCGCAGCGATGAGCTGAGCGTGCATCGTCGCGAACGCATCGCCGGGCGTTTCGATCGCGTTCTCTCCGTCCCTATGGGCATCGACCCCGACGGCGTCAAGGCCGAGTATCGCGACGGCGTGCTTTCGCTCTATCTGCCGCTCGCGGAGCGTCACAAGTCGAAATCGATTTCGATTGAGTAAACTTGGGATCGCCACACGCCGCCGTTGAGATTCACAGGAGGACGTTATGAATCCGTACGAGCTTCAGGTGCAGAAGAAGAAGGAACTCGATGCAAAGCAGGAAAGGACCAAAGCGGGGCGCTACTACGTGCCGAACACGGACATCTATGAATCATCCGCCGCGATCCTCGTGACAGTGGAAATGCCGGGCGTGCGCAAGGAGAATGTCGACATCAAGCTCGACAAGAATGTTCTGACCATCACCGGAAACGTCGACTTCTCCCAGTACGAGGGGTTGGAGCCTGTCTATACCGAGTACAACGTCGGCAACTACACGCGCAGCTTTACCCTCTCGAGCGCAATCGATCGTAATCGCATCTCGGCGAAGGTGGACGACGGGGTGTTGTCCGTGGAGCTGCCGAAGGTCCAGGAAGCGACTTCGAGACGGATCGAGGTCCGATAGCGGCCGCTGTCGCCTGCCTCCAGCTCGCTGACGCTTGCTTCGCCGCCGCGCGGGCCGACCGAACCCGCGCGGCGGCGTACCCCGAAACGAGTGACCCCCGTTCACGGCGACCCACTGCCGCGTGGCCGCCTGGGGGCGTTGATCAATGACCGAAGGGCGAACAGCGATCACCGCCCAGGAGGCGGCATACGCGCCGACACACTGCAGAATCCCTGCGGCTCCACACCGAGCGCGGCATTGAACTTGCTCGAAAGATTCTGAAAGGCAATCAGAGCGGTGAGCTCGATGATGGCCGCATCGTCGAAGTGTCGGCGCAATCGCTCGAAATGGGCTTCGGTCGGCTGCCGATCCGAAAAGGTAACGGCCTCGGTGAAGGCGAGGGCGGCGCGTTCGCGATCGGAGAACAGCGCGCTCGTCTCGAACTGCTCCAGTTCGGCGAGCTTGTCTTCTCCACCGCCTCGCTTGAGCGCCATCGCGCTGTTGAGATCGACACAGAATCTGCACCAGTTGATTTGCGAGACGCGCACCGTCACCAGCGAGCGGAGCGCCGGCTCGAGCGGTGACGTGCGCCGATCGAGAGCGCCATAGAGCGCCGCCAGCGCGATGAAGACGCTTGGCGTTCGTCCCCACAGGCGGCCGGGCGCGAGCACCGCGCCGTACCGGCGTTTCTGGTTCCAAAGAAACAGGCGTACAATCCAGGGAAAACGGTGGCTGCTCGGGGTTTCGATGAAGGGCATGGGAGCGGTGCGCCGTGCGGCGTCTTGCGTTGAGGTGGCGGCGGAGAATCCGTCATAGGGCTTCGAGTATGGTACGAACGCGGCCGCCTGTTCCAGTGCCCCGGGTCGGTGTGCGATGAGCCGGCAGCGCCGGTCTTCCAAGTCGCACGGACGGCGCCGCGGTGGAGATAAGGCCGCCGAGGCTGGCGGCAGGACCGGGATCGACGGCCACCGTGGCCGCAGCGCCGAAAGCCGCTCACACCCGGGCCCCCGGACGATCCGCAGCGCGCAAGCTCGATTGCAAATGGCGCCCCGGCCGCCACCCAGGCCCGCATTCGAACGTTTCGGGGTAGTACGACATGAACGAGAAAAACGCGATTGCAGAGCATTGGGGCCGCGGTGATGTCTACGGCGCGATCGTCGCGGCGCTCGAGCAGATGTCAAAGCCTCTCGACGAGCTGACATTGGAGGATTTGGCGCCCGTCGACCACCTCCATGCGCGCGGCGTTCGGGCAACCATCGAGCTGGCTGACATCCTGCCCATAGAGGCTGGCCAGCATGTTCTCGACATCGGCTGCGGGATTGGCGGTCCGGCTCGTTACATGGCGTCGCGATTTCGATGCAAAGTGAGCGGGCTCGATATCACCGAAGCTTTCGTCGACGCGGCCAACAAGCTCAGCGCGCTGCTCAAAATGCAGGAATATGTGACGATCGAGCACGGCGACGGCCACTCATTACCGTATCCCGATGCTTGCTTCGACGGCGCCTACGCGCTCCATGTCACGATGAACGTGGCCGACCGCCCGCGATTCTTCAGCGAAGCGTATCGGGTGCTCAAGCCCGGGACCTTTTTCGCCCTCACCGAGCACGGGCTGGGCCCGCGCGGTGATCCGCACTATCCCCTGCCGTGGTCGGCCGACGGCAGCGGCGCATACCTCGTGACGCCGTCCGAGACGCGGCGTCTTCTGGACTCGGCGGGATTCACGGATATCGAAATGGAGGACACCGGCGCCAAATACGTGGCGGGCTACAACGCGGTGATCGAACGCAGCGAGCAAGGGCGGCTGCCGCCGCTCGGCACGCATCTGCTGACGGGGGATACGGCATTGCTGAAAACACGCAACGCGGCACGCAACATCGAGGAAGGCCGTACCCATCCGATACTGGTGATCTGCCGCAAGCCTCGGTGAATGCCGTCTATTCGCGCCGCCGGCACCGACGTGCGAGCGGCAGCGCCGTGCTCACATCAGGGGGCATCGCGCCGCCAACTGCGGCGCTAGCGCCAACGCGCGGTGATGCGGGCAAAGAGCGCGGCGTGGTCACTGAGCGGAGCGTCGCCGGCAAGACTCAACGCGTCCACGACTCCCGCCTCCTCGACGGAGAGACTGACATCGCGGCCGCTGCGATACAGCAGGTAGTCGACGCGNNGTCCACAAGCTGCACGTCGCGCGCGAACTGTCGCAGCTCCTCGCGGTCGCCCGGATCGCTCCACTGCAGGTTGAAATCCCCGCCGACGACGAGCGCGTGCTGATGACTGTGAGCGATCACGGCTCGACGCAGCTCATCGAGCTGACCCGCCCTGACGGCGCGGTCTGCCGCCGCCCGGCCAGCGTCCAGATGGACACCGTAGAGGTCCACCGCCGCGCCCTCTCCCAGACGCAGCCGCAGCCTGACGAACCCCTTGCTCGCCCAGCAGTCGTGACCACTGCCGAGCCAGCCGTGGCAGCGGCTGAACGCAACGCGATCCACGGCAACGATTCGGCTGGGCTGGACATCGGCGAGCACGGTCAAGCCCGATCCGCAGTACCCGCACAACATGAACAGCTTGCCCAGCAGCCACGAGCGCGCACCGTTTCCCCTCGCCCGCACGCGATGATTGACGGCCTCGACCAGCAGTTCGTGGAAGGCGAAGTCTTCTTGCACGAGAACGATGTCGTGGCCGTTCAGGTGACGGCCGATGCGGGGGATACGAACGGCGGGGTCGTCACCTGCAATCCACGCGGGCAGGCCGTGAATGTTGTAGGACAGCACGGAGAGCTGGTATTCGGAAGTCGGGGTCGTGCGAAGCGTGGCCTCCGCCCGGCGGTGGTCCGCCGCTGCACCCTCCTCATTGAGTGAGACCGCCTGAGCGCCCGGCGTGGCAAACGAAAACGCCGCCGCAAAAGCAAGACGCCGTAGCATCGGGTGAGCAGGCGATAGAAGCGCATGTCCCGAGGCGGGATTCAACAGCGAATACCCCATGTGCGTTAAAGCCTACGATGACGCGAGAATCGCTTCAGCGTCCGCCCGCCACCGCGTCATGCCCATCCGCGTGTAGGCGGCGAGAGCACTGCCGGCCAGCGCACGCGCGTCGGCGAGGTCGCCCTGCTCCGCGCTCAGCTCGGCGAGCGCCAGATTCGCATGAGCGACCTCCGGAAGCGCCCCCTGTGACGTGGCGACTTCTCGCGCGCGAGTGAGCGCGGCGCGCGCGGGCTCGACATCACCACNNCGCGAGCGATGCACAGGCCAAGCGTGCGACGGACGGGCGCTTCGAACGTGCGCAGCTCGTGCCGCGCGATGGTCGTCAGCTGCTCCGCGCACAGCGCCGCCGCCCGCTCGTACTGACCGCTCTCGCAGACGGCCATCGCCTCGGCAGCGCCGAACCAGACCCAGAGCAGCACAAGCGACGGCAGCCTCTCACGCTGCGCTGCCACCTCTTCCAACACGCTCAGCGCACCATCCGCATGATGGGCAACGGCGTGACTGCCGACCCAGACCATGAGGCTCCAGGGTAGCAGAAAATCGAGCTCGTTCTCGCGCACCAGCTGCAAGCCCTCCTCGACGAGCGGTATGGAGCGCTCCGTCTCGCCCTTTAGCATCAGGCCGAACGCGAGCCACGTCGAAGACATGGCACGATCGAACGGAAGCCCCGTCTCACGCGCGATGCGGCAGGCTTCCTCTCCGTGATCGATCGCTCGGGCAAAATCACCGACCAGCGCGTTGCTTCCGCACAAATTTCCGAGCCAGATGCAGGCAGACGTGCCCGTGGTCCCGAGGCGTTCGTGTCGGAACGTCGACTTGAGCTCCCGGGCAAACGGTTCGGCGATCTCGACGGCCCTGCGGAACTCCCCCTTACAGACGCGAGCAAGTGCGTTATTGGACACCGCCTGAACGAGCACGCGCGGATCGCCGACGTCGCGCGCGGCGCGCGCGGCCTGCTCGCCCACCTCGAGTGCCTGCTCGACATCCCCGAGGTGGTACAGCACGTGGGTCATGTCGGCGCCGATGACCGCCTCGCGCCGGCGGTCGCCGATCGATACCGCGAGCGAACGCGCCTCGGTCAGCCGGGTAAATAAATTTCGGTACTGCGCCAACGCACCGAGGGGGGGACGCATCTCGAAGCGAATATCGATGGCCATCGATAACGCCTCTTCGGACCGAGGCAGATGATCCAGCGCCGAGAGCGCCTGCTCGAAATGCTCCGTCGCCTCGCGGTATGCGGAATTCGCTACCGCCTTGTTGCCGGCTTGACGAAAATAGCGTATTGCCTCCGGCCAGAGCTCCGCCCGCTTCGCGTGGTAGGCGAGCAGCTCCGCCTGCTCACCGATTCGCGCCGCGTAGCGCGCTTCGCTCGCCCGCAGCGCCGCCTCGTGCAGCGCCCGCCGCTGACGGCGGAGCAGGCTGTCGTAGACGACACTCTCGATGAGCGCATGCTTGAACATGTACTCGGACGTCGGGAACGAGCGAGTCTCGAACACCAACTCCGCCGCTTGCAGCGCCGAGAGCGCTGACTGCAGCTCGGCTTCATCGACGGCAGCCACTGTCTTGAGCAGGTCGTACGGCACGACCCGTCCCAGCACGGAAGCGACCTGCAGCAGGCGCTTGTGTCCGGGCTCGAGCCGATCGATGCGGGCGCCGATCACCGCCTGGATAGTGTCCGGAATAGGGATGGCCGTGTCGGAGCGGATCAGCCGGTAGTTACCACGGGCGCCGGCGATCGTGCCCTGCTCCGCCAGAGCCCGGACGATCTCCTCGATGTAGAGGGGTCCGCCCTCGCTGCGCTGCTCGATATCGCGCTTCAGCACGCCGAGTGACGCGTCGGTGCCGAGCAGCTCGTCCAGCAGCTCGGCGCGCCGCGAAGCGGGAATGGGTCCCACATGCACCGGCACGAAATAGCTCTTTCCATACCACTGCTGACGATACTCGGGGCGACAGGTAACGAGCAGAAACAGCGATGCGGCGCCGAGGGACTCGACCATACGGTCCAGCACCTCCTGTGTCTCCGCGTCGATCCAGTGAAGATCCTCGACAACGAACAGCAGCGGCCCGTCCCGTGCCCGGCTCAGCGCCAGCTCGCGAACGGCTTCCACGATGCGCCGACGCCGCATGGCCGGCGCCAGCGACCACCAGCCGTCGTCGCTCACCTCGAGCTCCAACAGCGCCTGCAGCGGCGTTTGCAGCACGGCCAGCTCCGGCGCGAGCTTGCCCAGATAGAGACCGAGCTGCTCCGCCACCGTTCGCGCGTCGTCCTGCGGCGCGGCGCCGACCAGCTCACGCAACAGCTGCTTCAACGGGAGATACGGCGTATTTCTTCCATGGGGAGTGGCCGCCGCCACGCGCACCGTCCACTGGCGGACACCCGGGCTGCGGAGAAACTCATGCAGCAATCGCGATTTGCCCATCCCCGCTTCCCCAACGAGCGCAACGACCTGTCCATGCCCCGTCGCCGCCTCCGCTGCCGCCTCCTGCAGCACCGCCATCTCCCCCTCGCGACCCACGAAGCGGGTCAGTCCCCTGCGCGCCCGGCCTTCCCAGCGACTTGCTGTGCCAGACGGCCGAACGAGCTCATACTGCGGCAACGGCTCGGCGACACCCCGCACGGGCGGCGCACCGAGCGGCCGCCCTTCGATGTGGCCATCGACGAGGCGCCACGTGTGCCGCGTCACACGCACGGTACCCGGCTCGGCAAGCTGCTCCATGCGCGCCGCCACGTGCACCGCCGGCCCGTCCGCCTCGTAGTCGACGGTGAGATCGTTGCGAATGGACCGCACCACCGCCTCCCCGGAATTCAGACCGATGCGGGGTACGAGTGCGTCGTCGCCCAGCCTCGAGATGGCGTCGCGGATCTCCAGCCCGGCCAGACAGGCGCGCTGCGCGTGGTCCTCGTGCGCGATCGGCGCGCCGAACAGCGCCATGATGCCGTCGCCCGTGTACTGGTTGACCGTGCCCTCGAAGCGGTGCACCGCCTTCCTCATCGCGTCGAGCGCAGGCTGCACGCGATCGACGGCGGCCTCGGCGCCGAGCCGTTCGATCAGCGCTGTCGAACCGCATAGATCGGCGAACAGCACGGTCACGTGCTTGCGCTCGCCGTCCGCGGCCGTGCGTGAGGCAATAATCCGCTGGGCCAAGTCGTCGCCGGTGAACGCCTCGGCTGATGCTCCGTTCGGCGCTGCTGGAGAAACAGCTCTCTCTCGTATGCGCTTGCGGTGACCCAGTGCCGCAACGCCAAGCTCTTTCAGCTCTTCGTCGGTCAGCGTGGCGAGCTGATCGAACGCGATGGCGTTGTCCTCGAAGGCGTCGGCGTACTGACCGAGCCCCAACGCATCGAGCCACTGACGGATGTCGCGCATCGGCAAACATTACCGCGAACCAGGGCACGGACACCAGACACGGGCATTGGTTCAGCGCCGCCCTGCCCGGCCGCGCGCCGCCCCGCACATGCGCAGGCGGCCGCCGGCGGGTCTACACGCGCAGCCGGGCGTTCTCGGGAACGCACCGACCCATCGAACGCGGTTCTCTGAAGACGCCGAAGCGACTCAACCGGACCCCGGCCAATCCTGGTGAGTCTCCTCGGCGAACCGCAATTCGAGCCGCTCGAGGGTGTCCCCGGGCTGCTGCACAACGTCAACACCAACTGCGACATTCTGCTCGAGGCGAGCACTTCGCGGGATTTCCTACCGAGCGGCGGAAGCTGGCTGGGCACGTCCGATGTAGTTAACGGTCCATGGCGAGCCGGCGCGGTGTTGCCTAGTTCCTTCGGCAAGCTGTCGAACGATGATTATTGGCAGTCGGTGAAGCAAAGTACTCCCGGCAAGCGGGCCGTGCGCATACCGCAGCTGTTCACCGCCACCAGGCCGTCCGAATAGTTCGTCACTGAAGGCGAACCCCAGCACAGCCCGATATCGGGAACGATGTTGTTTTACGCCGCCGACGTGACGGGTTTCGAGGCAGGGGTTCCTGGCGAATCAGTCGTAAAGCCGTTGCAATGCCGGCTGAGGGCGCGCGTCAGTATCGTTCAGCAAGAAACCTTTCTCAACAGTCTCGAGGAAATCCACCACATAGAAAAACGCCACTTCGCCAGTGTCGCGTTCAATACGCCCAGATACATCCCGCCGCAAACAACGGCGCAGCGCGAAGAGGTGAGGTCTCACTGCCCCAGCTGGTTGAAGCACGACTTCGTCACCTCGTCGTACATCTGCGTTCTATATGCCGTTGAGGGATACATGTCCCAGATGCGATCCGCAATCAGTCGCGACACCTTCATGAACTCTCTGTTGCAATGGTGCGGTGCATCTTGTTCAAAAACGCGGGCGTCGACATCAAAGTCGATGTCACGAAGCAGAAACAAATAGTGCAGCAGCTCATGACCAATGCCGTAGGTGACCAGCTCGTGCGGCCATGTATCGATGGTGCNNCGGGTTGTCCGGATATTCAGCAGTCGGGTACTGAAAACCCATTTATGACACCAGGTAGCGATGCCGGGCAACACCCCTCTAGGACCCACGGCCGTTCGGCCAGGGCTTTCTGTGGCCGGGTTGTCGGTTCAGTGGGGCACCGGGGAATCCGGCCGGTCGGTCAGCCGGTTCTGAGCAGCGCTTTCAGGGCATTATTGCGGCGCGACGTGACGGCAGGCTCGTTGTCGGTGGAGAATCGTCGAAACACAGTGCCAAGGCGGGGCCATGTGGGAAATATCGGATAAAAGCATGGGACGAACCAAGGCGCTGCTGGAAGCCCAGGATAAAGAAGCGCGCAAGAAAATCTAAAACGCGATTCTGGACCGGGTGGACACGTTCGCGAAAGACGGCGTGATAGAAATCCCAAACCCGGCGATGCTCGTGCATGCCGTCAGACCCAAAGCCTAAAAATCGCAGAAAACCAGGCTCGCGCCTCACACGAAGCCGGTCGCATTTGTTGTGTTTTGCAGAGCGACACGCGCCACCGGCTCATGTCGCACCGTCCGCGAGCGTGGCTACGCTTGGGGCCGCCCCACCTCATTCAGGAACACGATCGTCGGCGCTCCCACCAGACCGGACTTGCGCATCGCCTCGCGCAGCTCGTCCGACTGAGCGAACGTCCGCGCCTGCTCCAGGGTGTCCCACTCGAGAAAGACAACGAGCTCGTTCGGATCGTCGGTGCTCTGCAGGATATACCCACCCTTGGAGCCAAAATCCTTGCGCATCGCCACGTTTCCGTCGAAGACCGACCGCCACTTTGTATAGTCGTCAACTTTGCCATGAAACATCATGTATGGCATTGGAAGCCTCCTGAACGTGTGAACAACAAAACGACGCTCGGTCGAATAGCGTGAGTATACCTGTTAATCATTTGATTAAACCCGTCAGCGTGCGGGAAAGCATGAAAATCTGTCGATTTCTGAGGTAGTCGTCGAGATATTCTGTGCTCATCTCGATCGTATCGACATATCTCGACCCCATGTCGACGGCGCCGGGGTGATGATCGGCGCCGATCATGACTTGTGCAGATTGGCATTCTTATCGATATATGAATGACTTGCGTGGATTCCCGGAGGGGCCAACATTCGGCGCTGATTCACAGGCGAACATGGCGCGGTGCGGCGTCTCGAGCGCAGTTCACAGTAACTTAGTTCGTTTCGCTTCTAGAGCGTTAGCGAGAGTCATGTGGGTCGACAACTCCAGGGCTGACCGCATAATGTTGACGACCATGCCTTGCCTGGACTCACAGGAGATGGCTGAAGCTCGAAAGCGCGAGTTGGGTATCGCCCGTTCCGTCGCCGCGACGCTTGGAGAGTCAGCGGTGGAAGCCGAAAATCGAGGCTGTTATTCGTTCAGCTCAACGCGAGTGGATTGGGGGCCCAGCGTACAAGCGGCCTGCGCCAGCAAGGTGAGCATTCCTCCAGACGATATCCCTCCGGATCACGAACCTAAGACGTTCAATGAGACGAGGGTTCAAGTCGCTAATGAAACGACGCTCGGTGCGGCACAGCGATGCGTTGAGCGTGGTCTGAGACCCACCGCGTTGAATTTTGCCAATGGCGTTTGAGTCCACTGCACTGGGCCACCGGGCGCGACCGCAAAACCCGACCCGGGTGGCCGTCAGCGAGCGAGTTGAGTATTGTTCGGGGACGGGCTGTGCCGCCGGGCCCCTGGCCCCGAGCCGGACCGCGGGGAGGCAGGTACTCG
>JABAHR010004258.1_pt2 | contig 16524 bp, 16 predicted proteins | sample 7062101 | NCBI WGS metagenome assembly JABAHR01 (sample SAMN14534553, study PRJNA622989) | marine sediment metagenome | biome: marine biome [ENVO:00000428]; feature: marine pelagic biome [ENVO:01000023]; material: deep marine sediment [ENVO:00002113] | place: India: Gulf of Kutch | collected... | reverse complement strand
GGATCGTTCACACCAAATATGTTTGTTTCTGACATCGGTAGAAGCTTAGGGGTTATGAATAGTACTCTTGCATCAACACCAAGAAGATCTGGAGGAAGTGGTTTTAGTAGTGGTGGTGGCTCGAGCGGAGGAGGATTTGGTGGCGGAGGTGGCGGATCCTGGTAGAAACCGCATATTTGAATATGGCACCCTATCCTATATACTACGTCATCTCAAATTTTAACTCAGAATAATAGACACATATGGAACCCAAATATATAAGAAATTTCTCAATCATAGCCCATGTAGATCATGGGAAATCTACTATTGCAGATAGGATTCTAGAATTCACTGGAACCCTGAGCGAGCGAGACAAGGAAGATCAATTCCTAGACCAGATGGAAATTGAGCGTGAGAGGGGAATAACTATAAAGGCCCAAGCAGTAAGGCTTAACTATAAAGCAGATGATGGTATCACCTATGGATTCAATCTTATTGATACCCCGGGCCATGTGGATTTTAGCTATGAAGTATCAAGAAGTCTTATGGCTTGTGAGGGTGCAATATTAATTGTGGATGCCTCTCAAGGCGTGGAAGCTCAAACTGTAGCAAATGCATATATGGCTGCAGACTCTGGGCTTGAGCTCGTGCCTGTAATAAACAAGATAGACCTTCCTGCCGCAGACCCAGAGCGCGTGCAGGGAGAGATAGAAGATGTAATTGGAATCCCAGCAGATGAAGCAATACTTACAAGCGCAAAAGAGGGAATTGGTACAAAAGATATACTTGAAGCAATCGTAAAACATGTGCCGCCTCCGCCAGATAAATCAAAAGAACCCCTGAAGGCTCTTATTTTTGATAGTTGGTTCGATTCCTACCAGGGAGTAGTGATGCTAATTAGAGTTTTTGAAGGAAGCATCAAAACTGCTGAGGAATTCAAATTTATGTCAACTGGTAAATCCTTTGAAGTAAGGACTCTTGGGATATTCTCACCAATAGCCAAAGAGGTGGATGAACTTACGACAGGAGAGGTTGGATTTGTCACTGCATCGATAAAAGAGATACATGAAGCTAAAGTGGGTGACACAATAACCTCTGTTGCAAGACCAACTGATAAACCTCTTCCAGGATTCAGAGAGATGAAACCTATGGTATTCAGCGGTCTTTATCCTATTGACACGGTTGATTACGATAAGTTAAAGGAAGCACTTGAGAAACTTGCTTTAAATGATTCCTCTTTAGTTTATGAGCCTGAGACATCTATCGCCCTTGGGTTTGGATTTAGATGCGGCTTTCTAGGCTTACTACACATGGAAATTGTTAAAGAGAGACTTGAGAGAGAGAATTTGAGCTTGAGCTAATATCCACCGCTCCAACTGTAATATATAAAACAACAGATAAGAACGGTGAAGTATCATATGTTGATAACCCAAGCGAGCTGCCATCGCCAGACAAGATGGAGCTTATTGAAGAGCCGCACGTATTGGTATCAGTCCACACTCCTGCTCAATATGTAGGCGCAATATTTGACCTCTGCATTAAAAAACGTGGTAACCAGAGGGATATTAAATATGTAACCGAAGATAGGGTAATCGTAGAATATGAGATACCACTTGCAGAAATAGTTTATGATTTTTATGACAAACTAAAATCTGTATCACGAGGGTATGCTTCAATGGACTATGAGCCTATCGGGTATCTGGGATCTAATTTGATAAAGCTTGATGTTCTAGTAAACGGTGAGGTTGTTGATGCTCTCTCGATAATTGTCCACAAAGACAGATCTTATGAACGTGGAAGAGAGCTTATACAAAAGCTTAGGTCACTTATACCAAGACAGTTATATGAGGTCATTATACAAGCCGCTATAGGAAGCAAAATCATAGCTAGGGAATCTGTAAAACCAGTCAGAAAAGATGTGACAGCAAAATGCTATGGTGGCGACATTACGAGAAAAAGAAAGCTCTTGGAGAAACAGAAAGAAGGTAAAAAACGTCTAAAACAGGTAGGTAATATCGAGATTCCGCAAGAAGCATTTCTTGCGGTTCTTAAGACTGGTGAATAATTCCAACCATATTATAAAAAAATTAGAATCTAAATCGACACGGTTTTAATCTTAACTATTACAGATCAGATTATCGGAGGCTTATTATGAGTTTACAAATCGAATTAGAAGAACTATATAACGGATTTAGTAAAAAGGTTCCACCTGAAATACTTAACACCATGCTCGATGCAACAAGAAGACTGGCGGACACAGGTATTGCTCAAAATTCATTACAAGTAGGTCAGAAAGCACCTGATTTTAACTTGCCTAATGTAAAGGAGAACCAGTAAATCCTCACTCTCTTCTTGAGAAAGGGCCAGTGGTATTGAACTTCTACACAGGCGGCTGGTGCCCATATTGCAACCTTGAGTTGAATGCTTACCAAAAACATCTTGGAGAAATAGAAGGGCCGGGTGCTTTTCTTGTCGCTATATCCCCACAAACTCCAGACAATTCTTTATCGACAGCTGAAAAGAATAACCTTAAATTTGAAGTACTTAGCGATAATGGCAATAAGACTGCTAATGAATTTGGCTTAGTGTTTAAGTTAGATCCATCACTTCATGAAATTTATACTAAGTTTGGTTTAGCTCTACCAAAATTCAATGGTGATGACTCCTGGGAAATACCTCTTCGTGGAACATATGTGGTTGGTAAAGACAGTACTGTTCAGTATGCGTTTGCTGATGCTGACTACACCAAACGCGCCGAGCCGGATGAGGTTATTGGGAAGCTAAAGGAAATTAGTTAATAGACGCTCGCTATTTGTTATTAGCTGACATCATCATTTCTGTGATTGCATATGTCGCTCCGCTAACGGCATTGGGGTCGGTTGCAACATTGATAAGCGAAGGAACGCCAGAAGATATTGCACGCTCGATAGCTCCATTAAGCTCTTTTGGATCATCGACAAACTCCCCGGAGCCTCCAAGGACTTTGACTATCTCGTGGAAGGGAGTTAATGCTAAATCGACACCTATTTTTGGTTTCTTCTTGCCGTATGTAATCTCGAGTTGATGCTTGGTCATACCCCAGGCTTGGTCATTACAGACTACAGCTACAAACGGAATCTTGTGACGGATTGCTGTATCAAATTCCATAAAATTCATACCCACTGCACCGTCACCTGTAATTAATGCAACTTGCTTATCAGGCCTAGCTACTTTTGTTCCGATGGCAAAGGGAACCCCAACTCCCATACATCCAAGCGGGCCACCTTTAACATAATGCCCAGGATTCATTACAGCGTAGTGTCCATCAGTCCATGCCTGAGTGTCACCTCCATCAATGACAAGCATTCCATCTGGACCTAACACTTCTTGAACAGCTTGCCCTACTCTAACTGGGTGTATAGGCTTTTTATTGGATGTTCTAATCTTATCTCCTTTTGATCGTTCTTTGTCCCTCAAGGAACTTGCTTTTTTGAACCATGAGCTAAAATTAGGTTTAACAGTATTTCGCTTTATATAGCTAGAAGTCTTTTTTAACACGCTGCTGACATCACCGACTATGCCTAAATCAGCAGGCCTATTTCTTCCAATTTCTGAAGATTCAATATCAACCTGTACAACTTTTGCTTTGGGGTTAAATGTCTTTCCAAAACCAATGTACAAGCTTAATCTTATTCCAAGCAGGATGATCAGATCAGACTCAGATGTTATTTTTCTAAATCCATTAGGGGCTGAGCCACTGGCAGGGCCAAAACAATTGGGATGTGCATCTGAGACAATCCCCCTTCCGAAGTTTAGGGTGAAAAGAGGTATATTTGTTGCTTGTATAAAACTTTGGATTTCCTTTTCCGCACCCGAATACCAAGAGCCACTGCCAGCAATGACCACTGGTCTTTTAGCTTTCTTTAGAAGTGAGACGAAGTCTTGTATTACATCTGAACTGGGCTCAGAATTAGATTTAGGAATCTTAGTGCTATAGCTTGATACTTTCTTTTCATCACACTTAGGATATAAAACCTCATAGGACATTCCCAGATATACAGGACCAGGTCTTCCAGTGATTGACCTTTTGTATGCATTGCTTACATATTCTGGAATTCTAAGAGAATCAAATATGGTACGAGCCCACTTAGTAATAGGAGCAGCCATAGCTTGTTGATCAATCTCTTGAAGGGAAAGTTTGTCATTCTCCTCCACGCCTGATCTGCCGGAAATGATAATAAACGGAGCATTGGACATATATGCCCCGGCAACACCAGTGAGAGCATTAGTAAATCCAGGCCCGGCAGTGACAAGACAGACACCAGGAGTCCTAGAGACTCGTCCATAAGCATCGGCTGCCATCGCTGCACCTTGCTCATGATGAGTGTCTATCAATCTGATCCCTAGTTTCTGACAAGCGTCATAGATAGGATTTATATGTCCACCAGCCAGAGAAAAAACTTCTCTCACGCCGAGGTCATGGAGGGTTTTTGCTACAAGATAACCCCCTTGCACTTTTGCCATGCTAACTCCTCCCGTGTTTTAATTACTCTATTACTTTTACATCTTTTACTATTTCAAATCAAATATCCTATGTTTAGTAATGTCATTTATAGCTTCTATATATCGGCATAAATTGGATATTGTGTTAGACTTAAACTCTAAAAATTTAGGAGGTAATCAGATGTCTGAAGAAGAACAGCAGCCACAGGAGAAGGGCGGAGTCCAAATGGACAGCCTTCAAAATTCGATTTTAATGGCTTTTAACCTAGGAGTACAATTCAATCAACAAACTCAAGGCACCGTAAGTGTTACAGAGGTTGTGGGTGAATTAGGACAAACAATCTATGGCAATCTTACTCAGGTATATGGTGAGAAGATGCAGGATGATTTACTCAGAGCTAACACAGAGTACTTTCTCCAAATAGCGATGATGGGTTATATAGTGCCTTCAATTTGCGCCTATGATGAAGAATTTAAAAACAGACTACTTCAACTAGTTGAGATGCGCGCTAAGAAAACAGAAGGCGAGCAAACAAGCGGAAGCATTATTACCACATAGGATATTCTATGGGCCAAAAAGTTCTTGGCGGAAGAGAAAAAGTAAAAGTAGCTGTAGTTCAGGCCTCTCCTGTTTTTATGGATAAGGAGAGGACTATAGAAAAAGCCTATAGTCTAATAAAAGAGGCTGGAAGCAATGGAGCCGAGCTCGTAACATTCTCAGAATCCTATATCCCAGGATATCCGGCGTACTATACCGTTGGATATGAGACCCCTCCTCACGAATGGACTGATTTCATGATTGCACTTCAGGATAACTCTTTACAGATTCCAAGTGAAGATACAAGAATTTTGGGAGAAGCGGCAAAAGAGGCCGGCACATATGTGGTCATGGGATGTAACGAGCTTGACGATAGACCTGGCAGTCAAACCGTATACAACACTCTCTTATTTATCGACAAAAATGGTGAGGTAATGGGCAAGCATAGAAAAATTATGCCTACCTACACGGAGAGAATCTATTGGGGCCAAGGGGATGCAAGCGATATAAAAGTTTTTGATACCGACATAGGTCGTATTGGCGGACTGATATGCTGGGAAAACCATATGACCTTAGTCAGAGCAGCAATGATCCACCGTGGAGAAGAGTTTCACATAGCAGTATGGCCTGGAAACTGGAGAAGAGGTGAAGAAAAGCTCCTTACTGCAGATACAAGCGAGGGTGGTATTAATTGTAATGTTCAGGCTCTAATAAAAGTACATGCTTTTGAAGCAGGGGCTTTTGTTCTAAGCGGATGTGGTTATCTGGACTCAGATGATTTCCCCGAGATATGGCATGGAATAAGAGACGGAGAGCACATTAATTACGACTGGGCCAAGGGTGGAAGCTCAATAGTAAATCCCGCAGGAAGATATTTGGCGGAACCAAATTTTGAGAAGGATGCAATTTTATATGCGGATTGTTATGCAAATCAGATAAAGGCAGTAAAAGCAGTTTTTGACTCCCTTGGGCACTACTCAAGGTGGGACATTGCTCAACTTGCGATTAGAAAAGGAGGTTGGGAGCCTGAGTTTTATTTGACTGATTCAAAGCTTAAAAAAATCTCTGAGCAGTATGAAATAAGTATAGAAAACCTAGAATCTATAATTGAAGAATTAAACCAATCCGATCAAAACTAATTCAATCAAGGGGAAAGCTCTTCCATTTGACTATTTAATTCACTTTCTATAATAGATTTAATCTCTTGAAGTTTTTGATCATCCTCCGCTTCAAAACGCAGAACTAGCGCAGGTTGTGTGTTTGATGCACGAATTAATCCCCAGCCATATGGGAATTCAATTCTAACTCCATCAATATCTATGACCTGATGTTCTTGAGCCAACTTATTTTTCACTCTTTCTACAAGCTCAAACTTAATCTCTTCTGGGCATTCTAATCTTATCTCAGGTGTAGATACAGAGTGAGGAATGTCACCTAGAAGTTCAGATACTTTTTTGCCAGTGTGCGAGATAATCTCAAGAAGCCTCAAAGCCGCATATAAAGCATCATCATAGCCAAAAAACTTATCAGCAAAAAACATGTGCCCGCTCATCTCTCCAGCCATATGGGCCTCTTCTAGCTTCATTTTGTTCTTTATTAGAGAATGACCGGTTTTCCACATAATTGCCTCTCCACCAGCAGCCTCAATACCTTTAAAAAGCCTTGTTGAGCATTTAACATCGCCAATGAACTTTGAACCTGGCTCTCTAATTAAAATATCCCTTGCGAATATTAGGACTAGCATGTCCCCCCAGATAATTTCTCCCCTCTCATCAATAACTCCAATCCTGTCACCATCCCCGTCGAAACCAAGACCTACTTCAAGGTTGTTATCCCTAACCGCATCAATTAGTTCAGCCAAGTTTTCCTCAACAGTTGGATCAGGATGATGGTTAGGAAAGGTGCCGTCAGGGGTTTCATAAAGCTCGACTATCTCACAACCAAATTCTCTAAATACTTCCGGGCCGATAATTCCTATCATTCCATTTCCATAATCTGCCGCAATACGAAGACCGGGTTTAATATTGAGGTTCTCTTTTAGAAATTTTATATACTCATCTCTTATATCAGCTTCTTGAACATTCCCGGAGCCTGATGCAAACTCTCCGCTCTCAGCAATTTGTCTTATCTCCTGAATCTGTTCTCCAAATAGTGAATTTTGTCCTACAGATAATTTGATACCGTTATACTCTCCTGGATTATGGCTAGCTGTTATCATAACACCGCCGTCAACATCAAGATTATACAAAGAGAAGTACAGCATCGGAGTTGCGACCATTCCTATATCTAGAACACTTATTCCAGTAGAGTTTAGCCCCTTGGCAAAAGCAGCTGAGAGCTCAGGTGAAGTAATCCTACAATCTCTTCCCATCGAGATAGTGGAGGCTTTTAGTTTTCTCATATAGGTGCCGTAGGCTTTACCAATAGTTTCGAAAACTTCCTCATCTATATCCTTCCCAGTAACTCCCCTTATATCGTATTCTCTAAATATTCCAGGATTTATGCTCACGTATGATTTTACCTCCACATCGATTTCTCACTATAATTAATTCGATTGAAAATAATACAGTATAAAGATTACATTTAAAGTCCCGGCTTGACTTTAAATTTTACCCCTTTTATCCTTTGTCCCCATGATTTCACCCTCATTCAAAGAATTTAAGAAAAAACTCAAGAAAGGCAATCTGATACCAGTCTGGCAGGAAGTGCTGGCAGACTTTGATACACCAGTATCAGCTTTTAAGAAGATTGAGAGGGGAAAATACTCGTTTTTGCTTGAGAGTGTTGAAGGTGGAGAGAAGTGGGGACGTTACAGCTTCCTTGGCTCAGAGCCAACAGTTATCTTCAAATCTAAAAACGGAAGTATCGAAATAACTGAGAATGGTAGGACCAAAAAGAGTAAAGGTGACCCTATTGATGCACTAAGAGATTTAATGTCCCGATACAAACCGGTACCCACTCCAGAGCTTCCAAGATTCCACGGAGGAGCGGTAGGATATTTTAGCTATGATATTGTAAGACATGTAGAAGATTTGCCAGTGCTCGGGGTGGATGATCTAGGCCTCTGGGACGCACTTTTTATAATCACAGACTCAGTGCTTGTCTTTGATAATGTGAATCACAAGATAAAAATAATATACAACGCCTACGTGCCTGATGCTAAAAATGCAAAAAAAGCTTACGACCAAGCTGTATCCAAAATCGAAGATATTGGAAAAAAACTAAGAAAACCTGTGAGTTTATATAAGGAGAATAAAACTCAAGTTAAAAAGGGATCTCCTAAACTCAAATCTAATTTTATACCTGAAGACTATAAAAAGGCAGTACGTAAAACCAAGGAATATATTAAAGCAGGGGATATTATTCAGGCAGTAATTGCTCAGAGGTGGAAAACAAAACTTGATGTTGACCCGTTTGATTTATACAGATCACTTAGGGTATTAAACCCTTCACCATATATGTTCTATTTGAATACGAAAACGGAAACACTAGTAGGTTCATCTCCTGAAGTAATGGTTAGGGTTGAGGATGGACAAGTTGAGAGTCGTCCGATTGCAGGAACAAGGCCTAGAGGAAAGAATGAAAAAGAAGATTTGAAGCTTGAAGAAGAACTCTTGGCCGACCCTAAGGAAAGAGCAGAGCATATAATGCTTGTCGATTTAGCAAGAAACGATCTTGGGCGCATCTCTGACACTGGAACTGTAAAAGTCGATGAGCTTATGATAATAGAGCGTTACTCACATGTAATGCACATAGTATCAAACGTAATTTCAAACTTGAGTAAGAAAAAAGATGCTTTTGATGTTCTGAAGGCCACTTTCCCGGCAGGGACTCTCTCTGGAGCGCCAAAGGTAAGAGCAATGGAAATTATTGAGGAAATGGAGCCAGGCAGACGTGGTGCTTACGGCGGGGCAGTGGGATACTTTAGTTTCTCAGGCAATATGGATACTTGTATTACAATCAGAACATTTGTTATTAAAGACGGTGAGATTAATATTCAAGCTGGGGCAGGAATAGTTGCTGACTCAAAGCCACAAAGAGAATACGTAGAGTGTGTAAATAAAGTAAAAGCACTTGTCAGAGCAATAGAGGTTACAAAGTCAGGATTATAAGAGAAATAATATGATATTGATGATAGACAATTACGATTCTTTTACTTACAACTTAGTTCACTATTTAGCCGAGCTAGGTGAAGATGTTGTAGTACATAGAAATGATAAAATAGAGCTTGAAGACATTGGCAAACTTGACCCGGATATGATGGTGGTTTCTCCTGGGCCCTGTACTCCAAAAGAAGCAGGAATTTCAGTTGAAGCAATTAAGGAATTTGCAGGCCGCATGCCTATTCTTGGAGTATGCCTCGGGCATCAATCCGTGGCTTACGCATATGGGGCAGAGATTGTAAGAGCTGACAGACTTCTTCACGGTAAGACCTCTGAAATACACCACGATGGAAAGACCATCTATAAAAACATTCCAGATCCTTTTGAAGCTACCCGCTATCATTCACTTCTTGTAAACAAGAAATCACTTCCTGATGCTTTCGAAATTACCGCCTGGACTGACGAGGGAGAAATAATGGGGATAAGACATAAAGAGCATCTAATCGAAGGCGTTCAATTTCATCCTGAATCTATTCTTACTAAACATGGAAAAAGCCTTCTCAAAAATTTTATTACTATTGCTAAGAAGAAAAATAGAAGATAAGTAAGGAAGATTGACCCGAGCATACGCTCGGTTAGATTATGTATGTTTTTATTACTAGATAATATTAAGGAGCATCACTATGGAGTTACTATTCAAACCACGCGATCCTAAATATATAGGAAAAGGAAACCTTCCATTTGGCAGTTTCAATGAAACCACAAAATGGGAACCGATAACTAAGTACCTAGAAAAAGGCGCAGAGTTGTTTCCCGAAAAGACCATGTTCAGGATGGCTGATGCAGAAGGAAATATAATTGGAAATTACAGTTACGAAGAAACAAATAACTGGGCAAATAAGATTGCAAATGGACTGATCAAGGACTTCGGGATAAATAAAGGCGATAAGGTAGCAATTTATATGCTTAATCGTGCCGAATATGTTGTCTCGATTATAGCGGCTCACAAAACTGGTGCAGTCCAGGTACCAATTAATAAAGACGAAAAAGGTGAGAGATTAGCGTACGTAATTAACTACTCTGAAACTAAGGCACTTGTAGTAGATCAAGACAGTCTTCCTTTCATAGAAGAAATTGCTCAAGATCTAACAGATGTGAAGGTTATTTTTACTGTTGGTGGATCTGATGATGTTAAAGATATAGGTGGGATTAAAACACTGCCGTTTAGCACTTTTGATGATTACTCTAATGATAATCCAGGCGTGGAAGTTACAACGCAAGACGTGGAGAGATGCATGTTCACATCTGGTACCACCGGCATGCCTAAAGGAGTGTCCAGAAACCATGGTGGCGTAGTTCTAACAGTTAGAGGTTATATCCAGCAATCTGGAGTAAGGAGTGAAGATATACTAATGAGTGTACTAACCCTTGGGCATGCTAATGCCCAGGTTATGGCGCTTTTCACTGCAATCGGATCTGGCTCAACAGCAGTTTTTTATCCTCGTTTTTCAGCCTCAAACTTCTGGAAATGGGCTACAGAATGCGGAGCAACACATGTAAATATGCTAGGAGCTGTAGCTGAGTATCTCTGGGCTGCTGATCCAACAGAATGGGATGACAAACATAATGTACGTGTAGTGCTCTCGGGACCAGCTCCTCGTAACTTGGAAGAATTTCAAAAAAGATTTAACACCCGCACAATTGATGGATACGGATCAACTGAGATGGGAATGGTGCTTTGGAAAGATGCAGAAGACCACAGACCTGGCTCATCAGGATATCCGATGGAAGGATACTACGTCGAGCTAAGAGACCCAGAAGACACTAGTAAAGTAATGCGCCCGTTCTGGGACCCAACTGATAGCCTAACCCCTCCTGATGAGGCAAAGGGATTATTATTTATTAAGCCTCTAATTCCGCATACTACGCTTAATGAATATTTCAAAGATGAAAGAAGAACCAGAGAAGCTTTTGATGATGATGGGTTTTTTAACTCTGACGATTTATTTGCTGCAGGTATAGATGGCAGGTTCTACTTTCAGGGACGCTTTAGCAGAATCCGCGTATCTGGAGAGAACGTAGATCCCATAGCAGTACAAGATGTAGCAATGCAGCATGAGGCTATTCAAGAGGCCATAGCTGTTGGTATCAGGCTTCCAAATGTCTCTGACGATGAAATAAAGCTGAATATTACATTAAAGAGAGATGCAAACTTTGACCCAGTGGAATTTTCTAAATGGATGGCCGAGCTAGCGCCGGTATTTATGGTACCGAGGTTTATAGAAGTTTATCCTGATGGATTCCCTGTTACTGCAACACAAAAAATAAGGGTTGCTGAGATAAAAGAAATTTCAGATAACACATGGGATAGAGCCACAACAGATCTTAAATTCCGTTCAAGGTAGCTTAGAGAAAAACCATAAAGATAAAAGCTGCGTAGAGAATCAGCAACGAAATCCCTTCAATTCTGCTAATTCTTTTCCCAGTCATCATAATCGGCAGTATTATGATTGAGAAGAATAACATTACTGGAAATTCAAACCTAAGTAATGCGTTGTCTACAGTGATCGGGTGAATAATAGATACAAGCCCAAGTATTCCAATATTAAATATATTACTTCCTATTATATTGCCAACTATTATGTCGTGCTCTCTTTTTAGGGCAGCGACAATCGTTGTGGCCAGCTCCGGTAATGAGGTGCCAATAGCAACAGCTGTAATACTAATAACGAGTTCGCTTATACCAATTATACGTGCAAGAAAAATTGCAGAGTCCACTACAAACCTAGCGCCAACTACCAGCCCGACTAAGCCAAGAACTATAAAAAGAATCTGTTTCCATACAGATCCGTTCTTGCCTAGAAATTCTTCATACTCTTTTTCTATAAGCTTGGGCTCTTCTCTGGAAGCAAAGTAACTGTAGATTGTAAAAACAATTAAAGCCCCAAACAAAAATAAACCTGAGATCAAGCCCAAATTAAATTTCCAAGAAATTGCATAAAGTATTACTGATAAAACTATCATTATTGGTACTTCTGCTTTGATTAGTTTACCTTGAATAATAAGCGGACTAATCACTGCCCCTATACCGAGTATCAAGCCTATATTCGATATGTTGCTACCAATAATATTGCCAAGCACAACATCATTTGCTTCTTTTAGGGCTGCTATCAAACCTACAACAAACTCAGGAGCTGAGGTTCCAAATGCAACTACAGTCAAACCTATAACAACTGGGCTTATGCCAAGTATACGGGCTAATCGAGACGCGCCTTTTACCAGCCCTTCTCCACCAAGAAAAAGCATTAAGATTCCAGCAACAAATAAAACCATAGAAAGTCCAGCATTCANNATATAAAGTCCAGCATTCATAATAAACCTCTCATCTGTTTTCGAACAAAACTATTAGAATTGATAAATACTGGTGGTAACAATCACTGCCCGACAATAATCATACACGTATATAATGAATAAAACTAAACTTGAAATATTAGCTATGCTAAATATCAGTTTGACAAGTGTATCTATATAGAATTATATTATTCGCTGGTCTGTAACATAGAAAATAAGTAAGGAGGATTGCAATGCGGTTATTATTCAAACCCAGGGATTCACAATACCTGGGAGAAGGAACACTTCCGTTTGGTAATTTTGAAGACACTACGGAGTGGCAGCCAATTACAAGATGTTTGGAGATGGGGGCTGAACAATTCCCAGACAAAGCAATGTTTAAAGTTGCGAACAATGATGGAGTAGTTAGTGAAAGCTACACATATAAAGAAACAAATGAGTGGGCTAACAGAGTTGCCAACGGTCTTAAGGACGAGTATGGAATTAAAAAAGGCGACAAAGTTGGAATGTATATGCTCAACTGTTCAGAGTATGTAGCTTCAATTATCGCAATTCATAAAATAGGTGGTGTTCAGGTACCTATTAACAAAGATGAGAAGGGTGAAAGACTCGCTTATGTTATCAACTATTCAGAGATGGTAGCTCTTGTCGTTGACCCTGGAAGTTTGTCATTCCTAGAAGAGATTGCTGGTGATTTAGAAAACTTGCAGGTTATCTTCATGACTGGAGATGCTGGTGATGTTCCTTCAGATATAGGAGGAATTAAAACACTTCCATTTGCTACAGCATTTGATAATGCTTCAAGTGAAAACACTGGAGTTGAGGTAACAACTCACGATATGGAAAGATGTATGTTCACATCAGGTACAACTGGAATGCCAAAAGGTGTTGCAAGAGACCACGGTGGTGTGATTATGACTGTTAGATCATACCTGCAGCAGCAAGGTGTAAGAAGTGAAGACACTCTTATGAGTATTCTCTCTCTTGGACACGCAAATGCTCAGGTTATGGCCCTTTTCAGTGCAATGGGAGCAGGAGCAACTGCAGTGTTCTTTACAAGATTCTCAGCTTCAAGCTTCTGGAAATGGGCGACAGATTGCGGTGCTACATGTGTAAACATGTTAGGAGCTGTTGCTGAATATCTATGGGCAGCTGAGCCTACAGAATGGGATAAAACACATAAGATCAGAATCATGCTTGGATCCCCAGCACCAAGAAACTTAGCTGAGTTTCAGGAGCGCTTCGGTGTTAGGGTAATCGACGGATATGGTTCTACAGAAATGGGTATGGTACTTTGGAAAGACCCTGAAGACCACAGACCAGGTTCATCAGGATTCCCGATGGATGGATACTATACTGAGCTTAGAAACCCAGAGGACATTTCAGAAGTCATGAGACCTTTCTGGGACCCATATGAAGACCCAACACCTCCAGACGAGGCCAAAGGGTTACTTTATATTAAACCCCTCGTACCACACACAACATTGAATGAGTATTTTAAAGATGAAAGAAGAACCAGAGAAGCTTTTGATGATGATGGGTTTTTTAACTCAGACGACCTATTTGCAAGAGGAATCGACGGAAGATATTACTTTGCTGGTAGATTCAGCAGAATTAGGGTGTCTGGTGAAAACGTTGATCCGATAGCGGTTCAAGACGTAGCCAATCAGTTTGAGGCTATTCAAGAAGCTATAGCTGTTGGTATTAGGCTTCCAAACGTATCAGATGACGAAATCAAGCTAAATATAACCCTTAAATCTGGAGCAGAATTCGACCCTGTAGAGTTCAGCCACTGGATGGCAGAGAAGGTTATGGTAGCTATGGTGCCAAGGTTTATCGAAGTTTATGAAGATGGTTTCCCTGTAACAGCAACACAGAAAATTAAAGTTGCTGAGATTAAAGAAATCACAGATAAAACCTGGGACAGAAACGAAGCTGGTATTAAATTCAGCGCAAGAAAGTAGTTTGTTGTTAAGAAAATCCATGTCATATCGCCTCATCGAGTTATGACAGATAATGATAGAAAATTTATGCTCCTGGCTATTGAGCAAGCTCAATTAGCCGGGAGTATCGGTGAAGTACCCGTGGGAGCAGTAGTTGTCGACAAAGACAATCGAATCCTTGCCTCTTCTCATAACCTAAGACAAACAAATCAAGATCCTACCGCACATGCAGAAATTGTAGCTATTAGAGAAGTATCACAAAAAATAGGAAGCTCCAGACTAGATGGAATGACACTATATGTCACACTTGAGCCTTGTGCTATGTGTATTGGTGCTATAGTGCTGGCGAGGATCAGTCGTTTAGTATTTGGATCAAGAGACCCTAAAGCTGGTGCAGTATTTTCAGTCTACAATATCGGAGTAGATGATAAATTAAATCATAGTGTGGAAGTTAAAGAAGGGGTGTTTGAGACAGAGTGTTCAAATCTTCTCAAAGAATTCTTTAAAGCTCGAAGGTGATATATCCTAAATACTAAACTTTTCCAGTAATAATTTGGATAATGTTTCCTATGCGGCTGGTATCTTCCTCGCCCGCCAACTTATCTAGTTCTCCCTCGTCTAGCCATACACCATCACAGTTGAGGCAACGGTCAATCTTTATACCTCTGAAGGTAACTTCATTTAAGTCAGCACCACACTTAGGACATTTCATATAACAAACTGCTTTTGTCTGCTCTCTCTGTTCGTCGGAATGCTGTTCCTTAAGCTGCTCTTTCAAGCGCTTGGTTTTTTCAGCTTCTTCCTTTGCAATGAACTCATCTTCTGCTTTTATTTTATTTGGAGCCATGTTTTATCTCCTATTAAGTTTAGTTAATTATAACCTAACCCCTTGAATGATGAGGTGTAATTATTATTCTTTTTTGGTCTTTTTCTTCTTTGGTTTCGTAACCAACACCACCTTCTCTTTTAAGAGCTATATAGGCCATTCTTCTCTCAGAAGCCGACATAGGATCAAGGGATATTGGTTTTTTACTTTTTCTTACCTTTTTAGCTGTGTCTCTAATAAGTCTGGATATTTTGTCCTCTCTTCGTCTCTTATATCCATCAATATCGATGTGTATCCTTTTCTCTCTTCCACCTTCAGATGAGCGACCGGATATCTTGCCGATTATGTATTCAAGGGCCTTTATCATCTCACCACGTTTACCAATTAGCAGACCCTTATCGTTTGTGTCCTTAATATCTAATTTTATACGATCATTTGTCTCTCTAATACCGACAGAATAAGTAGGAACCAAATGTTCGAGAATGGATTCTAATGCTTTCTTGGACTTAAGACCCTTCTCACTTAATTTTTCATTCTTAACGGTGATTCGGACCTTGGCATCTCTGCCACCAATACCTAAAACACCTTTTGAGCTCTCTTGTAGGACTTCAATATCTACCTCGCCTCGCGAAACTCCCAATTCCTCACAGGCACTGATTGTGGCATCGGATACAGTTTTTCCTTGTTTTTCTAATACTATCGGCATAACTATCCTCCCTCTAAGGCCATTACTTTACGGTTAACGTAGATCTGCTGCAGTATCGATAACATATTGCTCACAGTCCAGTACAGTACTAACCCTGAAGGTAAATTCCAAAAGAGAAATACAAAAAATATTGGCATATACTGCATTAATTTCATTTGTAGCTGCATTTGCTCTCCGCCCATTGCGGCGCTCATAGGTGTCATCTTCTGAGCAAGGAACCATGCTGCACCCATTATAATCGGCAGTAACCTAAATGGGATATCTATCACAGGTATCATGAAGAGCATATCTGGTTCTGAGAGATCCTGAATCCATAAGAAAGGACTGTGTCTTAGATCAATAGAGTGGCGCAATATGTCGTATATTGCTATAAATACCGGAAATTGAATCAACAGCGGTAAACATCCTCCCAATTGACTGAGAGGGTTTATTCCGTGTTTTGAGTATAGAGCCATAAGCTCAGTGTTTTGTTTGGCCTTATCGTCTTTGTATTTTTCTTTGAGTGCATCCATCTCGGGCTTGATCTTCTCGGTCTTTAAAGCCATTTTCTTCATTGAGATCATAGACTTAACAGTGAGAGGGAAGAAAAGAACTCT
>JABAHR010002964.1_pt1 | contig 16536 bp, 14 predicted proteins | sample 7062101 | NCBI WGS metagenome assembly JABAHR01 (sample SAMN14534553, study PRJNA622989) | marine sediment metagenome | biome: marine biome [ENVO:00000428]; feature: marine pelagic biome [ENVO:01000023]; material: deep marine sediment [ENVO:00002113] | place: India: Gulf of Kutch | collected... | reverse complement strand
TATCGGTCGCGATCTGCAATTCATCCGCATCAGCGGCACGCTGGTCGGCGGTGCGGCGGGCGTCGCCATTTATCTGATCTCAGAGGTGCTTCCGCGCGCGCTAACGTAGCTCCCGGCGCAAAACCTTGCCGACGTTCGTTTTAGGTAGCTCATCTCTAAAGACGATCTCGGCAGGAATCTTGTAGCCCGTAAGCTGCTCGCGCAGATACGCCATGAGCGTTTCCTCAGTGAGCGCCGGATCCTTGCGCACGATGAACATGCGCACTGCCTNNACTGCCTCACCGGACTCCTCGTGCGCGAAACCGACGGCGGCGGCCTCCAGAACCCCTTCGTGCATGCTCGCGACATTCTCGAGCTCGTTTGGGTAGACGTTGAAGCCGGAGACGATAATGACATCCTTCTTGCGATCCTCGATGTAGATGAACCCCGATTTGCTCATGCGTCCGATATCGCCCGTGCGGAACCAGCCCCCTTCGATCATGACCTCGGCGGTCGCTCGAGGGTTGTTCCAGTAACCGCTCATGACTTGAGGACCACGTACGCAAATCTCGCCAACCTCCTCGTACGCGAGCGGCCGACCATCGTCGTCTCGAATGCTGACCTCTGTGGAAGGTAATGGAACGCCAACGGAGTCATTGAACGTCGAGCCGACGAGCGGATTCGCGGCGACGATCGGTGAGGTCTCGGTGAGCCCATAGCCCTGAACGATAGGTCCGCCCGTTTCGCGCTGCCAGGCCTCGGCAACGGATCGCTGAACGGCCATTCCGCCGCCCATCGTTACCTTGAGCTGACTGAAGTCGATACGCTGAAAGTCAGGCGACTCGAGTAACGCATTAAACAGCGTGTTGACGCCGGTGAGGTAGTTGATGGGTTCTCTTCGGAACTCCGTAATGAGGCTCTTCAGATCGCGCGGGTTCGTGATCAACAGATTCACACCCCCGAGCTCGATGAAGCAGAACAGGTTCGCCATCAACGAGAAGATGTGATAGAGCGGCAACGGCGTGGCGGCGCGCTCACCACCATCCTCGAGTGCCGGACGTGCCCAAGCTACCGACTGCAGCACGTTGCTGACGATATTTCGGTGGGTGAGCATTGCCCCCTTCGCGACACCGGTCGTTCCTCCGGTGTACTGCAAGAAAGCAAGATCCTCCGGACCGACGTCGGCTTGCGCATACGGTAGGTCGCTGCCCGCGCGTAGTGCATCGAGATAACGAACGACGTTGGGGATGCTCCAGGGCCGAACGAGGCGTTTGACATGCTTGAGGACAAAGTTTGTCAAAAGTCGTTTCAACGGCGGGAAGTGATCGCCGAGCTCGCTGACGATTACGAGCTCCAAGGAGACATCGTCTAGGACTGCCTCGACGGTCGAGGCGAAATTCTCCAGCACGATGATTGCGCGCGCGCCGCTGTCGCGGAGCTGATGCTCGAGCTCCCGCGGCTTGTAGAGGGGATTGACGTTGACGATAGTCAGACCGGCTCTGAGCAGTGCCGCAATGACGACCGGATACTGGATGAGATTCGGCAGCATGACGGCAACGCGATCGCCGTGCCGTAGCTCGTCGCGTGATTGTAGGAAGGCTGCCAACCGGCGGCTCGCCGTATCGAGCTCTGCAAAGGTCATCGATACGCCGAAGTTCTCCAGTGCCGGGAGATCAGCGTAGCGCTCGAAGCTCTCTGTGAGCAGCTCGTTCAGAGAAGCGTAGCGCTCGGGGTCGATTGTCGCTGGCACCCCGTCGGGGTAGGCCGCCAGCCACGGCTCTGCGGTCACGCTGCGCCCACCGTCATCAACCGAACATCAGCGTCAGAGGAGATCCGCCAGAACCGCCCAGACGTTCTCTAGCATCACCTCGTGGCCGCGGGCGTTCGGGTGCATGCCATCCGATTGCATGAGATCGTCGTTCAGCGCGACGTCCTCCATGAGGAAGCCGACGAGCGGTATATCGAAAGCCGCGGCAAGCTCCGGATAGATGCGCGCGAACGCTCCCGTATAGCTTGTCCCGTAGTTCGGCGGGATCTGGATGCCCGTGAGGATCGGCGCCGCGCCGCTATCACGCGCGAGCTCGATGATTCGACTCAGATTCGCGCGCAACGACTGCACGGGCTGGCCGCGCAGACCATCGTTCCCGCCGAGCTCGACGATCACGATGCTCGGCTCGTGCGTGTCCAACAGCGCCGGAAGCCGAGCCAAGCCGCCGGAGCTCGTGTCGCCCGTAATGCTGGCGTTAACGACCTCATATCCGTACCCTTCAGCCCGCAGGCGCTCTTCGAGCATCGATACCCAGGACTCGCTGATATGCAGACCATAGCCGCTGCTCAGCGAGTCACCGAGCACGACGATTGTGCTCTCGACCGGCCACGCGGGCTGCGCCCCGGCCAGAAGAACAAGCGCCAGGCAAAGAGACTTGAGCTGAGCGCGTACGGAAGAAATGCCCGAAGGAAGCATGGCCGCTGGAGACTCCTTACTCGTCGCTGAGAACCTGACTAAGAAGGTTACCAGCCCCGAAGGCGAGCTGACCATCCTCGACGACGTCAGCCTCGACATCGGGCGCGGAGAAACCGTCGCGGTCGTTGGGCCGTCAGGGGCAGGCAAATCGACGCTTCTGGCGCTTCTCGCAGGTCTCGACGAGCCCAGCTCGGGCGGCGTCTGGCTCAACGGTGTCGAGCTCACAGCACTCGACGAGGACGGTCGTGCCCGGCTGCGCAACCGCCAAGTCGGCTTCGTCTTTCAGTCCTTCCACTTGCTGCCGTCATTGACGGCTCTGGAGAACGTTCTGCTGCCGCTCGAGCTCAGCGGCACTGAGCAAAACGATGCGCGAGCGCGCCAGGCACTGAGCCAGGTCGGGCTCGACAGCCGATTGCATCACTATCCGCGGCAGCTCTCAGGCGGTGAAAGGCAGCGCGTCGCAATCGCGCGAGCGTTCGTGACCGAGCCTGCGTTGCTGTTCGCCGACGAGCCGACGGGCAACCTCGACAACAGGACCGGCGCTCACATTCTCGATCTGCTGTTCGAGCTCAACGCAGCGGCGAACACGACGCTCGTGCTCGTCACACACGACCTAACGGCCGCGCAGCGCTGTCACCGCATCATCGAGCTCGCCTCGGGCCGACTCGTCGGGCCCGAGGAAACCTGACTGGATCGCCGCTGCCGTTTTCGTTTCGCGCGGGATCACCGCGACTTTCTCGGTTAACGCGAACCGTCGGACGAGGGCACGTGTGCAATACCTCGATAGAGCGTCTCTTCGGTCCGCGAGGGAGAGGTGTTGCACACGGGACCTCGCGATGCGCTGGCGCGAACACGCGCCACAGCCTCAGACGAGGCGGCGCAACGTGCCGCCGTTGACAAAGTCGCTGATATTCTCGGCGACCTGATCGAGCGCACGCTGGCGGGATTCTCGCGCGGTCCACGCGATGTGCGGCGTAAGAATCAGATTGGGGATGCCGGGCTCGAGCAGCGGCTCGTCACCGCGCGGCGGCTCAACCTCCATAACGTCGATGCCCGCGCCGCCGATCTTCCCTGCTTTGAGCGCAGCAACGAGCGCCTGACTGTCGATGAGTGCGCCGCGGGCCGTGTTGATGAGTAACGCATCGTTTTTCATCAGATCCAGCTGCGCCTCTCCGATCAGACCCCGTGTTGCGTCCGTCAACGGACAATGCAGGCTCAGAACATCGGCGCTCTTTAGCACCTCGTCGACGGGCATACGGCCGTTCGGAATCTCGCCCTCCGGCGTACCTGGACGCGCGCCTACGAGAACGTTCATACCCATGCAGCGCGCGAGCTCGGCGACGCCGCCACCAAGCGTCCCATAGCCGATGATGCCGAGGTTCTTTCCCGTTAGCTCCTGAATCGGATAATCGAACAACGCAAACGTCTCGCTGCTCTGCCATGCACCCGCGTAAATGGCGGCCTGGTATTCAGCGAGCTTTCGCGTGAGTCCGAGCACGAGCGCAAACACGTGTTGCACAACAGCCGCTGTGCAATAGTCACGAATGTTCGCGACGCCGACGCCACGTTGCTCGGCGGTCTTCACGTCTACGTTGTCCGATCCCGTTGCCGCCAACACAATGAGCTTGAGCTGGTCGCTTTCTTCGATCGCATCGGCATCGACGCGCGCCTTGTTGACGATCGCAATATCCTTACAGTCGAGCCGCTCGGCAGTCTGCTCGAGGGGGGTGGACGTGTAGTAGGCAACATCGGCCAGCGCATCGAGCGGCCCGGTATCGACGCCCGGCCCGAGCGTGGCAAAATCGAGGAACGCGGCTTGGAGGCGCTTCGTCATAGCCGCGAAGCTTACACCACTGCGCGATGGCGCCTGCATAATGAAGACGGCCAAGCAAGCCAAGACTGCCCCGTTCTGGGAGCGAAAAACCCTCGCAGAGATGACGGACTCCGAGTGGGAGTCACTCTGCGACGGTTGCGGTCGCTGCTGCCTGCATAAGCTCGAGGACGAGGACACGGGCAAGGTTTACTACACGGATGTCGCCTGCCGTCTCCTCGATTTGGAGCAATGCCGCTGTAAGCACTACGCCGAACGGCTCGAGCACGTACCGGATTGCGTCGTGCTTTCGCGCGAAAATCTCGACGCGCTGAGTTGGATGCCCGTGACTTGCGCTTACCGCCGGCTCGCGGAAGGCCGCGGCCTCGCCGACTGGCACCCACTGGTCTCAGGAGACGAGCAGAGCGTGCAACGTGCGCGTATCTCCGTCCGCGGTCGCGTCATTTCAGAAACTGCTGTCGATATCGAGGACATCGAGCACCGCGTGATTCGCTGGCTCAAGGTGCCGTCGAGCGCGCCCAAGCGGCGCGCTTAGCCGGTGTTCTGCATGCCGTGCGCGATCCCGTTGACGCTCACGAGCAGGGCCTGGTATACGGCATCGTCACCGCAACCGCTCTCACGCCATCGGCGCAACAAGTCGACCTGCAGAAGGCTCATCGGATCGACGTAAGGAGTGCGCAGCCGGATTGCCCGTCGGAGCGTGCGCGCGTTCTCGAGTAACCGCGCCTGGCCTTTCGCATCGAGCACGCCGCGAACGGCATTGTCGAACTCATCGCGTATCCGCGGGAAGAATTTCCCGTGTAGCGGCCCTGCGAGCTCGGAGTATCGCTCCGCGATATCGATGTCGACCTTGCCCAACACAATCTCGACATCGGCGAGCAACGAGGCGAAGAACGGCCAGTCACACGCTAGATCCTTGATGGCGTCCTCGCCGAACGCATTCGTTGCGGCAACGAGCCCGGCGCCGATGCCGAACCAACCCGGCAACAACAGTCGTGTCTGCGTCCAGGCAAAAACCCACGGGATTGCCCGCAGATCCTGAATGTCACCACTAGCCGCGCGCGACACAGGTCGAGAGCCCAACCCTAAGCGCTCGATGACATCGATGGGTGTCGCCTTACGAAAATAGTCAGCGAACTGCGGCGACCCGTAGACGAGTTGCTGATAAGCCTCGCGGCTCGATTCGGCGATGACGTCCATGATCGCGTGGTGCCGACGACGCCCGACATTGGCGGGCGCCTCTGTCGCGTTGAGCCACAACACGGAGCTCAACATCTGCTCCAAGGACCGCATGGCGATTCCACGCAGGCCGTAACGTGCGTTGATGACTTCGCCTTGCTCGGTCATGCGAAACTGGCCCGCGACGGCGCCTGTCGGCGCTGCGCGGATCGACTCGTGAACGCGACCACCGCCGCGGCTTACCGTGCCGCCGCGGCCGTGGAACAGCGTGAGCTTCACGCCGAGACTGCCTATCGTCTCCACGAGCGCTTCCTGTGCCTTGCGTAGCGTCCAGCTCGCAGCTGCGAGACCGCCGTCCTTGTTGCTGTCCGAGTAACCAACCATGACCATCTGTTGCGAGCCGCGGTGCTCGAGATGCGCTCTGTAGTGCTCGTCGGAGATTAGCTTGCGCATGATGCCGGCCGAGTGCCGCAGATCCTCGACCGTCTCGAACAACGGAACGACATCGAGCGGAACGGGCGCGCCTTTCGGCGCTAGATCGCCCCACTTTGCCAGAAGCAGCACGGAAAGAACGTCGTCGGCCCCATGGGCCATGCTAACGATGTACGGCCCTATCGCGTGCGGACCATACTTACGCCTGCAATGCGCAATCGCCTGAAAGACTGCCAACGTCCGCCTGCCCTCCGACGACAAGCTGCCCAGTGGCGACTCGCGCCGCTCGAGCGCCTCCTGAAGTCGAGCAGTACGCTCCTGGCTCGTCCAGGTCAGCCAATCCTTCTCCTGCAGCGCCTCACCGACGACCCTACGATGCACGAGCGCGTTCTGTCGGATGTCCAGCGTCGCTATGTGAAAGCCGAACGTGTCGATTCGCCGCAGCAAGCGTTTGACCGCGAATAGGCCGCCGTGACGTCCCTTATTCTCGCGAAGGCTGTCCGCGACGAGGCGAATGTCGTCGCTGAACTCCTCGGCCGACTCGTATGGAAACGCCGCATCGTCGAAGGTCGCTTGAAGCCGCGCACCGACGAGTCGCAAGAAGACGCGATAGGGCATGTCGCGATGGCGAGCGGGCACGGCGTGCGCGGCTTTGCTGAAATGTCGTTGGTAGAGCGCGGTCTGCGCAAGGACTTCGTCGCTGACGCGAATCCGCGATTCAGTCTGACTCAGTTGGTCCGACAAGCGCTGACACTCGGCGAAATACAGATTGAGTACGAGCGATCGTTGCCGGGCCAAGGACTCGCGAATGCTCTTTGCCGTCACGTTCGGGTTGCCGTCCATATCGCCGCCGACCCACGAGCCGAAACGCACGATCGACGGGAGCTTGATGCGCACCGGATGATCGGGATAAACGACGGCAAAGGCCTGCTCGAGCCCTTCGTAAAACGGTGGAATCATCCGGTAGATGATGTCCGTGAGAAAGAACAGGACGTGCTCGGCTTCGTCACCGACCGTGAGCCTCGAGCCGGGATGCTCTTCGGTTTGCCAACCCGTCGTCATCTCCATGCGAATCCGGCCCAGCGCAGCTTGCTCCTCCTGGGGCGACATGTACGGATCCAGCGTTTCGATGAGATGTCGTGCAATGCGTTGCTGCTTGCGCAAGAGCGTCCGGCGAGTCGCCTCGGTCGGGTGCGCTGTGAAGACCGGCTCGACGCACAGTGTTGCGATCAACTCCTCGACGGCAGCGGGCCCAATCCCCGCGGCCTTGAGCTTCATGAGCGTGTCCTCGAACCCCATCGGCTGCGGCGTGGTCGTGTCCCGCAGATAGGCGCGGCGGCGGCGAATCCGGTGAACCTTCTCGGCCATATTGACCATCTGAAAGTACGTCGAGAACGCGCGGATGAAGTCGCGCGCGGCTGTCGGTGCCAGCGCACTCAGCAACGTCTGAAGCTCTGCGAGCGCATCAGAGTCCCCTTCGCGATGGACGATCGCCGCCCGACGCGCTGCCTCGACGATGTCGAACAACGCCTCGCCGCCTTGCTCCTTGACGAGATCGCCGACGAGCTCACCGAGGCGATGCACGTCCTCGCGCAACGCCTGCTCTTTCTCCGCGAAAAAGATCTCGCTGCGACGGATTGCCGTTGAAGCCGTTCTGGAATCTATCTCAACATCCCCCATGAGCCGCGTTTCTGTCTCCACAGGCCCAAATCCAAGGCGCGAGCCGCAGTGAATAGCCCGCTCTATTCGCAAGGCTCGCAACACAGGAGTTGGGCCTGTGGGACGAAACCCGTTCGGGAAGCGGCCTTGCGGGCGCTCTACTGCGTCGCTCGTCACTCATGTGGTGGTACCACACTACGCTCCTCGCTCCTTGTATATCATCCCGCAATGCCGGCTTCGCGGCCATGTAGGGTACTGAGATAGGTTCTTATGCACGTTCAGGAGTTCACAAGGCGTCGCCGGCATCTCATGGAGCTCGTCGGCCGCGACGGGATCGTGATACTGCCGGCATCGCCCGAGCGCACGCGCAGTCGTGACACCTTTTATAGTTATCGCCCCGATAGCGATTTTTTCTACGTGACAGGCTTCGACGAGCCCGAAGCCGTAGTCGTTCTCATGCCCGGCAGACCACAAGGCGAGTTCGTGATGTTTTGCCGGGAGCGCGACCCGCTCAAGGAGCTCTGGGACGGATACCGCGTCGGGCCCGAGGGCGTCGTCGAGCATTACGGCGCGGACGACGCGTTTCCGATTACCGATATCGAGGACATCCTGCCCGGGCTCATCGAGCGTAGCGACCGCGTGTACTACTCGATGGGCATATCCGCCGAGTTCGACCAGAAGCTTCTCGGTTGGATGCAGACGTTGCACGCACGCCGCCAACGCGGCCATGCGCCGAACGAGCTCATCGATCTGGATCACATCCTGCACGAGATGCGCTTGTTCAAGAGTCGGCGCGAGATCAGCGCCATGAAACGCGCAGCGCGCATTGCCGTCAGCGCTCACAAACGCGCATTGCGCCTGTGCAAGCCGGGAATCTATGAATATGAGCTCGAGGCGGAGTTTCTCCACGAGTTCGCGCGCAACGGCGCGCGCTGCTCATACGAGCCGATCGTAGCCAGTGGCGCGAACGCCTGCGTGCTCCACTACACGAGTAACCGTGCCCAGCTCGAGGACGGCGATCTCGTGCTCATCGACGCCGGTTGCGAGTTCGAGCTCTATGCGTCCGACATTACGAGAACGTTTCCCGTCAGCGGCCAGTTCTCCGCGCCCCAACGCGAGATCTACGAGATCGTTCATGAGGCGAATCGTGCCGCGGTCGAGCAGGCGCAGCCAGGTAATCATTGGAATGATCCGCATGATGCGGCCGTCAAGGTCATCACACGGGGTCTGCGCGATGTCGGCATCCTCGAGGGCAGGCTACCGAGCTTGATCAAAGCCGAAGCGTATCGACCGTTCTTCATGCACAAGACCGGGCATTGGCTCGGCATGGACGTGCACGACGTCGGTGACTACAAAGTAGCCGACGACTGGCGGCTGCTCGAGCCCGGCATGGTGACGACGATCGAGCCGGGCATCTACATTGCGCCGGACACCCGAGGGGTCGCGAAGCGCTGGCGTGGTATAGGCATTCGGCTCGAGGACGACGTGCATGTCGGTCGCGAGGGCCCCGAGGTTCTGACGGCTGATCTTCCGCTGGCCGCTGATGATATCGAAGCGCTCATGGCACAAGGTCGTGGGCGCGACTGAGCTCAACGCCGACGTCGTCATCATTGGTGGTGGCCTCGCCGGCTCGGCGCTGGCGCATGCGCTCGCGAAAACGCCGCTCAGCGTTACGATCGTGGAAGCGCGCGATCCAAGACAGCTGCAGCAGCCGAGCTTCGATGATCGCGCCACGGCGCTCGCCAACGGAAGCAAACGGATCCTCGATACGCTCGGTCTGTGGAACGAGGTCGGTCATGAGGCGGAGCCGATCACGAGCATCCACATCTCCGAGCGTGGTCGTTTCGGTGCGGCACGCATCGTTGCGGCTGAGGAGGGCGTCGTCGCGCTGGGCTATCTACTCGAGAACCGCGTTCTCGGCGCAGCGCTCTGGCAAGCTTTGTCCCACGCTGAGCGTTTCACGGCTGTCGCGCCTGCGCAGTTGAAATCGTTGGAATCGGGTTTGGAGACCGCCGTGGTTTGCGTCGAGGCTGATGGTCGCGAAATCGAGATTCGCACAAAGCTCGTCGTCGCCGCTGACGGCACGCAGTCGCAGGTACGCACCCTGCTCGGAATCGAAGCCCTGGAGGACGATTACGCACAGCAAGCCGTAATCTTGAACTGTCGAACCGAGATACCGCATCGCGGTCGCGCGTTCGAGCGGTTTACGACCGACGGCCCTATCGCGTTCTTGCCACTGGCACACGAGCGCGTGGCCGCCGTTTGGACACTGCCGCAGACCGAAGCCGAGCGCGTCATGCAGCTCGACGATCCAGCGTTCACCGCCGAGCTACAGGATGCGTTCGGCTATCGGCTCGGCCGGTTGACGAAGGTCGGCCGTCGCACTGCTTATCCACTCATGCGTTTGCGCAGCGAGTCGCTCGTCGCCGAGCGCACGGTGCTGATTGGGAGCGCAGCCGTGAATCTACACCCGGTTGCCGGGCAGGGCTTCAACCTGGCGCTGCGAGACGTTGCTGCGCTCGCCGAGGTGTTGAGCGATGCGCTGGCCGACTCGGGATCGGCGGCGGATCCGGGCGCTCATGCGTCGCTGGAACGCTACCAGCACTGGCGTGTTCGCGACCAGGAGCGTGTTGCCGCATTCACGCATGGTCTGATTCGCTTCTTCGGCCAGGCGTCCGTACCGCTGGAGATTTCTCGCGGCCTCGGTCTCATGCTGTTCGATCTGATTCCGGGCGCCAAAGCGGGTCTTGCGAGGCACACGATGGGCTTGTCCGGGCGGTTGTCTCGACTGGCGCGTGGTTTGCCGCTGTTGCCCGGGCGCGGGTCCTCCGCAGGTCGCTAGCATGCCACGCGCGCCCATTAATAAGAGAAGTGTGCTGATCGTCGGCGGCGGGCCCGTCGGCCTGGCCGTCGCGGCGCTGCTCTCGACAGATCGACAAGCCGACCGCTGGACTGTCCGCTTGATCGAGCCTCGCCCAGCGCCCGAATGGAGTGAAGCAGATGTCGATCTACGCGTTTACGCGTTGTCGCGAGCGTCCCAGTATGTGCTCGAGTCCGCCGGTGCCTGGCCGGCCATCGCTGCTCGGCGCGCGAGTCCTTACCGACGCATGCATGTCTGGGAGGGTGATTTCCGTGCTTCGATCGGCGCGTTGGAGTTCGACAGCGCAGAGCTCGGCGAGCCGGATCTCGGCCACATCGTCGAGGACCGGCTCATTCGGCATTGTCTTTTAGAGACTCTGTCCGCTCGGTCGGCCGTCGAGCTCGAGTTCGGCACCGGGCTCGCGGGCGTGCGTGCGACGGCGGATGCTGTCGAGATCACGACGCAGGACGGCCGGGCGATGAGCGCCGACGTGTTGCTCGCGGCGGATGGCGGAGACTCGACGGTGCGCGGACTCTTGGATCTGCCTGTCGTTACCGTGCCGTACGATCAAGAGGCAGTCGTTGCGCATGTCGGCACCGAACAACCGCATGCAGAAACGGCCTGGCAGCGATTCCTGTCCACGGGCCCGATTGCGTTGTTGCCGCTAGCCGATGGGCGCAGCTCCATCGTTTGGTCGACGAGCACGGCCCGCGCGCAATCACTGTTGCAGCTCAACGATGACGACTTCGCGGCGGAGGTTTCCGCTGCGTCTGATCGTGCGCTCGGTGCCGTGAGCTCCGTGAGCACACGTGTGAGTTTCCCGCTTCGGGCCGTGCACGCACGCCAATATTGCGCGCGTCGCGTCGCGTTGATCGGTGATGCGGCGCATACGATTCATCCGTTGGCGGGGCAGGGAATGAATCTGGGCCTGCTCGATGCGGCCGTATTGGTCGAGGTGCTGCAGGACGCCGTAGACCGAGGCGAGGATCCCGGCGATCTTCGAGTGCTCAGACGTTACGAGCGACGTCAGAAGGGGCGCAATCTCAGAACGATGCTCGCCATGGATGCGTTGCATCGTTTGTTCACTCGCGCCGGGCCGCTGCTCGCGCCCGTGCGTGTTTCTGGATTAACGCTCGTCGACTCGCTACCGTTTGCCAAGCATGCATTCATGCGCGAAGCGCTCGGGGTCGTTGGCGAGCTGCCGCAAACGGCGCGACGGCGAGTCGCATAACCCCGTCGCGCAAGGCGCCCTGAGACGCCTTCTCGTGAACGATGTCGAAAATCGCGGTCACGGGGCGCCTCACGCTTAGAACGCGCTATACAGGCGCGTGTTGCGTCACGACCGTCATGTCAGAGAGGCTAGGATGAATGAGTGAGATTCCGAGTGACCTGAAGTACACGACAGACCACGAATGGTTGCGCGAGCAGGATGACGGTAGCTGGGCTGTCGGTATCACCGACCACGCGCAGATGGCACTTGGTGATCTCGTGTTTGTCGAGTTGCCCGAGGAGGAGGCTACGGTCGCCGCCGGTGACGCCTGTGCCGTCGTTGAGTCCGTCAAGGCCGCCTCCGACGTCTACTGCCCCGTTGCCGGCGAAATAAGCTCGACGAATGGAGAGCTGGCCGATGCTCCCGAGCTCGTGAACGCAGACCCGTACGGGCAAGGGTGGCTGTTCACGATTCGCCCCGAGTCTCCCGCAGAGCTCGATGAGCTGCTGTCCAGTGAGGACTATGAACGTTTGCTCACCGAGCTCGATGACTGAGCCGCTTGCGCACCGATCGAGGCGTTGACTCGGCACGGGCAGAACGATACAGCGCCGTCGCTCGTCGCTACGGACAGCAGGTCGAAAGAGCCGAAAGCCGGCGAGCCGGGAGCAAAATCGCACGCCGCTGGTCACAGTGCCTATGCGGGTCATACAATTCGACTTATGAGAACGATAATTCGATACGCCGTTGCCGTCTCGGCTTGCACGCTCGCGCTCGGTGCCGCTGCACAGGAGCCGAGTTGGAACACGACGCTGGAGCAGATCTCGACGGGCGTCGTGTCGATTCGCGTCGATAGCACACGCTCGTTCGATACTGAGCGAAATCAGTCTAGCCAGGCGACGGGATTCGTCGTCGATGCCGAGCGCGGTCTGATACTGACGAACCGCCATGTCGTGACGCCCGGGCCGGTCGTCGCTCAGGCCATTTTCCTCAATCAGGAAGAGGTCGAGCTCGTACCTGTCTATCGCGACCCCGTGCACGATTTCGGATTCTTCAAGTACGATCCAGCCGATCTGAGATTCATTCGTCCGGCGGAGCTCTCGCTCGTTCCGGAGGCTGCGCAAATCGGCCGTGACATTCGCGTCATCGGCAACGATGCAGGTGAGCAGTTATCGATTCTCGCCGGCACGATCGCACGTCTCGACCGGCAGGCGCCGAACTACGGTCGCGGTAACTACAACGACTTCAATACGTTTTATCTGCAGGCCGCATCGGGAACGTCCGGCGGCTCGTCCGGTTCCCCGGTTGTCGATATCGAAGGACGCGTCGTCGCACTGAACGCCGGCGCCAACTCGCAGGCTGCATCGAGTTTCTTCCTACCGCTCGATCGTGTGCAGCGCGCGTTCGAGCTCGTCCGAGAAGGTCAAACGGTGCCGCGCGGTACGCTGCAGACCGAGTTCGTGCACAAACCCTACGCCGAGTTGCGCCGCCTGGGTCTGGCGGAGGCAACCGAGGCGTTGATGCGCGAGGCTTATCCTGATCAAACTGGACTGCTCGTCGTCGAGCGTGTCATCCCGGGGAGCGAGGCCGGCGCCTTTCTCGAGCCCGGAGATATCGTCGTGAGCGTGAACGGTGCGCTCACGACGGCATTCGTGCCGTTAGCGGGCGTGCTGGATGAGCATGTCGGCGGGACCGTGAATGTGCGCATCGAGCGTGGCGGTATGCCGCTCGAAGCCGATCTTCAAGTCGACGATTTGCATGCGATTACGCCGGACGAATTCATCGAATACGGCGAGGGCATTCTCAACGATCTCTCTTACCAGCAGGCACGTCATTTCAATCGGCCAGCATCGGGCGTCTATCTCGCCAACCCGGGTTACGTGTTCGGCACCGCTGCCATTCCGCGGGCGAGCTTGATCCTCAGTGTCGCCGGCGTGCCCATGAACGGTATCGACGATCTACAGCGCGTGATCGAACGCCTTCCGCAAGGCGAACGTGTGGCCGTGCGTTTCCTGCAGTTCGACGATCCGCAGACGCAGAGACAGCGTTTGATAACGAACGACCGGCGCTGGTTTCCGAGCGCACGGTGCAAGCGCGACGATCTGACCGGCCTGTGGCCGTGCAGCGCGTTGGCCGAGCCCCCGCCTGCCCGAGCCGTCATCGCCGGCGAGACGACGTTCCCCGAGCAGCCTGGTGAGCGCTACGTTCAGCGCATCGCGACCTCACTCGTGCTCATCAACTTCGATATGCCCTATACGGTCTCGGGCGTGTCAGATCGCCATTACTACGGCACGGGGCTCATCGCCGATGCGGAGCGCGGCCTCATCGTCGTAGACCGCAATACGGTGCCGGTCGCGATCGGCGACGTTCGAATCACGTTTGCCGCCTCACTCGAGATCTCAGGCCGCGTCGAGTACATACACCCGCTGCACAACCTCGCCGTTATCGCCTACGACCCGGCGCTCATCGGCGACACGCCCGTCACGAGCGCGCGCTTCGTGACTGAGGAGTTGTTGCCGGGCGATGACGTTGCCGTGGTCGGACTCAAGGGCGACCTCACTCTGAACTCCCAGCCGAGCCAAGTCGCCGCCGTCGTGGCCGCGAACTTCCCGTTGTCGCGCACGCTGCGTTTTCGCGACTCGAACCTCGAAGGCGTGGAGCTCGTCAACGGCCCCGATGACTTCGACGGAGTCATCGTCGACCGACAGGGCCGCGTCGCGGCGATGTGGGCGAGCTTCGCCTATCAATCCGGGCGTGAGCTATCGCAGATCAACATGGGGATACCCGCCGACCTCATCATCGATATGGTCGATCGCCTCAGAAATGGAGGGACGCTGCACTCGCTCGAAGTCGAGTGGCGGCGCATGCCGCTCGCGACGGCGCGAAATTTCGGTCTGCCGGAGTCGTGGGTCGAGCGTTACGAGCGCCATCACCCACAGCGCCGTCAGATCCTGGCTGTCTCGACCGTCGTTGCGGGTTCACCGGCAGCCGAGTTCTTCCGTCCGGGCGACATACTACTGAGTCTCGACGGCGTCGAGGCCAACACGTTTCGTGAAGTCGAACGAGCGAGTCAGAGTCCACAGATCGAGGTCGGCATATTCCGGGACGGGCGAGAGCTTACCGAGACGGTCGCGACCGTGCCGTTGAACGGCGCAGGTATCGACAGAATCGTGCTCTGGGCGGGCGCGCTGCTGCAGGCGCCGCATCGGGCAATCTCGGCGCAGCGCGGGATAACGCCCGAGGGTGTCTACGTGTCCTACTTCGGATTCGGTTCCCCCGCGAGTCGCTCGGGCTTGTTCGCTGGGCGACGCATCATGGCCGTCGACGGCCAACCGACGCCGAATCTCGATGCCTTCATCGATGCCGTCAGTGGTCTCGATGACCGTGATTCCGTGCGGATCAATACCGTAACGTGGAACGACGTTTCACAGGTCATTACGCTGAAGCTCGACGAGCACTACTGGCCCGGCTACGAGCTCAAGCGTCTCGACGGTGACTGGCAGCGAAGCGCGTTGCCGTAGCGTCCGGGGGCGGCGGAGGTTTTAGAATGAAACCGATTTCTTTGGGCGGCGTCGGTACTCGGTTCGCGATTGCGCTCGCGCTCGTCCTAGCGACCTGGAATCCGATCGATTTCAACTACATCGATCTCGCACGCCAGTATTGGACAGACCAGACCGCGGTCGTCTTTTTCTTCGGCATCGTGCTCATAATCTGCTGGGTCGTGTTTCTTCGCGCAACGCTTCGATCGCTCGGGCCCGTGGGCATCACACTTGCGGTAGCGATGGCAGGCGCCATTCTCTGGTTGCTGCTCGATTTCAATCTCGTCGAGCTCTCCAATCGCACGGCGATGGAGTGGATTCTGCTCGTGCTGTTGTCCGCTATTTTGGGTGCTGGCATGTCGTGGTCGCATCTGCGGCGGCGTTGGGCCGGCCAGGCTGACGTCGACGATCTCGACGAAGAGGGATGACGCTCGATTCGCACCCGAGCAAGCGGTTCGTTTTCAGTCTGATCGTAGGCTTCGTCAGCGCGCTCTGCGCGGGTGGTGCGTACGCGCAGCAAAACCTTCCGGACAGTGACAGCGTCGAGATCCACGAGCTGCGAGAGAACGGCACGATCAGACTCGTCGCCAAGAACTCGCTTTACGGGCCTGTCCAGGTTGGGCTCTATCTGAGCAACGTCGATCAGCTGGTTTCCGACGACACTGATCTATTGCGCGTCTTGCCGGCGCAAAGCGAGACAGACATCGTTCGTCTGGATGCGGCAACCGTTGCAGCGAGCGGCGGTCTAGAGTACGAGTTCCTGCACATTCCCGGCGAGCCTGGGGCTCGACATGCGCCGGCGAGTCCATACCGCTTACCGTATGCCGTCGCGGCGCGTCATACAGTCACTCAAGCATATCCCGAGAAAATTACCCACACCGATCCGTCGAGCGCGCATGCGATCGATTTCGCAATGCCCATAGGCACGGGCGTCAACGCAGCGCGCGCAGGCACGGTCATGCAGGTTACTTCCGATTATTTCGGCTCGACGACCGCCGACGGCGAGCAACGCGCAAATCTCGTTCGAATCTTGCACGATGACGGCACGATGGCCGTCTACGCTCACCTACATTGGGATTCCATTCGCGTAAGGCCCGGAGATCGCGTCGCGCGCGGCGAGCTCATCGCCGCGTCGGGCAACACCGGATACAGCACGGGACCGCACCTGCACTTCGTCGTGCAACGCAATCGTGGCGGCTCGATCGTTTCCGTGCCGGTACAGTTTGCCGGCCTCGGTGGCCAGCCTGTCATCATCGAGAGCGGTGACGAGCCCGTCGCCTACTAGGCAGTCCTCGGGCGTAGCTCAACCTCGTACGTGTTTGGAGATCGTGCGTCAGGCCCCTCCCTAGCGAGTAGCCCGATCTCATACGTGGTTGGAGATCGCGT
>JABAHR010017250.1_pt2 | contig 16538 bp, 17 predicted proteins | sample 7062101 | NCBI WGS metagenome assembly JABAHR01 (sample SAMN14534553, study PRJNA622989) | marine sediment metagenome | biome: marine biome [ENVO:00000428]; feature: marine pelagic biome [ENVO:01000023]; material: deep marine sediment [ENVO:00002113] | place: India: Gulf of Kutch | collected... | reverse complement strand
TCAGGCCACAAAAGGTACCAGGTCGACCAGCCACGGTTGGCGCGGTTGCCCAACTGCCGGCGTGCAAACTCCACTGCCGGGCGGTCGTACAGCTCCGGCGGCCAATTGTCCGGCACGGCGGCACCCAGAGCGGCCGCCAGGGCATCACGGCCGCGCAGGTCGGCATTGGTGGACTCCTGGGTTGCAGGCACCAGCCGCAAACGGGCCGACTTCAGGTATCCGCCCCCCCTCACGGGCTAGCCCCCGTATCCCGAGACCAGCAGGGACCAGCAGGATTCGAGTTCGGCTGGCGTAGTGACCCACAGCTTTTCCAGCGAGCGCCTCAACCGGGCCAGGTTGGAACGGCCATCAACGCTGTGCCGGGGCTCGAAACGAGACCGGTCGAGATCCACCAGCCAGATTTTTCCGTCATCATCGTGCACCAGGATGTTGCGCGCGTTCAGGTCGGCGTGGTCGAGCCCGGCGTCGTGAAATTCCCTCAGGCCGGCGCCAACCGCCGACCAGTCCAGGCTGGCGTCGGCGAAACGATCCGGCAGCGGCCGGGCCGGTTCGACGCGNNGCGCCGCGGTACCACGGGCCGGCCCGGTCGCACAGCGCCGCGATCGGCGCGGGGACGCGCAGGCCAGCCTCGCTCAGGCTGCGAAGAAGGTGAAACTCTCTGAACGGCCGCGAATTGCCGACACCCAGGAACAGGTAACGGTCCCGGCTCAGGTGCCGGGCCCAGCCGCCCCGCAGGTAGTGCCTGAGCGCTGCTGCCCCGAAATCCCCTGCCACGAAATGGGTGGTGCCACGGCCCGGCGCAGAGCCCGCCAGGGCGTGCGCACGCCGCCAGTATTCCAGCTCGAACAGGCTGCCATCCGCGGATGGCAGCACATCGGCATCATATACAATGGCCTGCGAGTTCTCTTTGACGGTGACCGGGTTCATGGGTGGATATGTGCGGTCTATTGTGCGGATGGACAAGCCGCCAGACAACATCTGCATCCTCCGTCTGTCGGCCATCGGTGACACCACCCACGTGGTGCCGGTTGTCAGGGCGCTGCGATCCCGCTGGCCGGGCAGCCGGATCACCTGGATCATCGGCAAATCCGAACATCGCCTGCTCGGTGGCCTGCAGGATGTCGATTTCGCCGTGTTCGACAAGCGCGGGGGCTGGGCCGCGGTCGGCGACTTGCGCCGGCAACTCCAGGATCGGTCATTCGACCTTTTGCTGCACATGCAGGTGGCGCTGCGCGCCAACCTGCTCAGCCGGTTGGTGAAAGCGCCCGTTCGCCTGGGCTGGGACCGGGCGCGTTCGCGTGATCGCCACCAGTGGTTCATCAACCACCAGGTGGCCAGCGTCCCATTCCAGCATCAGGTCCAGGGCTTCCTGGAATTTCCCCGGGCGCTGGGCATCGAGGTCGAGGCCCCGCTGTGGGGCCTGCCCTGCTCCGGCGAAGACCGGGCCTGGGCCGAACGACAGCTGCCCGGCGACCAGCCGACGCTGGTGATCAGCCCCTGCTCCAGCCATGTCCTGCGCAACTGGTCGGTGGAGCGCTATGCCGCGGTGGCGGACCATGCGGCCTCCGGCCTCGGCATGCGGGTGGTCCTGGCGGGCGGGCCCGGCGAACCGGAGCAGCGCACCGGGGCCGCCATCGAGGCCGCCATGCGCGGGCCGGTCATCAACCTGGTGGGCAAGGACACGCTGACGCAGTCGGTGGCGTTGCTCGACCGCGCCTCGGTGCTGATATCGCCCGACTCGGGGCCTGCCCACATCGCTTCCGCGCTGGGCACGCCGGTGGTTGGCCTGTACGCGGCCACCTGGTCCAGGCGCAGCGGGCCCTACAACAGCCTGGACACTCACCGTCGACCGCTTTCCCGAGGCGGCGCGCAGGTACCGCGGGAAGGAGCCCGAGGAACTGCGCTGGGGCAGCCGCATCGAGGTACCGGGGGTCATGGACCTGGTGGAGGTCGACGCCGTCATGCAAAAGCTCGAATTGGCGCTCACCGCATCGGCATCAGGCCAAGCCTAGATATTGGGCGAATCCGGGGGCCACTCCTCGTATTGCGGCAAGCCATCGGCGACCGTGATCCAGGGCGCTTTCGAGCCGATGAAAAAATGGTAGCCGGGCGGCAACTGCGGCTCGCCGTCAACCGTGCCCATGGACAGGTAGTAGACGCCGGGCTCAGTGTTCATGTGGGCCAGCAGTTGGGAGCCGCAGTGCCTGCAGAACCAGCGGTCGATGCTTTCAGACGAAGGGTAGAGCGTGACTTCCTGTTCGCCGGACAGATAGCGAAATCCGGCCCGGGCCACCCCGGCCCACGAGACGAACGCAGCGCCGTGAAGCCGGCGGCATATCGAGCAATGGCAGTGGCTGAATTCCTGGATGGGCCCATCCGCCTCGTAGCGCACGGCCCCGCATTGGCATCCGCCGGTAATCATGCTGTTCTCCGCTGCCGATGTCGGCTGCCAGTATAGGCCAATAGTGACTTGCTGCCCTGTACCGCGGGCGCAACGGCTGCTATTAATTGGGTATCACCCACCGGAGCAACGTCATGAGCCGCGATGAAGACACCCGCCTGCCCGTCAAGCTGGACAGCACCTCGAACGGTGAATTTCTGCCCGTGCCGCTGAACGAGCGGGAGCAGGCCGCCAATCGGCTGGCCCTGGAACAGGCGGACCGGGCGGCGCGGCGCACCGGCAGAAGCCGCCGAAAGTTCCTGGCCTCCAGTTGCGGGGCTGCAGCCACCCTGCTGGCCTTCAACCGCGCCAACGCCTTCCGTGGCGCGACCGGCGGCGCCTTCGAGGTGCCGGAAGAAGCGGCCTTTGACGATGCATTGGCCGCTGAGAAGCTGCAGGGGCGCGAATTCATCTTCGACGTGCAGGGCCACTACCTGCCGCCCAACCTGGCCCGCACCCTGAAGCCCCAATGCAAGGAAGACCACGAGTGGCTGTCGAGCGACTACATGCGCTGCCTGGGCGCGGACAGCTTCATCAAGGACGTGTTCATGGACAGCGACACCGACATGATGGCGCTGTCCTTCATTCCTTCCACCCGGGCCGACGAGCCGCTGTCCATCGAGGAGGCGCACGCCACCCGGGAGATGGTGGAGCGCATGGACGGCAGCCACCGCCTGCTGCTGCACGGCCGCTGCAATCCCAACCAGCCGGGCGACCTGGAAATCATGGAAGAGCTGGCAGGGAAATGGAAAGTCTCTGCCTTCAAGTGCTACACGCAGTATGGTCCCGGCGGCAAGGGCTTTTTCCTGAGCGACGAGGAAACGGGCATTCCATTCATCGAAAGAGCACGCACGCTGGGTGTGAAAAACATCTGCGTGCACAAGGGCATCCCGTTCGGTCGCGACTCCTATGAGCACTCCCTGTGCGACGACATCGGCGTGGTGGCGAAAGCCTACCCCGACATGAATTTCCTCATCTACCACTCGGGTTATGTCATCGGCCAGCCCGAGGGGCCCTACGACCCGCACCGCAACGAGGGCGTGGACTCGCTCATAAAGACCGTGATCGACCTGGGCGTGCCCAGAAACAGCAACGTCTATGCCGAACTCGGCAGCACCTGGCGTTTTCTGTCCATGCGCGATCCTGACAGCGCGGCACACGCCCTGGGCAAGATGTTCAAATACATCGGCGAGGACAATGTGCTGTGGGGCACCGACTCGGTGTGGTACGGCTCCCCGCAGGACCAGATCCAGGCCTTCCGGGCGTTCCAGATTTCCGAGCAGTTGCGCGAGGAACATGGCTACCCGGAAATCACGCCCCTGCTGCGCGCCAAGGTGTTCGGCCTGAACGCGCTGAAGCCCTACGGCGTCGATTTCGACGAGGTGCTGCAGCGGGCTCAAAACGACCCGGTCAGCGAGGCCAGGCTGGCCTACCGGGAGAACCCACGGCCCCACTTCAGGACCTACGGGCCGACAACGCGGCGGGAGTTCCTGAACCTGATGAAACTGACCGGAGGAAAGATCACCTGACGGCGGACAGGCTGATCGGGACCGCATGAACCGCCTGGACTCTTGAGCCGGTTCCGGATCACGGGGTGACGGCGATCGCCCTGGTTTCACCCGCCGTGTCCCAGATTTGCTACGCTTCGCTTTTCCCTGGCCCCTACCTGAGCGTGATTTCATGGTTCCAAGACGATTAGCCGGGTTTTCAGTGGCTCTCATTCTCTCGCTGCTCGCGGGTTGTGATGTCACCGAGTGGTGGAGCGCGACCAGGAAACCGCCGCACCTGGTACTGATCACCATCGACTGCCTCAGGCCCGACGTGCTTGCTTCTTATGGTGCGGAGCCGGGCATCATGCCCAACCTCGACGCCTTGGCCGCGGATGGCGTCGTGTTCGAGCATGCCTGGTCGCCCATGGCCACCACGCACCCGTCCCACAGCACGATGATGACCGGCCTCTATCCGCGCTACCACGGGGTGCGCTGGAATGGCGACAAGCTGCCCGAAGACATCACCACGGTGGCCCAATGGCTGCAGGGAGCCGGCTATCAGACGGGTGCTTTCGTCGCCTACAAGGCGATGTTGTTCAGGGCCGGGCTGAAGCGTGGATTCGACGCGGTCAGCGACCATGAGAAACCACGTGGCGAGCCAGCCATCCGACCCGGCGGGGATGTGGTGCAGCTGGCGGCGAACTGGCTGAAAACCGTCGATCCGCAGCAACCGGTCTTCCTGTGGGTGCATCTCTTTGAGGCCCACGGCCCTTACGAATTGACGGATTACGCCCGCGCTCGCCTGGGAGCGTACGACGGACCGCTGGCCCAGGGTCATCGGGACGACGAGGAGGGATCCTTACGCAACCGGGACATCCTGGCATCGGCAGCCGAACTAGGTGCCCTGCGCATCCTGTACGAAGGCGAGGCACATGAGTCGGACCGTCGGGTGGGGGAGCTCATGGAACTGCTGAACCAGAACGGCTTATTGCAGGACGCGGTGGTGGTCGCCACGGGAGACCATGGACAGTCCCTGGGGGAGAACGACTTCATCGGGCATGGGCCGCGCCTGGATGAGAGCATCATGCGGGTACCGCTGCTCATGAAAGATTTCCGGGGCTCGGAATTCGCCGAAATACGCGTGGCCGCCCCGGTGGGGCTGGTGGACATCGCGCCGACCCTCGCGGATCTGGCGGGAAACCCGGTCCCCGAAGGCCTCCAGGGCCGCTCGTTGGCGAAGGCCCTGGATGGCGAGGAGCCGGCTCCAGGCATCTATTTCGGAGAGGTGACGCTCAAGACCGGCCGCGGGGAAAAGCGCGTCGAGCATGCGAATGAAAATGAAGTTGCGGTTTACCTGTGGCCTTACAAACTGACACGTGACGAGCAGGGCGACCGGGTATGGGAGTTGGAAGACCTGGAATTGACCGAGAAACTGGTCGAGGATCCAGGCCGGTTCCACGAGGTCCGTGACCGCCTGACCCCGCACATGGAGGCGTTTCTGGCCAACCGCTGGGACAAGTCGTCCGCGGCAGAACTGGATGAAGACGACCTCGAAGAGCTGCGCAGCCTGGGTTACCTGCAGTGAGTTTTCCCGGAGCGCCAATCCCGGGCCGGCCGCACGGCCCGGATCAGAAGCCGAAACGGCCGCGTATGCCCCCGTACCAGGCACGTCCCGGGCGGGCGAAGCCCAGGATCTCCTCGTAATCCTCGTNNAGCTTCACCGTCTCCGAAACGAAGGTCATGGGGTCGAAGAACACATCCAGCTGATCGCCGGTGTAATTCACATTCAGGTTGAGGTTGCCGCGCCCTTCGGCCAGGCGGTAATTCACCTGCAACGAGCCCATGTGCCGGGGCCGGCGCAATTCGCGCACCGGCCGGCCGTCGAAGCCGTTTTCGGTGGCGTCGGTGTAGGTGTAGCTGGCATTGAAGCTCCATCCTCCGCCCGGAAAGGCGCGGGCCGCAAGCTCGAGGCCGCTGCGTTCGCTGGGCGTGTCCTTGTTTTGCGCGGTGAACAATCCCGTGGCCGGATCGAAAACGAATCCGTCGATCTCGTTCTCGAGGTCAACGTCGAACCATGCGAATTCCAGCTCCAGGCGATTGTCCAGCCACTGGCTTTCCAGGCCCAGTTCCCAGCCTTTCGAGGTTTCCGGTTTCAACCCGGGGTTGCCGACGAAGAAGTCCTCGTAAAAACCGAAGCGCTCGGTAAAGGTCGGGGTCTTGGAACCTGTGCCGTAGGAACCACGGATGCGCAGGCGCTCGTGCGCGCGGTGACTGGCCGCCGCCTGCCAGGTGCTGACGTCCTCGAAATCGCTGTTGTCGTCATGCCTGGCGCTCAAGGTCCATGTCAAACCATCGAGCGGGCGTCCGACATATTCGCCGGCAAAGCCGCTCACCTGCATGGACTGGTCCTGGTTGGGATCGCCGAAAAACGAGGGTAAGCCGCTCTGCGAGAAATCGGTGTCCCGGTGGTCCACCGCCAACGTCAGCCTGTGCCGGGCATCCGACGGGCTTCCACCCAGCAGCAGGCTGGCCCGGGCCCTGAATTCCAGGCTTTCCGATGCGGTGCGGCTGCTCCAGGCGCCGTCGGCGTAGTTATGGTTGTCCGTGTCGCTGTAATTGACGGATGCATTGCCCGACCATGCGCCNNATGCGCCGGACAACGGGGCGTACCGCAGTTCCCCGCGCCAGTAGCCCTGTTCGGACTCCGTCTGCCGGTCCGCATCCATGGGAAGGCCGGTGGTGAGGAAGTCGATCTCGTCGAATTCGCTGCGGGCATCCACGTGATGGCCGGAAAGCGCCAGATTGAGTGACTCGGAAAGGCTGTATTCCAGTCCCACGCTGGCCGAGGTATTTTCCGTACCGTCCTTTTCACTGCCGGAGCGCGAGATGTTGGTGCCGTCCGACTCGAAACGGGATACCCCGCCCCGAAGCTTCAGCCCACCGGATTGCCAGGCGCCGTCCGCAGCCAGGTCGGTGGTGCCGAACGAGCCAACCTCTGCGCGTCCGGCGGCATTCTGCTCATGCGCCCCCCTGCGGCGAATGATATTGATGACACCCGTTACCGCATCCGAACCCCACACGGCGCTTTGCGGGCCACGGACGATCTCGATCCGCTCCACGTCGGAAGTCAGCGCATACTGCCACTGGAATTCGTCGACCGACGCGGCGTCGTTGGCGCGGATGCCGTCGACCAGCACCAGCATGTGATTGGCCTCGGCGCCCCGCACCCGGACCTGCGTCTGGGTGCCGAAACCACCCGACTGGCTCACGTTGAAGCCGGGCACGTCGCNNATTTGACCTGCCGTTGCTCGATGTCCTCGCGCGTGATGATGGTCACCGATTTCGCAACATCATGGATCGACAGCGGCTCCAGCGCGGCCGTGACGACGATCTCGTCCAGCTCAGCCGGTTGTTCACCGGTGATCCCGGAATCCCCCCGCGCGGCCACCGGAAAGATCGACAGCGCCAGCAGCATCGCTGCTGCGCCCTTGAGATACCTGGAATTCATTTGCGTCCCCCGCGCTCGACCCCGAACGCATGGCGGTTTCAAACTACTGCTGGCCGGTCTCCGGACTCGCGAAGGGTGTACTGCACCGACGCCGGGCCGCCTTCCCATGCGGAACGCACAGTGGCTGCGATGGCCCAGCCTTCGCCTACCGTTGCGGGGGCAGTGGCGGAATTGCCTCCGGATCGAATATCCCGGGGGCGCACCGACTTCCCGTTTCATCCCTTGGCCGGGCGGCCTTCGGGACACCAGCAGACTCGCCCGGCAGGATGCGCCAGCCGGGTGTCGCTGTCAAGGCGTTTGGCCCGGTGATGTGCCAATACCGGCTTCAGCTGGCGCGAGCGCGGCAAAACAACGCTNNGCCGGCAGCGAAGGGTTTGGGCTCGCGCCGCAGGCCAGTCACCCAGCCGAAAGCGCCGTTGCGCGTGCCGGATGCGCGCGCGGGTGAAAGCAGCCGCACGGCACGTCCGAAGGACGTGAGCGAGGCGGCGAAAGCCGTCGCACGGGCGGGGCTCAATGCCCCAGGTCGCTCCTAATCGTAGTCCTGGTAGGACTTTTCCTCGACGATGGCCGAACCGAGGTGCAGGTTGAGCTCCTTCTTGGCGGCGGCGCGCCGGTCGTTGGTGAAATAGACGGCCCGCGCCAGTTCGATGAAGCGCTCGTCGAACTCCTTCGCGCGCTCCTTGTCGCGGATATCGTCCTCGATCACCCACAGCTTCTCGTTGATGGCCTTCAGCTCTGCGTGGATGCGCCGCACGGTGTCGTCCTCGGCCACCGCTTTCCGCCAGGTCCGGTTGAGCAGTTCCAGCTCACGGCGCACGTTGGCCAGTTTNNGATCTCCAGGATGGTGATCTTGTCCAGCAGTTCACCGGGGGACATGGGTATGTGGATCAGTTCCATGCTCAGACCCTGAAAGCGTATTCCTTTTCCGGCTCGCGCTCGATGTCCGGTGGATAATTGCGGTGCTTGTCCCGGTAATAGGCCTCGCGATGGTCGCCCTCGGAGGCCCTGTTGTAGGTGATGTACAACACGCGCCGGGCCTTGCCCGTGCGGTTTGGCGCCGAGCGGTGCGGTGCGTATGAGTCGAAGAAGATGGCATCGCCGGGCTGGCAGTGCACGGCGACATACGGCCGGTGCCCTGTATCGCCGTCGGTCAACGGCGCCCACATTTCGCCCAGCACGCCCTGTCGGTGCATGCCGGGTATCATTTCGAGGCTGCCGTTTTCCTCGTTGGTTTCGTCTATGGCGATCATGGCGGTGATGTGCAGGGTAGCGTAATCGTCCCAGCCGGCCTGCACATCCTGGTGTTCCTTGAAGCCGTCGCCCCCCGGCAGCTTGAAATTGATCTTGTCCTTGAACAATACCGCGGGCTCCCCGAACAACTCGCTGACCGCCTGTTGCATGCGCTTGCGGGTGATCAGCGCCTGGAATCCCGCATGGAACGGCACGAAATTCTCGATGCGGCACAGGATGCGCGAGCCGTCGTCCTTGCTGGTCTCGAAATACTTCCAGTCACGGCCCACCACTTCCGGCGAATTGGCCACCTCCATGGTCCAGCGCTCGATCTCGGCCGCCTCTGCGGGGGTATACATGCCCCGCACCACGAGAAATCCGTCACGGTGGAATTGGTCGATCTGGTCCTTCGCGAGTACGCGTTCAGTCATTTCGAATCGTGTCCTGTCTGGCTGCCGTGCCAGAATTCTGCCTGCGCCGCAGGCCGTATTTTATGACGGAAATCAGGTTATTGGTGGTCCAGTACAGCACCATGCCGGCCGGGAAGGTGTAGAACAGCGCCAGAAAGGCCAGCGCCATCAGGGTCAGGTTGCGTCGCTGCTTGCGGCGCTGAATCGCATCCATAGCCTCGTGGTGGTGCAGCACCGAGGCCAGCACCGACAACGCGGTCATGATGAATGGCAGCAGGTTCAGCTGCGCGCCGAAGAACGGGATGGTGAATGGCAGCCCCAACACCGCATCCGGCCGTGCCAGGTCGGTGATCCACAGGAATGATTCCCCGGCCAGCCAGATGTTCTCCGCCAGCATGTCGAAGGCACCGATGAACACCGGTATCACGACCGCCACTCCGGCCAGGCTCTTGAGGCTGTACAAGGGGTGCACGCCGTGCTCCTTGTACAGCTCCAGGATGCGCCTGGATTGCTCCTCACCTTTGTATTTCGACTGGATCTCGCGCAATTCCGGCGCCAGCCGCCCCTCGGTCTCGTGCACCTGATCCTGCAGGCGATCCGCTATGTTGCTGAGCGGGCGCATCAGGAAGCTCACCGCCAGCGACAGCAGCATGATGGCAAGACCCCAATGCGGCAGCAGGCCCTGAATCAGCCCGAGGAGCCAATGCAGGCCCATTGCGATCCACGCCATCCAGAACCAGATGCCGGAATACATCAGGCCGCGCAGGCGCGGGTCGGCCGAGCGCAGCGCGGCCGGCTCGACGGGTCCCAGGTACAAGGAGAATCCGGACCTGGCAGCGGGGTCAATGGTCAAGGCCGCGCTGGCGTCCTCGAGTCCGGCGCCGCCGGCAAAGCTGAAATCGACCGGCTGGTCGGGCAATACCATCAGCGTCCAGAACCGGTTGCGAAACCCCGCCCATTCCGACTGCGATTTCCGTTCCAACGGCTCATCAAGGCCGCTGACTTCCGGAGCGCCGTCTTCGAACACGACGTAACGCAGCCCTTCCAGCCAGACGCCGAAACCCGCTGCGGGCAGCGGTCGCATGGCCGCGCCGCCCTGCAGGTCGATCCGCTCCGAGCCTGACAGGCTGAGCTCGACGCCAAAACCCCGCTGCGGGACCAGCCAGGACCGGCCGTTTCCGTCGGCATTCTCGAAATGAAGCTGCGTGCCCCGTGCCTCTTCCTCGCGCCGGAGCGAAAATTCCTCCGCTGCGAAACTGGTGAAGGAAACCACCCGTTCGTCGCTGCCATTGCCGTAGGTCAGCCTGTGGGCGTCGCGATCCTGGCAGGCCGGAAGGCAGGCGGTTGCGCTCAGCAGGTCGCCATTGTCGGCGAAGCTCAGTCGCAGGTTTTCCGTTTCCACCTCGACCGCAGCCGGCACCGGCCCCGCCATCAGCAGCGCCAGCCAGGCGGCGCGCTTCAGCCACGGATTCATGGATGGAACCTGCGGTTTTCGCGCATCACGGCCTGCAGGGTATCGGAGCGGAACTCGGGGTCGGTAAGCACCTGGTAATCCCAGTCCCGCACCTCGTAGAGCCCGTTCGGATAGGTCACGGTGATCTGGTCGGACTCCAGCACCGCGTAGTTGAAATAGCTGCCCGCCACCATCCAATCCCAGTCGGGACGATCGAACAGGTCGGCGCCGGAGCTGTAGTCCGCCGGGTCGTTGGCGCAGCCGTACAGCCGCCCGAGCAAGGTCGGCGCCACGTCGTAGTGAGAGGTCCGTTTTTCGAACACGCCGGGCGCCATGCCCGGCCAGGCCAGCAGCAGGGGCACCTGCAACTGCCAGCGGCTGTAGGCCGAGCCATGGTCGTCGATGCCCGCTCCGCTCTCCATGAACTCCTCGCCGTGGTCGGAGGTGATCATGACCACGGTATTGGTCTCCAGGCCGCGATCGCGCAGGTCGTCCAGCACCCGGGCCACCAGCGCGTCGGCGAAATGAATGGACGTGCGGTAAGCGGCCCACGGCCCGGCCTTGGGATGCGCGGGGTCCGCCTCGAACTGCACGGCGTGGTCGGGCGGATAGACCTGCGCGTTGGTGGCGTCGAAGAACATGAAGCCGAGGAAGGGCCTGGCGGGGTCGCGCTGCTCCAGGAACCTGAACCACTCTTCCACCATCTCACGGTCGCGCTGCCACGCTGGCGCCGCGGGATTCTCCGGGGTGACACGCAGGCCAGGCACGCTGGCGAAGGCGGTGCGGTCCAGGGTGACGGGCCGGTACATGTCGGCCGAGGTGTAGAGACCGAGCTGGATGCCACGCCGCTGGGCTTCGGAGATGAGCAACGCCGGCCGCTGCTCGGCCTCGAAGCTGCTGAAATAACCGGGCGGCAGGCCGTAGAAGAAGCTGAACACGCCCATGCGGGAGGAGTTGCCGCCACTGAAGTGCCGGTCGAAACGGATCGCATGCTCNNTCCCGTGACCAGCGGTGCATGTTCGGCGCCACGTCCTCGTTCAGCATGTCGAAGCGCCACGCGTCGAGCATGATGATCAGCAGGTTGAGGGGCGCCTCCGCGCTGCATTGCAGGGGCTCCAGCGGGTATTGCAGACCCCTGGACTCGGCGGCGCCCATGTCCTGCGAGAGGCGCCGCGCGAGCTGGCGTTCCCGTGCCTGCTGGATATCCACCAGACCGGTGCGCACCAGAAACTTCTTGGCCGTGATGCCGCGGTGTACCGGCAGTTGCTGGGCGACGCTCGTGACCGGGGTGTAGTAGCTCGCGTCCGCCCAGGCGTAGATGGACTGCGCCACCAGGAAACACACGATGACCGCGGCCGCCAGCCATGGCCCGCCCATCCGGGCGGCGCCCTCGACCCGGCGCCAGGTCCATCCCGCCAGCATGGACTCGAAGAGCAGGCCGATCAGGAACATGACGCCGACGAATACCCAGCTTTGCCAACCCAGGATCTGCGCGGTCAGGAAATTGATGTGGAACCGGCTCTGCGACCACAGCAGGCTGTCGAGCACGATCAATGCGATCATGGCCGCGAACAGCACCACGCCGGCACCCGTCACCCAGCGCCTTCGCGGCAGCAGGATCACCAGCGCGCCGGCCAGCAGGGTGAGCGGCAGGAGCGCCAGCCAGGCATGGTGGCTGACCACGATGGTGACCAGGTAGACCCAGGCCAGCGCTGAAAGCCCGCCCCGCAACCCGCCCAGGAAGACGAGGCTGATGATCATGAGCAACAGCGCGTTGGCCAGCCCGAACCAGCCCAGCCAGCGCCACAAGAGCCTGCGGGGCATGCGGTCAGCCATGGGCGCCCGCCCTGTGTTCTTCGGCCAGCCGGGCGATCTCGCCGGCACCCAGGGGAACGCAGCGTCCCAGATTGAACACCTCGGCCCGCCGCAGTTCGCGCACGCCGGATCTGAATGCCTCCGGGTTCGTGAGCAGGCGGCGGACGGCCTCCGGTGCCTCCGCAATGTGCTCCGGGGCGAGGATTTCCCCGACCTGGCCGCGGATGGACGACTCGAAGGGCTCGATGCCCAGTTCCTGCCAGTTGGGGTTGCGGATGCGCCGGGGCACGTCGATGAACAGCACCGGCTTTTCCAGCGCGAAGGCGTACTCGATGGACATCGCCGACCAGTCGCTGATCAGCAGATCGGAACGGAACAGGGATTGGTTTTCGCCCATCCGCTCCTCCGACTCGAAATTCGGGTGTGACCCGAACGCCGCGGCGAGGCGGTCCAGCACCTCCGGCGTCAGGCGGCGGGTGTGGTAATGGGGACGCATGATCACCCGGAACCCCGCCCCGAGCAGCGCCGCGATGAGTTCGTGCCCGCAGCGGTTGAAGATGGAGTCATCGCCCCAGGTGGGCGCAATCAGGACGACCTGCTCGCCGCCCCCCGAACCTCGGTACTCGGCTGCCTGGCGCATGAGCTCCTCCAGCCGCGGGTAACCGTACTCGAACAGGTTGCGCGGCGCCATGCCCAGCAACTCCTCGCGCCTGCGCAGTTCCTGAACGTGGTGTGGCCCGGTGCACAGGAGGCTGTCGTATGCATCGTAGGAGTCGGCGTGGTCCACCATGTGCGTGCTGCCCATGCTGTGGAACACGTAGATGTAATGCACCGGGTTGATCGAACGCTTGAGCTGCAGGTTACCCAGGTCCATCATGGTCAGCACGACCACGCCGGCCCTTTGAAACTGGAAGTGCATGGTCAGGAACCATCCCTCGCGAATACACAGGCTCCTGAAGCGGCGATGATCGAAGGCCAGGCCGGGGTCGCCGGCGTCCGAGCTCACGTAGGTGACCTTTCTTTCCAGGGGCCCGGTCAGCTCGGCGATCAGTGGCTCGAAGTGGTGCCAGTCCTGCCCGCTTTCCGAATAGAAGACGATTTCGCGCCACTCCGCGGGCAGTCCGCGGTAAGCGCGCCAGTCACGGAACGAACCCACGTCTCAGTCCCGCCCGATCAGGCGCCGGGATCCTCCGGCTTGGTGTCCGCCGGGCCTTCGCCGCGCCGGAAAAATGACCTGATGCGGTACCAGTAGGTCTTCACCGCCAGGGCGATGGATGCGAGCAGGCCCACGATGGCCGAGATGATCATGCTGCCCGTGCTGGGATCGAGATAGGCATTGGCCTCCGGCGAAGCCGCCAGGAGCATCGCCAGGAACACAAGGTGAATCAAACGCATCGCAATCCTCTCCAACTGCCCATCAACCGGACGGCGCCGGCAGCACATCGCTGAAGGCCTGCTCCAGGCGGGCCACGTCATCATCGGTGATCTCGCCCATGGTCGATACCCGGAACATTTCGCCAGCCAGCCCGCCCTGCCCTTCGTATATGACGAAACCGCGGCTCCTCAGGCCTTCGTGCAACTGATTGTAGTTGAGCCCCGCCGGCAGGCGGTAGCTGCGCAGCACGCAGGAGCTCGCGTCCGCGGGCAGCCAGGGTTCCACGCCGTGCCCTTGGAGCGAGGTTCTGACGCGTTCCGCCAGGGTGCGGTAGCGGTCCCTGCGCGCCCGCCAGCCGCCCTGTTCACGCAATTCCAGCAATGCCTGGTGCAGCGCCAGGAAGGAGTTGACGGGGGGTGTGAACGGGGTCGAGCCGGCCTGCTGCTTGGCCGCCCAGTCGGGCAGGTGCAGGTACAGGCTGCGTTGCGGTGCCCCGGCCGCGAGTGCGCCGTCACGGCACAGCACGAAAGCCAGCCCGGGCATGCCGTGGAGGCATTTGTTGGCGGTGCCGGCGCAGGCTTCCAGGGCCTCGTGCCCGAAGGGCAGCCGCTCGGCTCCGAAACTGGAAACGGCGTCCAGCACCAGCCGCACGCCATGCCGGCCGCACAGGTCCGCGATCACCTCCACGTCATTCAGGCGGCCGGTGGTGGTTTCATGGTGCACCATGGCCAGGTGCGTGAATGCGCCCCGTTCCAGGCGCAGGGCGATATCGCCGGCGTCGATCTCCGCCCCCCAACCGAGTTGAAGGGCGTCGAAGGTGATACCGTGTATCCGGGCGATGCGGCCCAGGCGCTCGCCGTACACGCCGTTCGCGATGACCAGCAGCCTGGAGTCCGCAGGCAGCAGCGAACACAGCATGGCCTCCATGGCCGTGGTCCCGGACCCTCCGAGGGCCACCGCCCGCCATTCGCGCGGGTCGCAATCGTATACCCTCACGAGACCTTCGATGACCTGCGACTGCAGCGCCAGGAACTCGGGCTCACGGTGGCAATGATCCCCGGCGACCGCGGCCCGGCGCACGCCATCGCTCAGGTTGACCGGGCCCGGGTTCAGCAATACGGTTTTCATTTGGGATCGGGCCGGCCGCTCACGCCCCGGCCACCGCCCACAGCCACCACGCGCAGGCCACCAGGTAAACGCTGATGTACAGCTCACCGTTGCGCAACAATGACTGGCGGGCGCTCCATTGCGTATCCGTCAGNNGTCAGGCGCGTCAGGTTCAGGCGCCTCGGGATCACCGCCCATGTGCCCCTGCGCCATTCACGCCATTCCTCGCCGAACAGCTTTTCGAGCTTGTCATCCTCGTATTCGACCGCGGCCGGATACCAGATCAGGAAAAATGCGATCACCACCGCCACGATCCGGATATCAGCGCTGGCCAGGGTGAAACCGCCCAGGATCAGCAGGTTGCCCAGGTACAGGGGATGGCGCACCACGGCATAGGCACCGGTGCTCGCCAGGCGCCGATTCTTGAAGATCGTGCCGGCGGCAAAGATCCGCCATAGCTGCCCCACCAGCGCGATGGACAGCCCCCATGTGACCCGCTCCGCGCCCGGTTCGGCGAACAGGGCGCAAAGGGCGACCAGCAGCAGGCCTATGGCTTGCCGGTAGATCTCCTTGAAGCGCAGTCGGTCCCACAAGCCGGCCAGGCCGGCGCGTGCGCCCATGATTTCCGTACGGTCTCTGCCCATGGCTGAATTCCTGAAAGCAGCGCGAATTTTAGCCGATTCGGCGGGTCACGGGTTTGGCCGATACAGACAGACGCATGACCTAAAATACGCCGCTCCAGGTCGCCTCCGAACCCAGGTGGCGCATCAGGCGGGTGCGCACCTCGGGCGGCGAGACGGACGGCCGCGGCAGTCCCTCGGGCACCCCCGGGCGGATGCGGATGTGCGCCAGGGCCGGACCGTGGCGCCGGCGCAGCATGGCAGCCACCTGGTCCGTTCCGGCCGCCTCGCAGGCCAAGCGGTATCCGCAATCTGCTGCAACACCGGCGAAATGCACTGCATGGCTCACCGTCGCCTGGCCGCCGGTCGACTCGTGCATGCCATTGTCGAGGATGACATGGCCGTAATTGGAGCCGCCGTAGGCGCCCACCGTTGCCAGGTTGCCCATGCGCATCAGGGCCGCGCCGTCACCGTCCGCCACGGCCACCTGCAGGTCCGGGCGGCACAGGGACAGGCCCAGCGCCAGGGACGAAACGCAGCCCATCGAGCCCACCAGGTACAGCTGGTTGGGCCGGTCGTCCAGGGCGTACAGTTCACGGCCCGTGTAGCCCGTGGTGGCGATCAGGACACTGTCTCCAACCGGGGTGGCGTCGACCATGGCCTGGAGCACCTCGTTGCGCGTCGGGCGTTCCCCCGCCGCGGCGCATCCCTCCGGTTCGACGCTGTCTCGCATTGCGGGGGGCGCTGCAGCCAGGGCGTGCGGCGCCACCGTGCCCTTGCGCATGATGAAGGCAAATGGCCGGCCACTGGCGTCCATGGCCTCGAGTGCCTCCCGCAGGGCCGAGTGCACATCGCCCGCCTGGTCCGGGAACCACCGCCACCGCACGTCCAGCTGTTCCAGGAGCCCTGCCGTAACCTGCCCCATCAGCTCGTGTTGCGGCTCGTCACGGAGCTTCGGATCGCCCCTCAGTGTCACGATCAGCAGAACCGGGATCCGAAACACCCAGTTCAGCGAACTCAGCGGGCTGACCGCGTTGCCGAGCCCGGAATTCTGCATGATGGCCACGCTTCTGCGGCCGGCCAGGGCAGC
>JABAHR010007119.1_pt7 | contig 16545 bp, 16 predicted proteins | sample 7062101 | NCBI WGS metagenome assembly JABAHR01 (sample SAMN14534553, study PRJNA622989) | marine sediment metagenome | biome: marine biome [ENVO:00000428]; feature: marine pelagic biome [ENVO:01000023]; material: deep marine sediment [ENVO:00002113] | place: India: Gulf of Kutch | collected... | reverse complement strand
GCCACCGTGTGGTCGCCGCCCAGCGTCAGGGGAACACAGTCGTGATCGAGCAGCGCGTCGTAGGCGGTCTCGATAATGCGCATGCTCTCGGTCAGGCTGAACGTGTTGATGGCGACGTCGCCGATATCGGCCACCTGCATGCTGTCGAACGGGGCGGCGCGCGTCGCCATGTTGTAGGGTCGGATCAGGCACGACTCGGCGCGGATGGCCCGCGGCCCGAAGCGCGCTCCGGGACGGTTCGAGGTGCCGATGTCGAATGGCACGCCGATGAAGCAGGCATCCAGCCCGGCAGCTGTCTCTTGCGGCGGCAGTCGCATCATGGTCGCCGGTCCGCCGAAGCGGGGCATGGCGTTGCCGCCCAGGGGCTGATTGAAAGAGGGACTCATCGCCGTTGTGCTCTGTGCTCGACGCAAGCGTCGCCTGCGGGCATTATCGCGGCTCCGCCGAGCGTGGGGCAATGCGTCGCGCGGTGGGCGCACAGCCGGCGACGGCGCGATCCGTTGAACTGGCGGCCGCCGTCGGAGCACAATAGGAACCTATGAGCGACGACAGCCAAGAGCGCAAAGAGAGCATCGACATCGACGACGACGCGCCGCCGCCCGACGCGCCGTGGACGGCGCATCTCAAGTATGGGTTGCGCTGGCTTGATGCGACGCGCGACTATCTGAAGGTGCCGAAAGCCGTGCAGCGCGAGCGCTACGCGCTGTGTCGCGCGTGCGACGAGTTCAACGAGCTGACCAAGCAGTGCCGCGTATGCGACTGCTTCATGCCGCTCAAGACCTGGATGAACATCAGCCCCTGCCCGAAGGACAAGTGGAAGCTGATCTGAGCGGCGCCGAGGTGCAACAGGCGCGCCCGCTCAGTCCGCGAACAGGCTCTGCAGGCGGATGTCGAACCAGAACTCGTTGAGCACCCAGCCCGCGTCGGGGCGATAGAAGATGAAGGTCCAGCTGAGGGCGTGGCGCTCGAACTTCTGCAGGTAGCGAATCCGGTACACGGAGTCGCCCAAGCGGCCGTCGTCGATCAGCTCGCTGCCCAGTGATGCGCCGAGCTGCTCGAAAGCGGGCATGCGCTCGCTGACCCGCTTGAGCAGCGCGTCGAACTCCGCTTTCGAAACCACGACGTAAGGCTCGAGCAGCCGCAGCCCCCCTTCGAAGTCCCCGGCGACGACCTTGTCGAGAACGCTGGCCGTGAGCCGCTTCGCCTCGCGCGTAGACGCAACGCTCGCGGCATGCGACGGCGACGATGCGCCCACAACGAGCAGCGCGGCAAGCAGGAGCCACGCCAGCGCGCCGGCCGCTCGCGCGACGTTCCGGCACGGGTGCGACGGTCGTGTCGATTTTCGTGCATCAGCGGTCTCGCAGGTGAATGGCGTGGAAGGGCTGCCGTGGACGCGTGCCGAGGACGATCCCGAGCATAGAGTTCATCGTCGTGGCGTCGTTGTCAAAGTCCCGGTGCGAGGCGGCCGTGGTGCGGGCGCGATGGTCGCGGGTGTTGTAATGAACGACGCGCTGCTTGATTCCGGTGCGGCGCAGCTCGCCGAGGTGTCTCTCCATGCCCATGAGCGGGACGACGGCGCCGCGCTGCTCATAGGAGCGGGACACCAGGTAGAGGAGCGACTTCCGGTAGATCACGGCCACGTCGTCGTTGCGCTCGCTCGCGTCGTCGAGATGAAAATGATAGAGGCGCTCAACGACACGCTGCCTGAGGGCCGGGTAGATCCGCTCGTTGAAAAGCGTGGTGGTACACGCTGGCGCGAGCAGCACGAGGTTGGTGATGGGCGGGCCCTGCTGCTCTCGCCAACAATCCATCAGATGGGCGAGCCAGACGGCCCCGGCGCTGTGGGCTGCGAGGTGCACGCGCGGGCGGCGCGACGGCGGCAGTGCGGCGAGGGCCTCGACCAACAGGTTCAGCGTGTGGGTGCCGGCGCCCGCCGGCGCGAACGCCTCCCGGGCGCCGGAGCGCATCTCCTGCCACAGGGCGTGGCCGAGCGGGTGCGTCAACCGCTCCAGCATGCAGTCCCACCAGTCGCTCGGACCCGCCGCGCGCCGTTCGGCGAGCGGTTGTTTGGCGCGCAGCACGTCGCCGATTTCGTCCCACAGCCCCGTCTGCCAGAAGAAGTGCAGCTCGTGGATGCGATTGGCGGCGAATACCGGGCGCCACCTCGCCGCGCGCGCCGCCGCGACCTTCACGTCGTTGAGCCCGCCGTGGGCGTAGAGCACGAGATGCTGCGGGGGTTGGGCGGGCCCGCCGACCAGCGCCCGGGAGACCGTCTCCTCGACGTGCGCAGGTGTCGAGGGGTAGTCGCCCCAGGGTTCGAATCGGCCGTCGTCGATGTGAACGTAATGGTCCCGGATCTCGTGCTGGGCCGGGACCGACCTGCGACGCTCCGGGCCTGCAGCGGTTTCGGGCTGGCGCCGGATGAAACTGACGCGCCTCTCGACAGGCAGCGCCAGCTGCGCCACCCAGGCATCCCACAGGTTCGCCTCGAAATCCGCGTAGCTCCAGATTGCGCATCCGCGATACGCCGCGTCGTGCAGTGTTAGGCCACCCCACGCCGCACCCCAGGAGTTCTGGATCACGAAGCCGTCGGGGGTGTAGCCGAGCACGGCGAAGGCGTGTCCCTCGCCCGCCTCCCAGGCGGGTTCATAGCGGATACGGCCGTTGTCGAGCTTTCCGGGCTGCCAGCCGACGTGCGTCGCCGCCGTTACGAAAACCGCTCCGGTCTCGTTGATGGCGGCGTGCAGGTCGGAGCGCTTCGCCAGCACGCGATAGTACGCACCGAGCGGATAGGCGAGCGCGGCCTCCTGACGCGCGGCGTCGAGAAAGCCCGCGTCGCCGGGCGCATACGGCCACGCGCTCTCCGGGCAGACGCCGTTCTTGTGCCAGCCTTTCATGGTGCCGCGGGCGCTCGAGCCTTCGTAGTCCTCGCCGGGCCACTGGTCGTGGCGCCGGGCCATCTCGTAGAGCATGCGCGCGCTGACCGGCTCGCCCCGACCCATGAGGCGGTTCATATAGTCGATCGTGGCCGCGAGGCCGAAGCCGCAGCAGGCGCCATCCTGGCCCTGATCGCGCAGCACGATGCACTCGACGCGAGGCAGCACGCGTTCGGCCAGAGGCTCGAGCATCGGCTGGTAGATGCGGTCGCGGAAATCGAGCGAATCCCGACGGGTGACGAAGCGCTCGCTCACGGCGAGTGGCTCGCGTGAGACGCCGTCGCCGGACCCTGGCTCTCGAGCAGTCGCTCGAGCAGCCGCGGCGCCGCTTCGGCCTCCAGGTTGGCGAAGGCGATACGCAGGAAAGACTCCTGATCCGGGCCGAACATGGTGCCCGGGAGGCACAGCAGACCGTGGGCCTCCGCCAGCCGTTTCGCGACGGTATGCGACGACTCTGCGCCAAAGGGGTGCTTGACGTAGGCGAAGTACGCGCCGATTGACACCAGACGGTAGCGTAGTCGCGGGTCCGAGAATATGCGCTCGACGGCAGCGACGCGCTCGTCCATCAGCCGCCGGTTGTTCTCGCGCCATTCGTCGAGCTGCTCCAGGCCGAACAGCGCCGCCTCCTGGCCCAGGCGGGGGGCGCAGATCGCGATGCAGTCCTGCAGCTTGAGCAGCGCGGCCTTGAGCGCCGGCCCGCAGGTCACTGCGCCGACGCGGTAGCCCGCCAGACTGAATGCCTTGGAAAAGCTGTAGAGCTGCACGAAAGTCCCGCTCCAGTCCGGCTCTGCGAACAGTGGGTGAGCGGGGGCGCGCGGGCTGCGGAAATCCTTGTACGTCTCGTCGACGATCAGTGCGACACCGGCCTCGCGTGCCAGCGCGTAGAGCGCCGCCAGCAGCGATGCGGGGTATATCGCTCCGGTGGGATTGTTCGGGCTCACCACGGCGATGGCGCGGCTGCGCGCCGTCAGCGCGCGCTCGAAGGCATCGATGGCGGGCACGCCGCCGCGCGCTTCGTCGAAGGGCACGTGCACGGCGCGGATGCCTTGCATTTCGAGCCACATCTGGTGGTTGAAGTAGTAGGGGAGGGGCAGCACGACTTCGTCACCGGGTGCTGCCAGCGCGGTGACGACCGAACAGAACGCTTGATTGCAGCCGGCGGTGATGAGGATCCGCTCGCCGTCGAGTCGAGCGCCGTACTCGCGCGCGAGGTGCGCGGCAAAGGCGTTGCGCAGAGCGGGCAGGCCGGCGATCTCGCTGTAGCTCGAGGTGGTCGGCTCCATGGCGCGGTGGGCGAGAAACTCGCGCAGCGGAACGGCTGGCGCGTAGCTCGGCGCGGCCTGGGCGACGTCGAGCAGGGGACGCTGCGCCGGGAAAGTGCGTCCGGCGATCCAGCTCTGCGCCTCCGCGACAGGCGGCGCGGCGGCGCGGACGACGTTGGCGTTCAGGCGATACGACATGTTCGTCATGCCGCTCGGGCGAGGGGCAGACGGATTATCTCAGGTGCGGCGCGCTTTGGACACGGGTTCCGAAGGCCTGGTTGCGCACCGGGAGCCGCGCGCTTTCGACGGGGTGGTCGGCGCACCCGGGTGCGTTGCTCGCCCGGGGCACAGCGCTTGCCACGCCGAGTGCGGGCGAGTAGCTTTGTCGCGGTCCGTGCCAACTCGCCGTGGCTTGTCATGACCGACCGCATACCGAATCCACAGGCGCACGATTTCGTTGCCTGGTTCCGCCAGTCATCGCCGTATATTCGCGCGCACCGCGGCCGCACCATGGTCATCACCTTCGGCGGCGAAGCCCTCGAGGAGGAAGGCTTCTCCAACCTTATTCACGACATTGCGCTGCTCAGCAGTCTGGGTATCCGTCTGGTGCTGGTTCACGGCGCGCGGCCGCAGATCGAGGCGCGCCTGCGCGAACGGGGGCTGCGCATCCGCTATCACCAAGGGCTGCGAGTTACCGATGACGATGCGCTCGGGTGCGTCAAGGAGGCTGCCGCCAATGTCCGTCTCGAGACGGAGGCAATGCTCTCGAGCGGCGGCAGCGCCCTGCCCGGTGCGGGGGCAAAGGTGCGCGTCGTGTCCGGCAATTTCATCTCGGCATCTCCCATCGGCGTGCGCGACGGCGTCGATTTCGGGCACAGCGGTGAGACCCGCCGCATCGATGTCGACGCCATTGCACGCCAGCTCGACGACGGCGCCATTGTGCTGCTCTCGCCGCTGGGTTACTCGCTGACCGGAGAGGTGTTCAATGTGAATGCCGAGAGTATCGCGGGCGCCGTTGCCATCGCCTTGAAAGCGGACAAGCTCGTGTGCCTGATCGAAAACAATGGCGTGCAAGGATCGCGCGGTGAGCGGCTCGATCAGATCACGCTGGCGGAAGCGGAAAAGCTGCTGCGTTCCCGGCGCAGGCTTCCCGAGGACGCCCGCGGGCACCTGCAGCAGGCGGTGCATGCCTGCCGGTCCGGCGTGCGCCGCGCTCACCTGATCGGCCGCCGGGTCGACGGCGCGTTGCTGCTCGAGCTGTTCACTCGCGACGGCACGGGCACGCTCGTCACCGACGAGACCTACGAGGGGATACGCGCCGCCACCATCGACGACGTCGGCGGCATACTGCAGCTGCTCGAGCCGCTCGAGCAGGAAGGTATCGTGGCGCGCCGCTCGCGGGAGCGGCTCGAGCAAGAGATTGACCACTTTGTCGTCATCGAGCGCGACGGTGCCGTCATCGCCTCGGCCGCTCTCTACCCCTACGCCAAGGAGCGGTTCGGCGAGCTCGCCTGCCTGGTGGTCGAGCCCGCCTACCGAAACACCGGCCGCGCCGACGCGCTGCTCGACAGCATCGAGCGGCGGGCCAGAAAACGGGGCCTGCGGCAGCTGTTCGTGCTGACCACGCATACGGCGCAGTGGTTCCGCGAGCGCGGCTTCGGCAAGGCGCGCATCAGCGACCTGCCGGTAAAGCGTCAGGAGCTCTACAACTACCAACGCAACTCCCGCGTTTACCTGAAGCAGCTGTAGAAGCAGCTCCAGGCGCCGCTGTCCCAGCGCCGGGGTGTCGGACCGTGGTTGCAGCAGGGGAAGAGCCCCCGTTACCGGGAGATCAGCGACGGGAGCGCGCGACCCCGTCACGTCGCCGTGGGGAGCGCCCGCATCTGCTCGCGCAGACGATTCACGGCGACGAAGAACTCGCGCATCATGACGACCCAGTAATACATCCCCTTCTCGGTCAAGCGGTAGCATCGCTCGTCCTCCTCGATGGCGCCCAGCGCTTTGAACGCCCACAGCTCCTTGCCCAGGGCGCGTTCGACGTCCACACCGTGCGTCTGGCGCAAGCGCGCTTTGGGCAGCGTCACGCCGAACAAGCGCGTCAGCAGCTCGTAGAGCGCCCGCTCGCGGGCGCCGAGCCGACGGCGCGCGGTCAGGCCCGTCGTTCCCGACTCGACCCTCCGGATATACTCCGGGATGGAGAAGGTGCTGGCATAGAGCGTGCCGTCCGTATAGCTGAATGCGCCGCTCCCGATACCGCAGTAACCGTCGCAATCGATGATGTACTCATCGATGGCGCCGGACGTCCGAGAGAAGCACCACGCCGACGTCGGGCGGTAGTCGGGGCTGAGGGCGCGCAAGATCGTTTCGTAGGCACGCCGCTCATGGCGCTGGCTGACCGGACCCATATCACGCGCAATGTTTTCGCGTGTCCCGGGCGTGGTCATCAGCGGGTAGAACGACAGCTGGTCGAGCGCGAGATCCTCGTTCAGGATGCGAAGATCGTTCTCGAGCGAGTTCGGCGACTGGTGCGGCAGGTTGAACATCATGTCCGCATTGAGCGTGTCGAAGACCTCTCGCGTTTCCGCCAGTCGCGCTTTGATGAAGGCGCTGCTGCCGTAGGGCTGGAGACGGCCCATCTCGGCCAGCAGCCGGTCGTCGAAGCTCTGCACCCCCACCGAGAGGCGATTCACGCCCGACTGCTTGAGCAGCGAGACCACCTCGGGACGAAGATGGTTGGGATTGGTCTNNGGCCAGGGTCTCTGCAAGCTCGTCGGGCATCACGGTAGGTGTCCCACCGCCCACGTAGACGCTGGAGAAGGCGTGGCCGTGGTCGGCGTAGATTCGCATCTCTTCGCGTAGGCACGCGTAGTAGCGCGCGGCCCCGCCGACGGGTAGCAGCACACGATGGAACGAGCAGAAGGGGCACAGCGACTCGCAGAACGGGACGTGCATGTAGAGCACGCGCTTGACGCTCGGCGCCCCGGGGGATGGCACGCCGATTTCAGGGTCGGCATCGAGACGCATGGCGTTGCCGCTCGCGCGACGCACGTATTGCGTCAACAGCCGCTCAACGATCACCGGCCGATCTTCCCTGGGCAGCTACCGCGCGGCGGCGCGAGCGGGCGCTACAAGCGTTGCGCAGCGCCACCCGACTCGGAGTGGCGGCGTTCGCGCCACTCCTGCCACCTTTGTTCGAGCGAATCAAGCATTCCTTCGATCTCGTTCTCCCAGAATTCCGGTTGCAGGAATGGCGGCCGCTCGCCATCGCCCGGCCACGCGCGCAGGCTCGACTCCGGGCCGGCGGTCTCCGGTGGTTCGGCCAGCGTGACCGCAAGCGGACGCTCATCCCGGGCGCGGATGATCACGATGGTGACCTCGTCCTCGGGGTCGAAGTAGTTGAGTGCGCGACGGACGTCCGCCGCACCGCGGATGTCCTTGCGGTCGATTCGGATGATTACGTCGCCAGGCTCCATGCCGGCCTTCGCGGCCGGACCGTCCGCGGCGACCTCGGCGACGAGCACGCCGAGCTCGGCCGGAGCGCCAAAATAATCGCGCAGATCCTGGGTCAGGCGCTGCATGCCGATGCCCAGATAGCTGCGTGGCCGCATCGACGCCGGCCTCTCGCGTTGGCTGAGCTCGTTGGCGAGCAGTGCAACGTCGGTGGTGGTGGGACGGCCGTCGCGGACATACGCGAGCGACACGGTGCTTCCCGGCTCGAGCTGGTGCACGAGCCAGTACAGGCGATGCACGGAGTACACGGCATGACCGTCGAGCGCGACAACGATGTCGCCCTCGGCCAGTCCCGCCCGCGCGGCTGGGCCATCAGGCAGCATCGCGACCACGCGCACACCGTGATCGAGACCCGCCTCCGCAAGCTCTTGGAAGGGAATCTGCTCGACCCGAATGCCGAGGCGCGGCCGTTCGGAGGGCGCCGTCACGGTCGGGGGAAACGCCGATTGGGCGTGTGCATCAGGCACCATGCCGACTGCAACGGTGAGGGTCAGGAGCAGCAGTACTGACGGTAGGTACATCCTCGAGCACCTTCGGGTTGAGTTGTCGAGCCGCCGCGCAAGCGCGCCGAAGCGTCATCGCCGTCGCCCATCGGTCCGGGCGACGGCGCCGCGCCATGCGGTTGGCGATGCGCTCGCCACGGTCGGGAGCGAGCGTCGCGGCGTTCGCCTACCATACCCGAATTGTCCGTTGGCGTGCGATGGCAAATTCATGACAAAACAACGCGCCGGTTGCAGAAGCGTATAATCATCCGCGGCGATACTGCCGCGCGAGACTGTTCGGGACCCCAAGCGATGCCAGGCGGTACTGGCTGCCATGCCTACCAAATCGAGTAGCCCTGCTGCAAGCGCAGCGTCCGCGGTGACAGGGCTCGAGCAGGTGCTGGACTCGCGCGCGGGCGACAAATCTGCGCTGCACGAGCGGTACCTGAACGCGCAGCTCGTCCGGGTGCTCAGGACCATCGGCTTCGACCGCAATTATGTCCGAGCGGAGGGTCCGTATCTCTTCGACGAGTCGGGTGCGCGCTACCTGGACCTGCTCAGCGGGTTCGGGGTATTCGCTCTCGGCCGCAATCACCCGAAAGTGATTCGCTATCTGAACGACGTGCTCGCGGGCGAGCTCCCCGACCTCGTGCAGATGGACGTCTCGCTGCTGGCGGGCATCCTCGCGGAGCGACTGCTCGCCGTCGTGCCAGCGGGTCTCGATCGCATCTTCTTCGCCAATTCGGGCACCGAGGCCGTCGAGGCGGCGATCAAGTTCAGCCGCTACGCGACGGGGCGTTCGAAGATCGTCTACTGTCGCAACGGCTACCACGGCCTGACCCTGGGCTCGCTGTCGGCGACGGGTGATGCGTATTTCCGCGAAGGCTTTGGACCGTTGCTGCCCGATTTCGTGGAAGTGCCTTTTGGCGATGCAGAGGCGCTCGAGGGTGCCCTCGACGGTGGGGACGTTGCCGCATTCATCGTCGAGCCCATTCAAGGTCACGGCGTGCACATTGCTCCCGACGGCTATCTGGCGGATGCCGCCCGCATGTGCCGGCGGCGCGGTGCGTTGCTGATCGCCGACGAGGTGCAAACCGGTCTCGGCCGTACAGGCCGCTGGTGGGCGGTGGAGCATTGCGACGTCGAGCCGGACCTCATGTGCATGGCCAAGGCGTTGTCGGGCGGCTTTGTCCCGGTTGGCGCGGTGGCCTGCCGCGGCTGGGTCTTCGAGCGTGTCTTCCACCGCATGGATCGCGCCATGGTGCACGGCTCCACCTTCGCCAAGAACAACCTTGCGATGGCCGCGGGCATCGCGACGCTCGAGGTGCTCTCCGGCGAAGGGCTGATCGAGAACGCCGCCCGGCTGGGCGAGCGACTGCTGCGTGAGCTGGGGCCGCTCAGCGAGCGCTACGATCTGGTCAGGGACGTTCGCGGGCGCGGCATGATGATCGGCATCGAGTTCGGCGAGCCGGAGCGCCTGGCTTTGCGCACCTCGTGGAAGATGCTCGAGATGGCGAGCAAGGGGCTGTTCTGCCAGCTGATCACCATCCCGCTGCTGACGCGCCACCGCGTGCTGTCGCAGGTCGCCGGGCACGACACCCACGTCGTCAAGTTCCTGCCGCCGTTGACCATTGGTGACGAGGACTGCCGCTGGATCACCGACGCGGTTTACGACGTCGTGGCGGACGCCCATCGGGTTCCCGGCGCGGTGTGGGATCTCGGTAAGTCACTGGCCCGCCATGCCATGCGCGCCAAGGCAGGCGACGGCCGATAGCGGCGCGGGCGATGCGATTGCACTGCAGGGTTCGGGACGGCCGCGCGGGGAGAAAGTGAAGGGCGACGCTGCGGCAACGTCGGGTGTCGCCCGACCGCACGGCGCGCCGCATTTGTTTCATCCGCTGTGCGGCAGCAACCTCGCAACGCTCGTGCCGCTGCTGCTCGGCAACGGACCCCTGGCGCCCACGCACTTTGCGCGAGGGGCGCTGGCCCTGGTCGCGAGCGTGCTGCGCTTGCCGAGCACGACGCTCGAGCGCATCGCCGTGGCGCTCGTCCGCCGTCGCCGTCCGCCGATGCCGGCACCGCTGTTCATCATCGGGCACTGGCGCAGCGGCACCACGCACGTGCACAACGTGCTGAGCCGAGCGCCTCGGTTCGGCCATATCCCACCGCTCGCCGCCGGGCTGCCTTGGGAGCTGCTGGGACTCGTGAGGCTGTCGCGGCCTTGGCTCGAGCGGGCGTTGCCGGTGAACCGTTACGTCGACAACGTCGCGGTCGATCCCGACTCGCCCCAGGAAGACTCGATCGCGCTAGCCAATATGCTGCCGCTGTCCTACTACCACGGCATCTATTTCCCACGTCGCTTCGAGCACCATTTCTGGCGCGGCGTTTTCTTCGAGGGTTGTAGCCCCCGCGAGCGACGTCGCTGGCAGCAACGCTTCGTTTATCTGCTCGAGAAGGTGAGCATCGATCAGCGCGCGCGTCCGCTGCTGGTCAAGAATCCCGTCTACACGGCGCACGTTCCGATGGTGCGCGAGCTGTGGCCCGATGCGCGCTTCGTGCACGTGTATCGCGATCCCTACCGGGTCTTCCCATCGACACGCCATTTCTACCGCACGCTTCTGGCTGAGCTCGCCCTGCAAGGATTTGACATGGTCGATCTCGACGCGCTGATCCTGAAGGGCTACGTGCGCATGATGGAGACGTTCTATCGCGATCTGCCGGGGCTTCCCGAGGGCAGCCTGGTCGAGGTCCGCTTCGAGGACTTCGAGCAAGCACCGCTGGAGGAGCTGGCCCGAGTGTACGAGTCGCTTGGCCTCGAAGACTTCGCGCGCGATCGCAGCCGCTTCGAGGCTTATCTGCAGGGCACCGCGGAGTATCGGCAGAACCGCTACCGGGTCACTGCGGACGACGTACGAAGGGTGGAGCGCCATTGGGGCGGTTTCGCGCGACGTTGGGGGTACGCGGCGCCCACGCCGGGCCCGTAGCGTTTCGACCCCGGGGGCGTCCAACAGGGGAACAAAGGAAAAACGGCGCGGTTTCCCTCGAGCGAGCGCGACACATCGCCGCGCTTAGTGCAGGAAATCGGTGCCGTGTGTCCGATCTTCTGCGGGAGTCTGCCGTGCCGCTCGGGCGGGCTCGTCGTTTTCGACCTCGCCACCGAGGGCGCACGCTCGAACCGATGCCTGCGTGTCACGGCGCGTGGNNTGTCACGGCGCGTGGCCGGAGCAGCGGGACGACAAAGAATAGAATGAGGTGCAATGTGCGCGTGCACGCCTTGAGTCGGCGTGCCGATTGCTCACAGGCGGCCGCTGCTCGCGCGTCGCTGACGCCAGGGCATGCGCAGCTGCTCAGTCCGCGCCGGGGCATACGGCGACAGCGAGCGGCTCACGATCGCACGGTCGATGGCCGCCGGCCCTGCTACGGCGAGGAGTCGTCCTTATTGCCGAACAGCTTCTCCAGTGCTTCTCGGGCGTCGCCGTCGGCGGTCTTCGCACCGGGTTCCGGCGCGACGGGTTCGTCGCCGGCGAGGTCGTTGGCGAACAGCTTCTCGAGCTCGCTGCGCGCAGCGGCGCTGCGGGTCTCGCCCCGATCGTCGAAAGCGCCGCGGCGCGGCCGAAACCAGTCACAGAAGTTGCCTCGATCGGGCTCGAGCACCGGATCGGCGCGCTCTTCATGACAGCCACGGCGCAGCGCGGGATCGTAGTGTCTGCACATGCGGCACGCGTGCAGCTCTTCGCGGCACCCGGGGCACTCGGTGTAGCGGCGAATGGGAAACGCCAGCGACTTGAGCGACGCGCCGCAATGCCAGCAAACATAGCCGGCGCTCATGCCGGTTCGCCGCCCCTCACCACAGCGCTCGGTTCAGCGCGCTGAGAGACGTTCGCTGCCGGCCGTGGCTGTCGAAGTTGTCGTCGGCGAGCCATTTGTCGAAGTTGGCGCGAATCGCGGGCCATTCGCTGTCGATGATCGAGTAGTAGGCGGAGTCCCGGCTCCGGCCTTTGGTGATCATGTGATTGTAGAACAAGCCCTCGAAGCGGAACCCCAGGCGCAAGGCGGCGCGACGCGAGCCTTCGTTGAGCGCGTTGCACTTCCATTCCAGGCGCCGGTACTGCAGGTCGTCGAGGGCACGGNNTGGACCGTATTCTGGAAAGGCGGTGCGAACCAGATGTGCCCGATCTCGATGACGCCGACCAGCGGGCGGATTTCCAGATAGCTCGCCATGCCACCGTAGCTGCCGCTCAGGCGGTCACGAATTGCATAGAAAACAGGGTCGGCCGAGGCGGCGCAGCCGCGCTGCCAGTCGCGCATGGCGGCAGCGTCGTCGAACGGCCCGTAGGGCAGGAACGCCCAGAGCGCCAACGCCGCGTCATCGGCGTGGCCAGCGCTGAACAGCGCCTCGGCATGCTGGCGCGGGTCGACGGGCTCCAGTCGTGCCCACGCACCCTCCAGAAGAGGGCGGCCCGGGTGGAGGGCCGGCGGCAGCGGATCGACCGGGGCGGCGCCGACGGGCCGGCGATTGCGCTGACTGGCTTGGTCGGACACGAACGGCTCCTGCAGGGGCGCCGCGGGCGTTTGCAAACCGCTGCTCACCCAAAAGGTTCTTGCGTAGCGCGACGGTGCCATCGGGCGATCGCGGGAAACCCACCGTTCTCCGGGAGAGCAACGGTCGCGCTTCTCGCCTGCGATGTCTCGATGATCCTTGCGCCGGGCGCTCGGCGTTTGGCTTAGCCTAAGAAATCCTCCTTTGGCGTTCAAGAGGCTCCTGGCTGATGTGATATTGGGTACACTGCGTGCCCGGCAGCTGCGGGGGACGGCGGGCCGCACCGCCGCGCCCAGCGCCGGGCGCGGTCGCGCCGCCGAGGACGGAGCTGGCGCGAGGACACGACGCAAACGGCGTGCTCGATCGCCATCGAGCGCTGGCGGCTGGCGGCTGGCGGCCGAATTCGAACCAGGGAGTACTGCAATGATGCGTATGCTGATGGCCGCTGTGCTGGGGAGCTGCTTTGCCGGTGCGACGGTCGCCGACACGGACCCGGAGCGACTTCCGAGCGTGGCGCTCGAGCTGGTGGCCGAGGGCCTGAACGCACCCGTCTTTCTGGTCGCCCCGTCCGATGGCACGGGGCGCCGCTTCGTCGGCGATCAGATGGGGATCGTCTATGTGCTCGACGCCGAGGGAAGGCGTCTCGAGACCCCCTTTCTCGATCTGCGTGATCAGATGGTGACGTTGCTCCAGGCCTTCGACGAGCGCGGGCTGTGGGCGCTGGCCTTTCATCCCGACTTCCCGCGCAACGGGCTGTTCTATGTGAGCTACAGCGCGAATCCCCGTCCCGACTCGCCGTTCAAGGGCGAGACGGCCCATACCTGGCGGCTCTCCGAGTTCAAGGTCGCCGTGGCCGATGCCAATCGCGCCGATCGCGCCAGCGAGCGGGTGCTGCTCGAGGTCGACTGGGTGAACCGCAAGCACAACGGCGGTGGTCTGGCCTTCGGCCCCGACGGGTATCTGTACGCCGGGCTCGGCGACGGCGGCGGTGTGCATGGGGTGCCCGACGTCTACGTTCCACCCAAGCCGGAGACGGACGATCCCAATCGGCACGTCGAAGAGATCCCCGAGGATCCCTTCAAGATTCCCGAGCGATTTCACCACTACGATCGCTACGCGCAGGACACCAGCCTGCTGTACGGCAAGATACTGCGTATCGACGTCGATCGGGGTCATCCCGGTTACGCGATACCCCCGACCAACGTCCTTCGCGGCCACGACGGGAGCCGTGGCGAGATCTTTGCGTGGGGTTTCCGCAATCCGTTCCGCCTGTCCTTCGACCGTCTCGGCAACGGCGACATGTTCGTCAGCGGAGTCGCCGAGTCGTTCTGGGAGACCATCTATCTGGTCGACCGGCCCGGCAACTACGGCTGGGCGGTCCGCGAGGGCACCCACTGCTTCGAGCGCGCCCGCGCCTTCGACCCGCCCGAGGACTGCCCACGGCGCGGGGTGTTGGGCGAGCCGATCCGCGATCCCGTTGTCGAGTACGCCAACTGGTCGGTGAAACGCGCCGAGTCGACCGTCGACGCGGAGCCACTGGGTACGGCCACGCTGGGCGGCTTCGTGTACCGCGGAGCCGCCCTGCCGCAACTCTACGGCCGGCTCGTTTTCGGCGATTTCAGCACGGTCCTGGAAAGGCCATCGGGGCAGCTGTTCGTCGCCACCCCGCCCGGCGTGTGGCGTGCTCCTTGGTCAATCGCGCGTCTCATCGAGCTCGATGTGCGTCTGCACAGCCTCGGCGAGGACGCCGACGGCGAGCTTTACCTGCTGACGACGGCGTTGGGCATCCCCGTGGGCAACACCGGCAAGGTCTGGAAGCTGGTGTCGGCAGAGGGTGGCTGAGCGGTCAGCGCGTCCACCGCACTGGCGGTGCTCGGGGGCGGCGCGTCCCGCCCACGCGGCGCGTTGCCGGCGCAGCGTCAAGGCGTCGGCAACAACCGTCTCCGGCACACGGGGCCGCTCCGTGCCCACCCGGCAACCCCTGAAGCCCGAGAACTGTGCTACGACGGCGGCGTGTACCAGATCGCCGATGTGTAGGCCCGTTCCTGGGTCTTCATCGGCACCTCGCCGGGGAGGGCTATCCCGAAGCGGAAGGCGTCGTAGGCTGTCCAGCGCGGCGTCGGAATCTCGATGACGCGTGCGTAGTAGTAGAACGCGCGCTGGGACGCATCGAAATCGGGATCGGTCCACACGCTGTACAGCTCGGCGCCGCGCGAATTGCCTTCTACCAGACCCCGGGAATCAGCCGGAATCGGACGCGGCGTGCATAGTCGGCGTATCCCGGCAGCTCAGCGCGCAGAGTGCGATCCTCGAGCACCGTCCGTACCACCAGCGTCGCCGCGGCGAGCAGTGCGGGCAGCAACGCCCACGCCGAACCGAGCAGCAGTGGCGCCGACAGAATCCAGCCCGCGAAGCCCAAATAGCCGGGGTGCCGGACGAGGCGGTAGGGTCCCGTATCGATCACGTGGTGCGCCCGCTCCGTCTGGATGCGCACCGTCTTCTCGAAGAAAGGATTGACCCCCATCGAGCGGGTCAGCAGCACAGCGCCGGGCAGGAAGACAGCGATACCGGCCAGGAACGACCAGCCGGGCATGGCGCCGGCATCATCGCGGCCCGCCTCCAGACCCGCAACGACGTGAATCGCCGCAAAGATTGGCGTGAACAGCGCCATCCAGACTTTGTCCCAGGTCTTGGTCCCTTCGCCGAAGCGGGAACGATACGTGATCAACTCGGGGTTCGTACGCCTGAGATACGCATAGTTGGTGACGAAGTTGATCGTGACGAGACTCAGATACAGCCACCCCGCTGGCCAGTCGAGCCGTCCCGCGGGGACGAACAGCATGGCGGCAAAGACGCCGAGTCCCGCGAAGAGCGCCAGCCAGAGCAACGGCGCCGCTGGGGTCGCACGTCCCACGCTCACCGGGCCCCACGCTCGCCAGAAACGGGGTCAGAGCCGGAACCCATCCGACGCGAGCTCTGCAACGATGAGTTCACATACCCTGTCCACGGGGAGGGTGCTGGCTCGTGGGCTGCTCCACGCTGTGGACACGTATGCGACCGCATTTCCCGGAGGTGGAATCTGATCCGCTCGTCGCCTTCATCCCGGGACGGGATCGAACCTTCTCTCGCCGCATTTTCTCATTTTCTCCGCCCGGGTGTGCGCCAACGAGGCGGGCTCGAAGAGCGCCGACCAACGCGTCATAGAACCGCGACGCCGGCCGTGCATGCCTCGCGCAAAAAACCACGCGACCGGGGCGCGCTGCCCGCGTCGCGACGCCACTCGCCGGTACGGGTTGAAAACGCGCGTGCTCTCCCGCCATGATGCACCTCGGTGCGGAAGGTGCCGCGCTCGTTTCGGCTCGCGCCGGTCGTTGGGCCGCGGAGGCATTTGGCGTTGGTAACCGTTAGCTACTTCAGCGACGTTCTGTGCGTTTGGGCGTATGTCGCGCAGATCCGTATCGATGAGATCCGCAACCGCTTCGGCAAGCGTGTCTCGATCGAGCAGCGTTTCTGTCCCGTCTTTGCTAGTGCGGCGCAGAAGATCGAGCAAGGATGGGCCGAGCGGGGCGGCGATGCGGGCTTCAATGCCCATCTCCGAGAGGTGGCCGCGCGCTTCGAGCACATTGCGCTGCATCGGGAGATCTGGCTGAACACACGGCCTGCCAGCTCGACGGGTCCGCACGTTTTCGTCAAGGCGGTGCAGCTGCTCGAGGCTGCCGGCGGCGGCTCGGCGGCGCCCGGCGAAGCGGGCTTGGCCGAGCGCTTGCTGTGGAGCCTGCGGCTGGCATTTTTTCGCGACGGGCGCGACATCGGCT
>JABAHR010002186.1_pt3 | contig 16551 bp, 14 predicted proteins | sample 7062101 | NCBI WGS metagenome assembly JABAHR01 (sample SAMN14534553, study PRJNA622989) | marine sediment metagenome | biome: marine biome [ENVO:00000428]; feature: marine pelagic biome [ENVO:01000023]; material: deep marine sediment [ENVO:00002113] | place: India: Gulf of Kutch | collected... | reverse complement strand
CCGCAGCCTCGCCCTGCTACGCGCCAACCGCAACAAGAAGAGCGTCACGCTCAACCTCAAGACGCCCGAGGGCATGGCGGTATTCGAAAAGCTGCTGGCAAAGGCCGATGTGCTGATCGACAATCTGCGCCCCGACGCGGTCGAGAAGCTGGGCCTGACCTGGGCCAAAATGCAGGAAATCAATCCCGGCCTGATCTACACCACCATCTCCGGCTTTGGCCGCCCGGACATGTCCGAGGGGCCTTACCAGGACTGGCCCGCCTTCGACATCGTCGGCCAGGCCATGGCCGGCCTCATGCAGCGTCCCGAGCGGACCACCACCGATCCGTCCTATCTCGGTTTTCCGGTGGCCGACATCCAGGTCGGCATCGTCGCCGCGACGGGCACCTTGCAGGCGTTGTTCCAGCGGACACGGACCGGGGTCGGCCAGCGGGTCGATGTCGCCATGTACGACACGGCGGTGATCATGAACGAGCTGGCGATGATCCTGAACACCTCGCTCGGCATTGTTCCCGCGCCGGGCCTGCACGCGCTGAGCTATCCGTTCGGCTCGTTCAAGGCGAGCGACGGCTTCATCGTCATCGCCGTTCTGGGCGAGAAGATCTGGGATCGCTTCTGCCGCGCCATCGGCCACCCGGACCTGGGCAAGGATCCGCGCCTGCAAAGCGGGGTGGACCGCAACAAGCATGCCGAATGGCTGACTCCTCTGATCAACGAGTGGCTTGCCAGGCATTCGCGCGAGGAAGCGGTCGATTACCTGATCGGCAATGGCGTGCCCGCCGCGCCGGTGCAGGATGTCGACGATATTGCCAGCTGCCCGCAGATCGCCGCTCGGGGAATGCTGATGGAACTGGACGATCCGGCATGGGGCAAGGTGCGCGTGACGGGACAGCCGGTAAAGACCACCGGCTCGCCTCCGCCGCGCGAGGACGCCCCTCCCTTGCTGGGTCAACACACGGCACAGATCTTGCAGGACATGGCGGGAATCGGTGCCGAGGAAGTTGACGACCTTCGCACCGCCGGAATTGTCTGAGCTGCAGCCACTGGAACCCTGAATGCCCGCGCACAATCCTTCCCTGAAACACCCGGACAAGGTCTTCATCGGCGGGGCATGGGTGGAGCCGGCGACGGAACGCACATTCGATGTCATCGCCTCACATGACGGGAGTGTCGCCTTCACCGTGGCCGAAGCGGTGGAGGAAGACGTCGAACGCGCCGTGGCAGCGGCTCGCGAAGCCTTCGACAACGGGCCCTGGCCACGCCTGAGCCATGCCGAGCGCGCCGAATGGATGCGCCGGCTGGCCGACGCGCTGGAGCGCCGCGCTGACGACTTCGCGCTGGGCTGGACGCTGGAGGCTGGCGTGGTGCTGCGAGCCGCACAGGCGCGCATTCCCCCGGCGGTTACCGAGCATCTGCGCACCTATGCCGGCTATGCCGAGAGCTTCGCCTTTACCGAGCGGCACCGCCACAAGACCGGCTCGGAAGCGCTGCTGGTGCACGAACCGGTCGGCGTCGTTGCCGCGATCATCCCGTGGAACGGCCCGGCACCGCTTATGGTCCAGAAGACGGCACCGGCCCTGATCACCGGCTGCACCCTCGTCATCAAGCCTTCGCCCGAGGCGCCCTCCTGCGGCTATCTGATGGCCGAAGCGTGCGAGGAAATCGGCTTTCCGGCGGGCGTCATCAACATGCTGGTAACGGATCGCGCCGCCTCCGAAGCGCTGGTCCGCAATCCCGGCATCGACAAGATCACCTTTACCGGCTCGACCGGCGCCGGGCGCGCCATCGCTTCGGCCAGCGGCGAGCGCATCGCCCGCTACACGCTGGAATTGGGCGGCAAGTCGCCGGCGCTGGTGCTCGATGATTACGACCTGACCGCAGCGGCAAGAGTGCTGGCCGGCACTTGCGTGTTCCTCTCCGGGCAGGTCTGCCACAGCCTGACACGGGTGATCGTCCATCGCGGCCGGCATGACGCCATGGTCGCCGCACTGGCAGAAGAGGTCGGTCGCCTTCAGGTCGGCGATCCGTTTGCCGGGAACACCGACGTCGGGCCGCTGGCCACCGCCAATCAGCGCGACGCCGTGCTGTCGATCATCGCCAAGGCCAGGGAGGAAGGCGCGGACCTTGCCATCGGCGGCGGCGTTCCCGCAGGACTGGAGACAGGCTTCTATGTCGAGCCGACCGTTTTCGGCAATGTCGACAACCGCTCCACCCTTGGCCAGCAGGAAGCCTTCGGCCCGGTGCTGGCGGTGATCCCGGCTGACAGCGAGGAGGAGATAATCGCCATCGCCAATGACACGATCTACGGCCTCAACGCGGCGATCTTCACCAATGACGAGGAGAAATTCCTCGCCCTCGCCGCCCGCATCCGCGCGGGTACCGTCGGCCACAATGGCCCGCGCACCGATTCCGCGATCAGCTTCGGCGGGTTCAAGCAATCGGGCATCGGCCGCGAAGGCGGTGTCGAGGGGCTGATGGCCTTCATGGAATCCAAACTTGTCGTACTGGACAGACCCTATGAGTGACACAGAAGACATGCCGCCGGCGATCCAGGAGATCATGCGCGTCTATGACGCCGTGCCGGAGTTCGAGCGCATCAGGCGCGAGGTGCTGATGGGCGATTTGTGGGAGCAGAAGGAGCTCTCGCCGCACGATCGCAGCCTCGTTACCTGTGCCCTGCTGGCCGCCAACAATCGCCGCGACGAGCTGGAATCGCATGTGAAGAAGGCTGCCGAGAACGGCGTTACCGCCGACGAGTTCCGCGGCCTTGCCGTGCACCTTGCCTTTTATGCCGGCTGGCCCTCCGGCCTGCTGCTGGGTCGCGCCGCGCTCGACATCCTCGAAGCCGACACGCCGGCGAAGGACTGACCTGGAATGCGCAGGGGAACCGGCATCGGACTGCTTGCAGCAACCCCTGCAAGCGTTTTCCTTGCCGCTCCGGTTGCAGCGCAGCATGAGGATTGCGCGGCGCTGGCAGACCGCGTTTTCGGCCACGCCACAGTCGTAACCGCCGAGGAGGTGACACCCCCGCTAAGGGTCGCAGGCGCGGGCATGGGCGGCAGGGTGCAGGTGACGCATCCCATGTGCCGCGTGCGCGGCACGATCTCTCCGACCACAAGGTCAGCCATCCAGTTCGAGGTCTGGCTGCCGCAGGCCGAAACGTGGAACGGTCGCTATCTCGGCACCGGCAACGGCGGCTTTGCCGGTTCGATCGCCTATGACCCGCTCAACCGCGGCCTCACGCAAGGCTTCGCGGTTTCGGCAACCGACACCGGCCATGTCGGCACGCCGCGCGACACCGAATGGGCGATCGGCAATCCCGAACGGGTGATCGACCTTGGCTGGCGCTCGCTCCACGAAACCACCCTGGTCTCGAAAGCCGTGATCGAAGCCTATTACGGCCGGGCGGAGAACCACTCCTATTTCTCCGGCTGCTCGACGGGCGGTCGCCAGGGGCTGACGCTGGCGCAGCGATTCCCCACCGATTACGACGGCATCGTGGTCGGCGCGCCGGCCAATTACTGGAACGCGCTGCACGGAGTCGGCGGCCAGATATTCTCCGACCTCATCCATGGACGCATCGCCTGGATGTCGCCTGCCAAGCTGCGGCTGGTCAACGATGCGGTGCATGCGCAATGCCGCTCGGTGGGCGGCTTGCTGGAAGATCCCAGCTCCTGCCGCTTCGAGCCCGAGAGCCTGCTGTGCGCTGAAGGCCAGAACGGCGATTCCTGCCTGACGCCGCTCGAAGCGCACACCATTGCCAGCCTCTATGATGGGCTGCGCGCACCCGACGGATCGCTGCTCTACCCCGGAATGGCACCGGGCCATGAGATCAGCTGGACGCCAGGCATCTTTGGCCGCGAACCCGGCGAATATCGCCAGACGTTGAAATACCCTTTCACCAACGGCTTCTTCGGCATTTTGCAGCACGGCGATCCGGCCTGGACCCCGGCGCAATTCGACGTGACGGCAGACCTCGCCGCGGTTCGCAACAGCGTGCTGGGCCGCGCGGTCTATGCCGAGAATCCGGACCTGGCGGCCTTCCGCGCCAATGGCGGCAGGATCCTCCACTACCATGGCTGGCACGATCCCGGCATACCGGCGCGGGCATCGATCGCCTATTACGAGGAGGTAGCCCAGCTTCAGGGTGGCATTGCCGCCACACAGCCCTTCTACCGCCTGTTCCTCGGCACCGGCATGGAGCATTGCGGCGGCGGACCCGGCCCCAATGCGGTGGGCGGCGTGTCGAGCACGCCATCACCGGTCAAAACGCCGGAAACCGATGTGCTCGCGGCCATCATCCGCTGGGTCGAAAACGATGTCGCGCCCGAACAGATCATCGCCACGCGCTATGAAGACAACAATCCGGCAGGAAGGATCGTGGCGCAGCGCCCGTGGTGCCCCTATCCTGCCGTCGCCCGCTACGACGGCATGGGCGACCCTGCCCAGGCCGATAGCTATTCCTGCCAATTGTCCGTCCAAGAAAACGTTCCGAATTGACAAGATCTGCGCGCCGAAAGCGCGTAAACACGAATGGAGAAACATGCCATGACAATGAAATCAGTTTCGGCCCTGGCCTTGCTTGCTGCCAGCGCCATGATGCCGCTGCAGTCTGCGGCGCAGGATGACAGCGCTCCTGTCGTCGCCACCAGCGAAGGCGCGCTGATGGGCGCTCGTACCGGCGATGTGGACNNATCCCCTTCGCCGCACCCCCGGTAGGCGAGAACCGCTGGCGCGCGCCGCAACCGGTATCGCCGTGGACCGGAACCCGTTGGGCGACGGATTTCGGCGCCAATTGCATGCAGCCGCTCGGCCAGGGCGAATACGGGCCGTGGACGCACGAATATGTCGTTACCGAGAATTTCAGCGAAGACTGCCTGTTCCTCAATGTCTGGCGCCCGAGCGATGCCGCCGCCGATGCCGACCTGCCCGTCTTCGTGTGGATCCACGGCGGCGGCTTTACCGCGGGCTCCGGCGCGGTGCCGATCTATGACGGCCGCAACATGGCCACCAGGGACATGGTCGTGGTCACTATCAACTACCGCCTCGGACCGCTCGGCTTCCTTGCCCTGCCCGAACTGACCGAAGAGGCCGGCGACGGGGTGATCTCCAATTTCGGCATCCAGGACCAGATCGCCGCGCTGCAATGGGTGCAGCGGAACATCGCCCAGTTCGGCGGCAATCCCGGCAATGTCACTATCGCCGGTCAATCCGCCGGATCGATGGCGGTGCACACGCTGGTCGCCTCGCCGCTGGCCACCGGCCTGTTTCACCGCGCCATCGCCCAGGCCGGCCTGCCGGCACCGGGCCGCACTTCCGCCGGACCGGGAGAGGCTGAAGCCGTGGGCCAGCAATATATGGAGTATCTCGGGCAGGACAGCCTGGCGCAGATGCGCGCCCTGCCAGCAGAGGCGTTCCTGCCGCAGCCGGGCGAAAACCGTATTCCGCTGCGCTTCAACCTGATCGTTGATGGCGTGCTGCTTACGGCCGATCCGGCGACGGCGGTGATGGAGGGAACCGCCAATGACGTGCCGATGATGGTCGGACAGAATGCCGATGAGGCTATCGGCACTGCGCCGCCCTCCGGCGAAACTTCGCAGGAGGCCTGGCAGGCAGCGCTGGCCGAAGCGTTTGGCGATCATGCCGACGCCATCGGTGCGCTCTATCCCTCGGACACCGGGGAAGAGCGTTCCGCCTCGCTGCGCGAGATCCAGCGCGACCGCGCCTATGCGGCGATCTGGCAATGGGGTAGCGCGCGCGCCGAGAGCAACGACAGCCCGCTCTATGTCTACCTGTTCGACCATATCGAACCGGGGCCGGACTCGGCCCAGTGGCGCTCGTTCCATTCGAACGAGATCCCCTACATCTTCGGCACGCTCGACATGTCACCCGAACGCGGCTTCACTTTCGAGGACTGGCAGGTTTCGCTGACGGCTTCGCAGCTGTGGTCAGGTTTCGCCAGGTCGGGCGTACCGATGGCTGGCGCTCCGCAGTTCGATGCCGCCAATCCGCAGCGCATCCGCGTCCAGGCGCGGGCCGTGGCCGAGGCCATGCTCACGCCCGAGGAACTGGCCGCCTACAACGACTTTGTCGAGGATGGCGGGCACCTCTCGCCGATGTTCCGGTAAGCGACCAACGGGCCGCGCTTGCCCTTGAGGCAGGCGCGGCCTCCCACGTCAACTTTCGGGAAGGCGACACTCGTAACTCGCCGCATCGTTGCCGTCACCTGCGCCGGTATAATGGGCATAGGCAGGATACTGGCACAGCGGGCGGCTCTGTCCGGGCAGGTAATCGCCTGTCACGACAAGGCTATCGGGCGCCCTGCCCTCGACCACCCAGCCATCGAGCGCGCCGAGCAGGTCCATGTCATCCAGCGCCGCGCCACCCGCACAATGGTTCATTCCGGGGTTGAGGAACAACCGGCTGAAGCTTTCGGCATCGCCGCCCGTCTGCGCCGTATCCCGTCCCAGCTGCTCATACCATTGCGTCAGGCGCGAAGCGGAGAAGATCGGGTCGCTCCAGCCGGTCATCAAGATCATCTTGCCGCCGCGATCGACGAAGGTGCTGAACTGCGTGCTGTCGGCATCGGTCAGCCCGGCGACCACCCGCATCGCCTCCGGCACGCAGGAGTGATCGACAGCGGCAAATTCTTCGTCCGACACCGGTGGATGGAAGAAATAGCGCGCCGTTCCCTCGCGAATCAGCGCCGGGAAGTAGTCGAAGGTCTGCCCTGTCGCGGGATCGTAGAGCCCTGTCTGCCAGGCCAGCCAGCCGGCCTCCCCGACGCCCGCATCCCACGGCCATGAGCCAAATGCCGGCTCGCCGCTGGCCTCGAGCGGACCGGCAAAGGCGCGCTGGAGCACATCGATCTTTTCGCTGCTGAGGCAGCCCTCGTTCTGGCCGGCTGCGCATTGCAGCACCTGCGGATCGTAATGGCAGGCAGCGTGGTTGAAGATCAGCCCGTCTTCCCGCCCGTCCAGCGCATCGCACTGGTCGAGGACAGACCGGCTCACCAGTTGCATGTCCGGCAGGCTGATTGCCGCCGGATCGCCTGGCATTCCGAGCGCGTGATAGGTCAAGGTCGAGAAATGGGCCAGCATCACCGCGCGCGACAGTTCGAAAGCCGGGTTCATGGCGATGATGCCGTCGAACTGCTCGGGATAGCGCTGCGCCGCGATCAGCGCCTCGCGCCCGCCGTTGGAACAGCCCCAGTAATAGGTACGGTCCGGCTGCCTGCCGTAGTAACCGTCGACCACGCTGCGCCCGACGCGCACCACCTTGCCGACCGAGGCATAGGCGTAGTTGAGCATGGCTTGCTGGTCGCGGGCAAAGCTGGCGCCCGGGGTGATCGCGGCATCGTGTCCGCTGTCAGTGGAGATGACGGCAAAGCCGCGGTCAAGCGCGCTCGGCGCGGAAGAGGAACTGGGCAGGTTGCCGAGCGCCGGATTGACGCTGCCGTTGAGCCCCCCGCCACCCTGGAAGACCAGCCCGCCGTTCCACTCCAGCGGCAGGCGCATCTCGACCCTGAAACCATATGCCATGCCGTCCGCGCCGGTGCGTTCCTCGAAACGCCCGGTGATGGCGCAATGATCGGGCGCGTCGAAGGGCGCCGTTCGGTAGCGCCCGCCACCCATAGGCACCTGCAACTCGGCAGGTCCTGCCGGGATGTGTCGTGCCGACTCGACCCGCAAAGTGCCAGTGAGGCCTTCGGCAAGCCCTTCGCAGGTCGCGGCCGCAAGGTCGCCCCCGCCATCGTCGGCGCTGGCGATCCCTACGCCCGAGCCGGCAGCGGCAATTCCGGCAAGCAGTGTGAAGCGGATCAGGCGGGTTCGGGTCATGGCGGGTCTCCCGGGTAGGTTTCTGGACGTGTAGCCTAAACGAAAAGGGCGCCCGCTTGCGCGGACGCCCTTCCCTTTGTCATTGGTGATCGAGTGATCAGAACCGCACACGCACACCGGCGGTGAAGTAGCGGCCAACCACGTCGTAGATGACCTTGTCGGTCTGGACGTTGAGGTTGGTGACCGCACCACCCGTGGGCGGGGGGTTGACGTTGAACAGGTTCCGGATGTTCACGAAGCCCTGGATCCGCTGATCCTCGTCGAAGAAATACGTGCTGTTGAGGTTCACGTAGATTTCGTTCGGCATCTGCGGGAAGTCCGGATCCGTCCACACCTGGCCCTGGCGTCCCTGGGTATAGGAACCCGTGAAGCGTTCGCTCACCGTGAAGGAGAAGCGATCGGTGCGGTAGGTCTGCGAGAGCAGGCCGCGCCACTTCGGCAGGCCGTAACCATTCTGGATGGCGTAGGTGTAACCGGCATTCTCGACCACTGCGGCATCATCACGATCCTGCGTGTTGAGACGCTCGAGGTAGTTGACGAAAGCCCGCAGGCTGATGTCGCCATCCACACCCTCGATGATGTCGCCGACCGGGAAGGTGTAACCCAGTTCGAAGTCGACACCGCGGGTTTCCAGCACCGCCAGGTTCTGCGGCGACTGGATCACGGTGGTGACCCGGTTGGCTGCGGACCGGTCGCTGAACGGCAGCGGACGGACGAAGAAGTCGCAAACCGGCGACTGGCCGTTGCTGTCTTCGCATTCCTGCAGCTGGTCGAACGGATTGGCCGAGGCAATCGCGTCCTGCACCTTCACACGGTAGAAGTCCGCGCTGAAGGTCAGGCCGGGAATGGCCGCCGGCTGGATCACGACACCAAGAGTGGTCGTGTCCGCCTTTTCCGGATTGAGGTTCGGGTTGCCCTCGTTGGAGAACAACGGAACCGCAGCCTGCACGTTCGTGTGGCAATCCGGGTTCGTGTAGTTCGGATCGTTACACGCAGGATCGCGCAAGTGAATGTCGCGGAAGCCGCCGGCAGTCGCGTTGCGGCCTGCGAACAGGGCGAACAGCGACGGGGCCGCGATGTCGCGCGACTGGTTGAAGCGGAAACGGACGCCGTCAACCGGCTCCCAGCTCGCGCCAACCTTCCAGGTGACCACCGAACCCGAGGTCTCGTAGTCCGTCAGGCGGGCTGCGAGGGTCAGGTCCAGCGATTCCGCGAAGGACTCGCCGTCAAACACCGGGATCTGCAGCTCGCCATAGACTTCCTTCACTTCCTGCGAACCGGTAGCGAGGCCGACGTTGATCGAGTCGAACAGCTGCGCCGCCGGGTGAACACCCCGGATACCCGCGAAATACTCGTCACGGGACGGGTTGTTCGGATCCTGGAAGAACGCCGGATCGGAGTTCGAGGTGATATCCAGCGTCTGGTGGCGGTATTCGGCACCGACACTGATGCCCACCGGACCGGCCGGCAGGTCGATCAGTTCACCGGAGATGTTGGCATTGATGTAATGCATCTCGTTGGTGATCGCCGAGATCGAGTCATCGCGCACGAAGTCCAGGGCAGCCTGCGAGAAATTGTTGGTACCGATCATGTTGATCGGCACACAATTGTCGAGGAAGCCCGGATTGACCAGGGTCACACGGCAAACGATGCTGCCGTTGGGAGCCCGAACGGCGTCGAGAGCAGCAGCGTAGTTGCGGGTGTTGAACTCGTTGAAGACCGAGGTCAGCTCCGCATGACCGAAGTTATAGGTCAGGTCCCAGCGCCAGTTGCCGTCAATGTCGCCGAACAGCGCCGCACGAGCACTGTAGTACTCGTTCTCGGTGCGGTTGGTGACGAGGCCGACGTCGTTGAAGATACGACCAAAGAGCACGCGCTCCTGGCCGGCATCCATCATGATCTGCCGGTACTCGGGGCGCAGATAAGGGTTATCCCAATAGAGGTAGTTCGCACGGCCGCCGGCAATGTGGTTGTTCGGCGTCGAGTTGAAGCCCGTCTTGGAATTGGCGTAGATGCCCTGCAGCTGGAACTCGATCGAGTCCGACACATCGTAGGATGCGCGCAGGAACGCCTGGTGCGTCGCCAGCGAACCGGTGACCGAGGTACCGCGGTTGACTTCGTCACCCCAGGCAGCACCGTCACCACCGATACCAAGGCCACCACCCTGGTCGATACCCGGGTCCATCGGACGCAGCGTACCGTCGGGGTTGAAGGTGTTACCATAGAACAGCGGAGCACCCGGCGAACCCGAAGACAGGTCCGAACCGAGGGCCTGGATGTAATCGGCGCCAAAGGCGAAGAAGCCGAGCAGGCCGTAAACGGTACCGCCATCGGAGATGAAGCTGCGGCGACCATCGGGAACCAGGCGGAACGGATCGTTGGCCGTGCCGGCACCCAGACGGGTCAGCCCGTTGGGCGCCCAGGGACGATCGTAGAGGTGCGGAATGCCGTCGTTCTCGTAGTACTCATACGAGCCCATGACGTGCAGGCGATCGCCGGCATCGAAGCCGAAGGCACCGCCAAGGCGATAGGAGAAGCTGTCGCCGTAATCGGAGATACCGGCCTGCGCCTGTGCCTTGAGGCCAACGAAATCGTCATCGAGAACGTAGTTGACGACGCCCGAGACAGCGTCCGAACCGTAAATGGCCGAAGCACCGCCGGTCACCACGTCGACGCGCTGCACCAGCATCTGCGGCAGCATGTTCATGTCGACCGAGTTGTCGCGGAAGGTCGGCGCAACGCGCTGGCCGTCAAGCAGGACCAGCAGTCGCGAAGACGAAAGGCCGCGCAGATTCAGATAGTTGCCCAGAGGCGCAGAACCGGCGTTGAAGGTGCCGCCCGCGTTCTGGTTGGTCGAACCGGAGAACTGCGGCAACTCGTTAAGGCCGTCAGCAATGTTGCTCGGCGCGATTTCGGCCAGTGCATCGGTTGCCACAACGGTAACCGGCGTAGGCGCCTGCGAACCGTCGGTAACAATGCGCGAACCGGTGACGACGATGCGATCGTCATCATCGGAATCGTCGGAGTCGACCTGTGCCTGCGCCATGGCGCTGAACGACACGCCGACGGCGAACATCGTGAGATATTTAAGAGATTTCAATTTACCCTCCCTGAAATCAGGACACCCTGAAAAACAGAATTGTTGGAGATACGGACCTTCATGGCATTCGCCTGACTTCCCTCATGCGGATATCCAGACGATTGCCTCGTTCCTATTCCCCCATCAGTGCAAAAACCATCCAACAACACGCGCCGGAGATGCGAAGGTCTGTTGCAACCGGCGCAAACAACGCCGGTGTAAAAGGCTTCCACTCCGTCGCTGGAAACCTTGAAAGCAAGAATGATGCCACTGGAATCAAGTGAAGGAAAAACAGAAATTTAGGGCGCTATGCCGCTCCCGAAAGCGCAGGCGGAAACGACAAGTGTCCGCGCCGGCTACGCAAGCGCTCGCAGGGTGGACATGCAAGGTCGTATGGTCAGAGCGTGCGGAATGGCTCGCCCGAGGAAATGAAGCGGACCGGGACCTGCGGGACCACGGCTTCGAGCCAATCGACGAAGACGTCCATGCCGTCCTGCTCGCCGCGTTCATGGGCGATCATGATCATCGCCCGATCCATGCCGAGATCGCGGGCGTCGCGGGCGTATTCCGCGCTATCCCATTCGCGGATCTCCGCGCCCATGCCGACCTGGCAATCGGCATAGCAATTGATCAGACCGTTGAGATTGTGTCCGGCCTGGCCGATCCGCCGCACCTCGATGGCGGGATCGCCGACCACCCTGACGCTGCGGCTCGGCAGCTGGCTGGCGATCTCGCGGGCCAGCTCGCCAAGCGTCACCGGCGGATGGTTCACCCGGCGACGGAAACCGCTGGCCTGCCGGTCGAGGTAGTCCTCCCAGCCGATCGCCCGGTTGAAGCCGGTGCTCATCGGCTCGGGCTGGATGCGGTGGAGGTGATCGTGGAAGCGCCAGACGACAAGGCCGTTGTCCTCGGCAAAACGGACCTTGGCGCGATAGACGGGATCGTTNNTCATCGAAATGGTGGTAGAAGATCGGCTCGTGGCTGATGATGAAATTGGCCCCGGCATCGAGCGCCTGCTGCATCAGGTCGAGCGTGGCCATGAAGGTCGAAACGATGCCGGTCAGCGGGCGGTCGGGATCGCCGACCTTGAAGGTATCGATGGTGTCATCGGACCAGGCGATGCCCTGTTCGGCGCAGGCCTGCATGATGCGCTCGACCACTTGCCTAGCGGTGACCTCCTCGCCCTGTGCCTGGGCAATCCGGGGCATGGATGCGAAGGCGCCGAAGAGCAGTGCGGAGGCGCCAAAGGCCCGGCGCGAAAGGTGGATTGCCGGATCGCCGCTCATGCCGCTTCTCCCTGGGGGACGGCCCACACGGGATCGTCGCCGAGCAATTCGACCACCTCGACACCGGCTACAGCCTCGCGCACCAGCGTACCCAGGGCATGGGTCATGGGCTCGCGCGACATGGCAAAGCCGGTCAAAATCAGGCCAGCATTGCGGCCGGCGGCAATCACGTCCTCGAAATAGGGGCCGCCTTCCCACTCGACGACTTCCCCGCCGATGACCGCGTCGACCATCGGATCGGCTAGCATTCGGCCTAGGGCCGTGGGAGAGAGCATGCCGGTTCCGATGGCGACGCGGTTTACCAGCTGTTCGGGAGCACCGATCAACCGGATTCCGTGACAGTTGTTTTCGCGCGAGAGGCGCCGGGCGAATTCCTCAAAGGGCTCGCTGGCGATGTCGGCGATGACGAATTCCGCTTCCGCGGAGGGAGCCTGTGCCCCCGCAAGACCCCAGGCATCAGCCAGGGCCTGTGCTGCACCTGACCGATGGCGGGCGGCATAGGCGCTGGGGAAGCGGGCAATGGCCATGCCGAGCATCTCGACAAGTTGCTGCTTGGCGAGCCCGACTGGCGTGTCGATCACATCTTCCAGCCGCGTGCGCTGCACGCGCGAGGCATCGTAGGTGTAGAGCGGGTGCCCGTCGGCTATGACCATGTCGCAGCCGCGTTCCGCCGCCCTCCTGAGCACGGACACGGAAGGCGAGAAACAGGTGGCGATGCGCCGCACGCTTGCGGCGGGATCGCCGGCCACCAAGCCTTCATTGTCCGGCTGCAAGCCACCCGCGGACAGCGCCTGCTGCAGCTGTTCCAGCACCTCGGCAACTGTGGTCATGGCCCGTCCTCCCAATGCGCCGGATATTGCCATGTCCATGGGCCAGCCGCCATATTCCGGAACGGGAAGCTCATTTGTGCCGGACGCAAGTGCATTCAGCCGGCACCCTATTCAGCCGCCATTTTTCCCAGATACTGTTCGTCGGTGACCTTCTCCATCCACTCGACCGCCTTGCCGTCGAGCGCTTCGGTGATGGCGATATGGGTCATGGCGGTGGAGCTGGTGGCCCCGTGCCAGTGCTTTTCCTCGGGCGGAGTCCAGACGACGTCGCCGGGGCGGATCACGTGCTTGTCATTGCCCCAGCTCTGCACCCAGCCGCAGCCTGCGGTGACGATCAAGATCTGGCCGAGCGGATGGGTGTGCCAGTCGGTGCGCGAGCACGGCTCGAAACTGACCATGCCGGTCATCACCCGGCCCGGGGCCTCGGCGCTGACCAGCGGATCGCGCCGCACCGGCCCGGTGAAAGTGTCATCGGACCCGGCAAAGGTCGATGGCTGAGATCCGGCGCGAATGACCTTCATGACGCATCGCCCGGCTTGATCGAAGGCGGCAGGCCGTCAATCGAGGCCTGGCCGAGCGCCGCGCCCTGCTGGTCTGCAGGACGTTTTTCGATCAGCGCGGACAATCCTTCCCTGAACTCGGCGCTCGACATGGCAAGGGCCTGCATCAGCCCTTCCTGTTCCATGATGTCGCTGACGCTGGTCTCGAACGACTTGAGCAGCAACTGCTTGGCAAGGCCCATCACCTCGGCCGGACCCTGCGCCAGTCTTTGCGCCAGCGCGATGCCTTCCTCGTCGACCTGGTCGTCCGGCACGGCCTTCAGCGCGACGCCCAGCTCGACCGCCTCTTCGGCGCTCCAGCAGGAATCGGTGTAGAGGAAGTTGCGCGCCCGGGCGAGGCCGACAAGGCGCGGCAGGGTGAACAGGGCAAGGCAATCGGGGACCACGCCGAGGCGGAAGAAACCGGCGGCGAATTGCGCGCTGTCTCCGGCGATAACCAGGTCGGACATCAGGGCAAGGCCAAGGCCGCCGCCCATGGCATGGCCGCGCACCCCGCAGACCACCGGCTTGTCTAGCGTGACGAGGTCGGGAAACAGCGTTGCCGCATGACGGAAGCGGCGATGCACCGCCCACGGCTCGGACGCCTTGGTCAGCATCTGCAGGTCGCCGCCGGAGCAGAAGCTCTTGCCCTTGCCGGTAAGGTAGACCGCACGGACCGAGCGGTCGTCCTGCAACTCACGGGTGATCTCACGCAGCGAGAAACGCATTTCGCGGCTCAGCGCATTGCGGGCCTTGGGATTGTCCAGGCGGATGATCAGCACCGCATCCCGGCGCTCCGTTTCGACATGGTCGTATTGCTTGATCATGGCACCGGCCTCAGCTTCGTACTTGCACTTGCGGCGCGCCCACTCCCGAGTGGCCACGATTGCGCCCGCCGTCCACCACCAGGTCCGCCCCGGTGACGTAATCGCCAGCTTCGGAACACAGGTAGACCGCGGCCTTGGCAATGTCAGTGGTCTTGCCGAACTCGCCGAGCGGGATCTGCGAGAGCTGGTTGGAAGCCTTGCCCTGGTCCTCGTAAATGCGCTTGGCCCCCTCGGTATCGCCAATGGCGCCCGGGGCGATGGTGTTGCAGCGGATGCCGTCCGGCCCCCATTCGCTGGAGAGGGTGCGGATCAGCGAGATGATGCCGGCCTTGGCGGCGCCGGCGTGGGCACAGCCCGGCCATCCTTCGAGTGCGCGGGTAGTGGAAATGGCGATGAAACGGCCGCCGAATTGCGAGTCCTTCAGTGCCTGATAGGAAGCGCGGGCGCAGAAAAACGTGCCGTTCAGGTCGATGTCGATCACCGTCCTGAAGGCGTTGGGAGACATCTGGGAAGCCGGAACGACGAAGTTACCGGCCGCATTGGCAATGACGATGTCAAGCGAACCGAACTTGTCCTGCGCCGCCTGCACGGCCTTTTCGACGTCCTCGTAGTTGCGCACGTCAGCCTGCACCGCGATGGCCTCGGCACCCGCTTCCGTCAGCTCTGCCACCGCGCCTTCGAGCTTCTCGATATTGCGGCTGGCCAGCACCAGCCTGGCACCGCATGCGGCAAAGGCCCTGGCAATTCCGAAGCCGATCCCGCTGCCGCCCCCGGTGATAAGGGCGACCCGGCCTGCCAGGCTGTCACTCGTGAAGGTCATTAAGAGAATGCTCCCCAGTTTGTCGCGGCCGCCCAGCATCGCGGCCTCGGATCCGGTCCGGAACTGCAATTACCATGCCAGCGGCGCATCCGCCCCTAGCCTTGCAGCTCTCCCTGCTTCTGGCCGCGCAGATTGTCTTTGCTCCCTACACATGCAGGTGAGTGTTCACGCGACAAACACCGGAAAAATGTGCCATATCAGGGAAAACCTGTGCCTGCGACCGGTCTGCAAGCCCTGGGACGGCAAAAAACGCTTCTCCTGCGCTATCAGTCGATGCTGGCACATTGCTTGCTTTTAACCGACCCTTGTCGACAGGAATGACATGCGATCGGGCAGGCAGGGGGGCCAGGGACTTCGCAAATGAGCAACCAGCAGCCAGATCAGGACAGTGCACCATACAAGCAGCTGCCGCGCGTGCCATGCGCGCCGGGGCTCTCTTTCCTTGCCGGAATCCGCGTGATCGACCTCACCACCTCCGTGGCCGGCCCCTATGCCACCATGCTGCTGGCCGATTACGGCGCCGAAGTGATCAAGATCGAGCGTCCGCATGGCGACGACGCGCGCCATTGGGGCCCGCCCTTCCTCGACGGCGAGGCGTTGTGGTTCCTGGCCATGAACCGCAACAAGAAGAGCGTGACGATGGACATGCGGCAGGCGAAAGATCGCGCCGCCTTCGAGAAGCTGGTCAAGAGCGCCGATGTCGTCGTTACCAACCAGCCGCCCAACGTGCAGGCCAAGCTCGGGCTCGATTACGAGACGCTCAAGGCCTTGCGCGAGGACCTGGTGTTCGTTTCCATCACCGGCTTCGGGCTCGAAGGGGAGCGTTCCGACCTTGTCTGTNNTTGCAGAGGGCTATTCCGGCATCATGGACATTACCGGCGCCCCGGACAGCCCGCCCCAGAAGATCGGCGCGCCGGCAGCCGACATGCTTGCCGGTCAGGATGCGGCCACCACTGCCATCGCCGCCCTGTTCGACCGGCAGAAGACGCAGCTGGGCCGCAAGATTGACATTTCCCTGGTCGAGAGCATGACCCGCTTCCTCGCCTGCCGTATCTCGCCTTATCTCGGCGTCGGCGAAGTGCCGCGCCGTTCCGGCGGCACCGACAGCGTGATCGCCATCTACCAGGCCTTCGAGACAGCCGACGAGCCGATCACGCTCGGCCTCGGCAACGATGCGATATGGCAACGCTTCTGGGATGCGCTGGGCGATCCCGACTATGCCGCGCGGCCCGAGTTCTCCAGCAATTCCGCCCGCCGCGAAAAGCGCGCCGAGATCGTCGAGCACATCCAGTCGATCATCCGCACACGGCCGAGCGCCGAATGGCTGGAGAT
>JABAHR010016268.1_pt1 | contig 16562 bp, 15 predicted proteins | sample 7062101 | NCBI WGS metagenome assembly JABAHR01 (sample SAMN14534553, study PRJNA622989) | marine sediment metagenome | biome: marine biome [ENVO:00000428]; feature: marine pelagic biome [ENVO:01000023]; material: deep marine sediment [ENVO:00002113] | place: India: Gulf of Kutch | collected... | reverse complement strand
GGATCGGAGGCTCTGGATCCAGATGTCTCCCCGCATGGAGTACGCCAGCGCCGAGCCGTCCGGGCTCCACGCGGGATCGAGCGGCCCGCTCGTGACGGCGGGGAGCATGTGGTTCTCCACGCGGGTCGCGAGGCCGTAGCGCGGCAGCTGGGCGCGTGCCGCGGAAACGGCGATCAGGACCGGCACGAGGCCGAGCGCGAGGGACGTCTTCATGGCGCGCAACGTACGGGCGCCCGTGGGGTCGCGGGAGTGGCGGTCTTCCGACGCCGAGCCCCCGCGCTCGACGTCGAGTCGGTCACGGAGCGCTAGAAGCGCCGGGCGGGACCGGGGGGCCGGCGCTCGGTGGCGCGGGCGCCCCGAAGCAGGTTCGTCATCGAGTAGTTCGCTTCGTGGCACGCATACTCGTAGATGTTGTCCGTCGTCCGCGTCATCGTCAGCTCGCCCTTCCAGGGCCGGGTGAACGCCGTCGGGTCGTCGATCTCGAAGCGGTAGAGCAGCGTCTCGGCGTCGTAGAGGCTGAAGCGCTCGACGATGCGCAGGTTCTCGTCCCAGCCGAAGTGTCCGCCCGCGCCGCCGTAGAAGCCGCCGGTGTCGTTGAAGTTGCGCGTGTCGACGACGAGCGTGTCGCCTTCCCAGTGCCCGATCGAGTGCCCTAGATGAAAACGCTCATCGGCCGGCGGGTGCTCGCGACCATCCATGTAGATCGTGCGCACCTCGTCGAAGAACTGACCGCGGATCTCAACGATCTCCTGCGCCTCGCGGAACTCGATCTCGATCGGAAACAGGTCGGCGTAGAAAATCATGGCCGGCGTCGGTCGGCCGAGGCAGGCCGTCTCGGGATTCTCGAGCGAAAACATGTCGTAAGCCTGCCGCGCGGCCTCAGCCTTCTCGTTGAGCCTAAGATGCGTCAGCGTGTAACCCGCATAACCGTCGACGTAACTCGTGACCTGCTGGCCGTCGGACATCCAGCGCCCCTCGAGCGTCGGTGAGCGGCCAAGCGCTGTGGGCACCGAGAAACGCAGCTCCCCGGTTTCGCTGTCATAGGAAGTCGGCAGCGGAGTCCCCTCCTTGGAGCCTGAATCGAACAGCCCATAGGGCCGCCCATCCACTGCCGGATGCAGGCCGATGGAGACCCGATCGCCGGGCTGCAAAATATCCGCTGACCAGCCCATGCGCGAAATGCTTCGGATCCCGGCCATCTGCACGGTCCATTCGACTGGATCGCCGCTCTCGTCCTGGCTTGCGATCGTGAAATAGATGTGTGGATTACGCCAACTGAACTCGTTGATCGTGCCGTCAACCGTTATCACCGTATTGACGTCCATGCCCGAATCGCTGTTGTGATGGGTCAGCGCCGGCGTCATGACGAATAGGCCCAATGCAAGGATCGCTGCGAATCTCATACGTATTCACCCCCGGGTCTTTTCGTTCCGATTCTAGCAATATTCCTGCAACGCGCCCTCGATCCGGACCGGGGAGTCCAGATCGTAGAACGCGTTGAGTGCGTGATGTGCGCCGGCGCGGCTACCCGCCAGCAGCAGCACGAGTGCTGCCGCGACAACAACGCCGGATCGTCTCATACGTTAGGCGAGCGCCCTTTCGAACAACGCCAGCGTTCGCGTCCAGGCGATTTCTGACTGGACGTAGTCGTACACGCGCGTGTCGAACGGGCACCAACCATGAATCGCCGGGTAGACCTCGATCTCCGCAGTGAGGTTCGCATCGTCGGCTGCCTGCCTTAGCACGTTCTTCGCGTCCGGCTCCTGCTCGTCGTCGTTCGCAGCAATCGCGATGAACAGCTCCGCCTGAATATCCGGGAACAGTAGATGTGGGCTGTCCGGGCCATCCGTAACGAGGCCACCGCCGTGGTAGGAGCAGGCAGCGCCAATGCGATCCGGAAGCGTTGCCGCACCCCGAATCGTGAAGGAACCACTCATGCAGTAGCCCATCGTGCCGATCTGGCGGCTCTCGTCGACCTCGTCCCGCGCATCCAGCCATTCGACGAAGGCGCGCGTGTCCGTGATCTGCGTCTCTGGACTCAGCGACTGAGCGTGCGGCAGCACATCCGGGATCGGCGTGTACGCACCCGACGGCGCCGTCGGTGCCGGCATGAGGCGGTAGAACGGATTCGGGACGAGCACGCTATAGCCGACCTCGGCCAAGCGCTTACCCATCTGGCGCTTCGCCGGGCGTAGACCGAAGATATCCGGCCACAGGATGACCGCTGCGTGCGCGCCAGTCACGGGCGCGGCAAAGTAAGCGTCGCAGACGCCGTCGGGCGTCTCGACCTCGACCTCGCCCTCATTGACGGGCACGGCATTCGCGACCCGCGGCACCGCCATCGCGACACCGACGGAGGCCGCAAGCCCACCGACTTCACGTCGTGAGTATTTCTTCAGGTTACTTTTCTTAAAGGTGTTCTCGTCGCACATGGTGTTTCCCCCGGAATTTCTTTGATGAGATGAGCTCGTGTCGGCTCGAACGGCCCAAATATACCGCAGTGGCGAGGAAGATCGAAGCCAGGATCGGGCGTCTGTAGCGACTATTAGCGTAGCTCAGGTATCAACGGGTACCCGCGGTCGCAGGAGATAGAGAAAAAGCATAACGACCACGCATAAGAGCGTCATCGCGCTCAGCGCAAGCGACCAGTGAATTCCGATGAAGCCGCCAGCCACACCGACGGTGACACCGGAAAAGGTTCGCATACCCAAAGAAGACATGTTGAATAGGCCGATCACCCGACCGCGGATATCGTGCGGCGCTCTGAGCTGCACGAGTGTTTGGGCCATTGCAAAAAACGAGAGCTCGAGGAAGCCCACGACGAACAGTAACGCCAACGCAAGTGGATAACTCGTCGCTGCGGCGAAGGCCGTCAACGTGCAGCACCACAGGAGCGCGAGAACCAACGCGGTCTTTGCGTTCGCCTGGAGCAGATTTCGCGCCTCGAGCACGAGCCCTGCCGTAAGCGCACCGCAGGCATCCGCGCTCAACAGCAAACCGTAAGCGAGCCCTGGATTGCCGTAACCGAGATCGAACGCGAATTCGGGCATCTGCGGGTGGTAGCCGTTGCCGACGAAGAGCGCCGCCGAGCCGGCCAACAGCGTCATCGTCACGATCACTCGGTTGCCGGAGATCGCCTGCACCGTCGACACGATATCCTGCATGCCGGTCATGCGTTGCTGCGCGGGCGCCCCTGCTTCTCTGAAGCGAGGACCGTAGGGCGCCGACTTGAGCCAGATCACCAGAGGTAGATAGATCGCGGCATTCAAGAGAATGCCGTCCGCAGGACCGAGCAACAGTAGCAGCGCGCTACCGACGGCCGGCCCGCCCAGTAGTCCGAGGTAGCGGGCCGTCGCGTTCAGCCGGATTGCGCTGTGCAACTGCTCGGGACCGACGATGTCATGCACCAACAGTTGCGACGCGGGCGCCCAGAGCACGCCGGCAAGCCCGTGGATGATGAGTAACACCACTGCGTGCCACATCTCGAGCGCGTCGAACTCGAACAACACGCCCCAGGCGATCGACACGCCGATAAACAAGCCCATGCTGAGCTGGATCAGTCGTCTGGGATCGAACCGATCGGCAAGCTTGCCGGCCCAGAACGAGAGCATCAGGAACGGCAGCCAGTGGGAAATGACGGCAAAGCCACCCAACGCGGGTGATTGAAACTTCCCGAACAGAATCCAGTAGCTGATGACGTGCTCGATCGAGTCGGCCATCATCGCGAGCGAGGATGTAGCGAAGTACGCGCGATAGCCGGAGTGACGTAGGGCCGCGAATGAGGCTCGCGGAGCATCTCGTTCCATCGAAGAACCTAACGCAGACTTCGTTCTGCGACCGCGAGAATACGGTGCATGTCGCGCAGCACGGGCTTTTCGATCAACTTTCCGTCGATCACGACAAGTCCGGTATCCGCTTCCTCGAACGTCTGAACGATTCTCCGAGCACGCTCGATTTCCTCGGCGCTCGGTGTAAAGACCTCGTTGAGCGCAGCGATCTGCTTCGGGTGGATCGCCCCTTTCCCGGAGAAGCCAAGTGCCTTAGCCTGCCTCGCAGCCGTAATCATGCCGTCCATGTCATCTAGATCGAGATACGGCACATCGATGACATCGAGGCCCGCTGAAGCCGCAGCGTGAACGACGCGCGAGCGCGCATAAAGCAACGGCTCCCATGCGTTCTCACACCGAAGCTCCGCAGCCATGTCGACGCCGCCGAAAAACATCGCGTCGATCCTCGAGCTGCATCGCGCAATCTCGACTGCGGCTTCCAGACCCTCGTTGGTCTCTATGATGACGTGCAGGCGTGTATCGTGACCGCGATCGGTCAACTGCTCGTCGAGCGCCACGACTTCATCCGGCGTCTGCACTTTCGGTAACATCAACGCGGGTGGCGGCGAGCTCGACGCCAGCACGGCCTCAACGTCGGCCCTACCGAATTCCTCTTGCAAGCCATTAATTCTAAGTATTATTTCGACAGTGTCTTGCGCGTGGAGCGTCTCGAACAGCTCCATCGCATGCGCACGAGCGGCATCCTTGTCCTTCGGTGCGATGCCGTCTTCGAGCTCCACGCAAACGATGTCAGCGCCCGATTTGAGCGCTTTCGGAAACATGTCGGGACGAAGGCCCGGCGAGAAGATAAAGCTGCGGCGAGCGCGAATATCTCGGTCAGTCATTGAGCTATCACGGTAATGATGGCGGCGCAGCATCGAGCTGTGCCAACGTTCCTCTCTATATCCAAGTGCCGGCTAGTAGGTCGGATGAACGCGGCTGATCACGAGATCGGGATCCGCGTTCGCGCGCGGCACGAACTTCTGCGCACGGCCGGTGTTCACCTCGGAGATGTAGAAGTTACCTTCCTCGTCGACGCTCATGCCGTGCACGCCCCACATACCCCCTGGGAACGTGCCCCACGTGCCCCATGAGTAGAGAAAGTTGCCCTCGAGATCGTACTTGAGCAGCTTTGTCGTTCCGCCATCCATGATCCAGACTGCGTCGTTCGCAACGATGAGATACTGGGCATCGGATGGCGGCTCACCGACCCGCCATTGATTCAGAAAGTTGCCGTCCTTATCGAAGACCTGAATACGGTTGTTCTGCCGGTCGCTGACGTAGACGCGCCCCGTATCGAGATGGACGTCGATCCCGTGCAAGGAGTTGAAGTAGCCCGGGCGCGTGTCATCGGGCAGCTGTCCCTTCTGACCCCATTGTGAGACGTAGTTGCCGTCGTGATCGAATTTCATGACGCGCGAGTTCACGTAACCATCGGCGACGTAGATCGCATCTTCTGAAAATGCCATGAACGTCGGACGTGCGAAATGATGCTCGTCCTGGCCCGGCTCATTGGGCACACCGAGCGTCTGAACGATCTCGCTGCCGTCGTTCGTGAACTTGTAGATCGCATGCGCCCAATCGTCGACGATCCAGATGTGCTTATCGGGGTCGTACGGATTCACGTGCACGGCGTGCGGCTTGACCCACATGGAGTCCCATTGGTCCCACGTCTCCACGATGTTGCCGTCCCGATCGATGACGACGACGCAGTGCGCCCAGCGCGCGTCGATACCGCGTCGGTAGCCCGCGCCTTCCCATTGCGCCCAGCCGTGATCGTTGTTGTGGTCGGGGCTCGCCTGCGTCGCATCGCGCCACGGCATCGTGTTGTCCCGCCACGCGTAGTTGCGTCCGACCGGAAACAGGAGCTGCGTACCCTGCTCGTCGATCATGCGAGGCTCGGGACGCTCGATCTTCGGCAACACGCCTCTTTGAATCACGATGATCCGATCTGCGCTCTCGGCGAAAATTCCTTGGATGGCGCCCCAGGTCCAATCGCCGTTACCCGGCAGCGTCGAGATGTCATTCGGCCAGCCCGGCACGGGCTCATACGGGCCAAACGGATCCTGACCGCCTTTACCTGCGCCTGCGCCCTGAGCATGGGCCGTGTAACTATTGGCCAGAAACGCAATCGCAACGATTGTGGAAACCGTAACGCTCTTTCTCATCCATCTACTCCCGCCGGACCCGTGCAACGGCTTATTCTACCGCTCAGCGCAGGCCACGACTCAACAGACAACGACCGAGGGCGAGCCGGGTGGCGCCCTCCCCCCGTGCGTGCTATAGCTTGTGCAAGAATAACGATCTGTCGCTGAACGTCCGGAGGAACCCAATGAAATCGGTGCTTGCAGCCCTTGCTCTGTCGCTCATCTCTGTATCAGCCCTGGCGCAGAACGTCAGGATCACACCGATCGGCTCTCACCCGGGCGAGCTCTGCGCCAACGATCGAGCGACGGTGTTCGAGGACCCATCGGGCGTGCGCATCCTTTATGACGTTGCACACAATCTGACGGCGCCAGACGATCCTCGCGTCGGTGACGTCGACGTCGTGCTGCTGAGTCACATGCACGGCGATCATCTCGGCAATCTCAGGCTGCGGGAGGTCGGCGCGGGTACCTGCGCGAATTCCGGGCGAGAACCCGTGCCGCACGCGATGACGGCCGAGGTCGTGATCGAAAAGGAGGCTGTGCTCGTGACGACGCGTGCGCAGGCCGGCTTCGTCGCCAACGAAGTCAGCGAGATCCGCGGAGAGTCTCTGCCGGTTTGCGCCTCACCCGTTTCGGCAACCGTACCCGTCGACGCTGCTTGCCGCTCGAGCATGGACCTGGGCGGACGCTTCGTCGCAACGGCCGCAGGCGCGGATCAGGGCGTTGAGATCAACATCGTATTCGCCTCTCACGTGAACAACGCACCGAACTCGCTGTTATCCGAAGCGCAGCGTGACCTACTCACCGCTAATGGCGCCGTGCTCGAGCTCGGGCCACCGACGGGATACGTCATTCGTTTTACGAACGGCCTGACCGCTTATCTGTCGGGAGATACCGGCATTCACTCGGAGATGCGCACGATCGTCAATGAGTACCACAACGCGAATCTCGCCGTTCTCAATCTCGGCAATAACCCGGGTATATATCACTCGGCCGCGCACGCGATGAACGAGCTCGTACAACCAGCGTCTGTGATCCTCACGCACCCGAACGAGGCTGCGACCGAGAACGGTGCGCCTCGCCCACAGTCGCATACAGCCAGGATCATCGAGGAGATCGACGCGCCGACGCACTTGGCGCTCAACGGACGAACGATGGAGTTCGACGGGCGGGGACGCTGCGTCAGCGGCTGTTGACGCGACCGGGCATCGCTGCTCGACGACCGCACGACCGACTTCGATCGGCTAGAGGAGAACAACCATGAAAAACCTGCGCCGTCACGACAACACCGTGTTAGGAGGCCTCATGACGCTCGCGCTGAGCTTGGGGNNCTTGGGGTTGGTAATCGGCACACTTGCCCAGGAACCGGTTATCGACGACTCGCCGCTCGTGCTACCCGGTCACCGTTACGATCTCCCAGCAACGTTGATCACGGCCGAGCAGATCGCCGAGCACCAGGAGCGCATGGTTGCCGTCCAAGAGACCGACGTGGCAATCACGATGGTGCCGTCCGGTGGAGGTTCCGAGGATCACCAGGTCGGCGTCAGCATGGTGATTCGATACGACGGTCAGTCGAACCAGTACTACGCCGTGCACGATGACGTAGCGGAGGTCTATTACGTTCTCGAAGGCAGAGGACGCATGAAGCTCGGCGGCACGATCACCGATTGGAGCCGGCGGCCCGTCAGCATCGAGAACGGCCGCGGCAGCCGCGGCACGACGGCCGTGGGATCTCAGGACATCACGATCAAGGCCGGCGACATGCTCATCATTCCGGCCGGCACACCGCATAAGTGGGACTTCGCCGAGGAGTTCACGTCCTACGTGGTCATGCGCATGGATCCGGAGGGCGTGGCGCCGTTGCTCGCGGTTGGTGACGCCGAGTTCATTCCGCCGGCTCAGTAGTCACGCGGTAGCTGGCCTCTCGACCTGTAGGCCGAGAGGCTAGCCGCGCAAGCAAGAAAATCTACGCGGAATCAGTCCCCGAGCGCCGCCAGGAACTCGTCATGAGTTCCGGTTCGTGCATGCATCGTTACATGCTGCTCGACGTCGAGGCCGAGTCGCTCGATGTTCGCCGCGAGCGTTCGCATGTTCGGTAGCCTGAACGATTGCACGGGCGCACCCGCGTTATACATGTCCGCGTTCATGAGAATCTTCTCGTTCGGCAGATACGCGATGACCATCGTCTGCGTATGCGCGTTTCCGGCCACAGGGTGAACCTCCAGCGTTCGGCTGCCGTCACTGATCACGTACTCCCGGTTGACGCCTTCGATCGGCGCGGGACGCCGGCTCGTCTTGAACATCGGGTAGTACGTTGCGAGCCGGTCCGGCGCGAGACTGCGCTGGCCCGGATGGAACAACACGTCCTCATAGAACTCGCGATTGCCTTCGTGCGTCACGATGACTGCACCCTGAGCAAGATACGTACGCAGCCCGCCAGAGTGATCGAAGTGATGATGCGTGTTCACGACATAGCGGATGGGCTTGCCCGGCACGAGCCGTCCGATTTCCTCGATGACGGCAAGTGAGCGCGCCTCGTTCAGCGGCGCCTCGACGACCGTCACGAAGTCCTCGAACTCGATGAGCACGCTGTGATGAGAACCACCTGCGATACGCCACACACCGTCTGCGACTTCTTGCGAATCGACGTTCACGCCAGCCGCTTGGGCATTACGTACGTCGCTCGGCACGTCGAAGTCCGGCATGTCCGGGTTGATTCGGACGTCGCTGATGCGGATATCGAGCGAGTTGTGCGCAGGGTTCAACACGGGGTCGCCCTGGTGCTCGTGCAGTCTCGTCGGGATCAGGACGCCGTCGAACTCGCCGTATTCCGTGTAGCGCATCTCGAACAGCATGTCGCCGTAGACTGGGTTCGGCACCCATGTGCTCACGATCTCGATCAAGTCCTGATCGTTGATCGTACCGTTGACCCTGTACTTATCGAGCGCCGTGAACGAGACGACGGTCACTTCCCGACCGTCCTGCGACAGACCGACGTTGGACTCATTGGCGATCGGTAACGTAATTGCAGTCGCATCGTCGGCGTCGAGCGCGGCTTTGATGAACCCGTGCGGCGTCAGCAGGATGTCGAGATAGCGAAAATCCGCATGCGCAACGCCGTCCATATACGGTCGCCCGGGCCGAGCGGCTCGATCGCCCTGAATGTTCCAGGCGTAGCCATCGGCCACGACCTCCGTGATGAGCTGATCGCCCGCAAACGGCGCGCCGCCACCGACCGCCGGGAAGCTGCCGCGGCGCCGGTGCAGATCCTCACGCGACGCGCCGGCATCGTAGTCGATGACGCGCTTGTACTCGAAGACCTCGAATCGCGGCCAGTCGCCGTCGAGCACGTAGCTCTGACCCACCTGGCCGTACCAGCCACTGCCCGTAAACTCGACAGTATCGAGGTCGGCCGTACCCATGGCTCGGGCTGCAGCACGCAGCGCGCTCTGCGCATCCTGCGCGGACACGGTACCCACACAACTTAAGGCGATAGACAATGCAATCAACAGCGTTCTAATCACGGCAGTCTCCCCTCTTGTTATCGACGTCCCAATTCGGTCGGGCCGCCCATTTGTTATCGAGTTCTGTTACTCGTCCGGCGTCCACACACCCGTGCGTTCGCTCGAGTCTCTGATGCGCCCGTCGTCGTTCGGTGTCAGATCCGAGATCGGCTCACCCGTGACCGGGTCTTCGTCGCCGACATACTCGTAACGCGCCTGGATACGTCTGTAAGTTCCGTCCGGACCGCGCTCGTGCCTGACGCGCCTGCCCATCTCATCGAGCATCCCAAGCGATTGCTGGAACAACCCGGGCGGCGGCGCATTGCCTGCGACTGTGCCCTCGAGGACGTAGAGGCGGCGATTGAGCATATAGAGCCCGATGAACGAGCGTGACTCGTCCGGATGCAGGATCTGTAGCTGGTGACCGGGGATGCCGTCGACGCGACCGAACGCGTCGTAGGTTACTTTACCGCTGTCACGGCTGCGAATGTTCCAAGCCTCATACGCGATTGCGCCGTCGATGTCGCGCCAGAATTCACGGCCTTGGCATTGATTCGGGCTGATCCGATCGAGCTCAACCTCCATTCGCCGGCAAAGCTCAACGTGCGCCTGCTGAATACCGGTGTAGTCGATGACCCTGATCGCATAGCGGCCAGCGGCCCCATCAACGGTATAGGTGCGCGACGGAATGACCACCCCGGTCTCGGTCGTATAGTCGCTTTCGACGACCTCCGGCTCGCCGGGGAAGTTGACGATGAATTGATCTCGCTGGCTGGCGTACTTGCTCCACGTTTGCGCATGGGCAACACCGGTGAGCATAAAGCCCAATGACAGCAGCAGAAACTTCAGGATAGTTGTTATATGCATGATCGTTCCCCCGAAAGATCTGAGAGACTCACTCGTCCCGAGTATAGGTGTAGTTACCGGAGATGTGAGTAACGATGAGCTCTGTCGCGACGCCTTCATCGCCGGCGACGAACCGGAACCCGAGCCCGAGGCCGTCGAACTGCGTCTCTGACTGCGGCACGAGCAGGCGCGGTGCGCCTTCGCCGAGACCGGCAGCGCCTAAGCCCGACGACGTATAGCCTCGAATGATTGTCGCAGTTAACTGACCGTCCGACAGCGTCACGTCGAACGTTCGCTCCGCTCCACCGTAGACGCCCGTATAGGCCCCTACGTATCGCTCTAGAGTTTCGACGGGCACCGATACGGCTCGATCGCTGGAATCCGACAAGTTGCCCGTCCAAGCATCGCTNNGAACGGGCACGGCTCGATCCGTGAAATCTGAGAGGTTACCGCTCCAGCCATCGCTGCTATGGTCGCAGATCGCCTCGAGCATCTCCGTATCGGCGGCGAGCTCGAATTCGACCGAATATCCCCACGGTTCAGAGAACGCGCCCGGGTCCGTAATAGTCACGTCCACTCGTAGGTGACCGAAGTCGGGACGCCGGTAACGCTCGGTGACGTGCAACTGCTCGGAGTGAGATACGCCGCGACGACTCACCCACGTCTGATCGTTGTATCCGTTGGTCTCGACAACCAGCGTGTCGTCCTCCCAGCGGCCGACCGAGTACCCCATCCAACTCGGCACGGGATTAGCCTCGAGCTCGCGCCCGTCCGTATGGACAACGCGATAGGTCAGCTCCTCGTCGAGGATCACGAGCATGGCCGGCGTCTGGACGATACGCTTCCAGTCCGCAGATTGCTCAACTTCGGGCCCGCTCGGCAGACACTGGTAGTAGGGACGTGAGCGGTAGTACTCCTGTTGGCGCTGCAGCGCAAGCTCCATGACCCAGGGCTCGAGGATCGTGGGATCGAGACGCGCCAGCGGCGGCTCGCCATTCCAGAGACCCGACAGATCGGGTTTACCATCCGGCCCGCGCGGCGTTGGGGCCGCAAGATCAGGCGCCCCATCGGCTGTACGCGGAATATCCTGCCACGGACGGTCCAGCCACTGAGCCCAGCCGGGCGTAGTACCCAAAACCAGCACCAGCGCCACGAGTAACTGCTTCATGCCCCCTCCAGTCGTCCGGAGCCCCAAGCGGGCCCCTAGATCGTGCAGGCTTGTTAGCCCGATTCTACGCCTGGCGGACGAGCGCCTCCATACGTCGTAACGGCCTGCTGACAGCCCGTAGGACTGGTAAAGAGCGGAGGGAAATTCTGCTACCGCGCGGTCGCGGCAGCCTCGTTCGCTTACTGGCCCGGGTGGCGGACGCCTTCGGGCGCCCGATTCGTATCGTGCATGAGCACGTCGAAGTTCATCGTGAACTGGAACTCATCGGGCGGATAACAGATCTCGTCATCGCAGGCCTGGTACTCCAGAATCACGTCGACTTCGATGCTGTCTCCACGAAACGCCGGTGCCAGCGCGATCTCTCGGCGGATCTGCGCCGTGTCGTGGTAGACGGGCACGGTCTCGTCGATGGGCTCGAGATAGAGCATCTCGGCCTCGGGCAACTCGAGATCCCGCATCTTGACGAACTCGGTTTCGACGATTCTGAGATCCGCCGCCGTGTAGTCCGAACCCGGGGCATAGAGATGCATGAGCTCGGGCAACTCGACATCTACCGTGAGCGTGACCAGATTACCCGGTCGTATGGTGTCCTGAGACGCGTAAGCCGCGAAGTCGAACTGCGGTAGCTGCGCCTCGATGCGTCGGCCGCCGTCCGCGCCGAACGTCTTCATCAAGATCGTCTGTGCGGTCTCGCGAATTCGGTGGCTGTCGTTGAAGAACTTCTGCTGCACGACGCCGTTCGTATCGACGATATACGTGCCGGGGAACGCCATGCCGTCGGTGCGGCTGCCGGGCTCCGGATTCGGGTTACGCAGACCATAAAGCTCGATGATCTCAGAATCCGGATCTGCCAACGTCGGGAAGCTCAGCCCGCCCACGCGAGTTGAGAAGCTATCGAGAATTTCTACGGTGTCGTAACTGATCGTCACGAGACCCAAGCCGTTCTCGGTAATCTCGTCTAGCGAGTCTTCCAGCTGCACGAGCTGGGTCTTGCACTAGGGTCACCAATCAGCGGAGCGGATGAAAACCACCATCGCCCCGCTAGGTCCCATAACGTCGCTTAGACTGACGAGATTGCCGTGCTGATCCAGCGCTTCGAAGTCTGGAATCTGCTCGCCGACCTCAGGGCCACTGGTCATGCCCTGACTACCGTTGGGAATGCCTCTTACAAAGTCTTCCATATACTGGGGCTGCGAGAGCGCGGGCAACGCAATCAGGGACAGCCCCAAGGCCGTCGTCCATCCTGCTATCCACCGGTTTCTCTTCGCCATGTAGGTATTCGTCCCAGATCGGTGGCTGAAGTCTACCTATTCGCGGGCGCAATGATCAAGAAGTTTTGGCGATTAGGTTCGGAACTCGCCCGCCAAAGCGCTGTCTGATGCTGACGTGGACGTCTCATTCGCTCCGAGGCCTTTGCTAAAGGAACAACGGTGTAAACTATGCGTCCCCTGACGGAGAACTGCTGATGATTGGATGGATCGGGCATCCACGCCCGCTGTGGCTTCTCGTATTGGCCCTGGGGCTACCTGCCGCAGTCGCCCAGGACGGGCCCAGCGAGCGCTTTCGCGCGGTCGACGCCTACGAGCGTCCCGATTACACGCTCGATACGGTCGACAGCCAGTCGCTGTCTGCCGATGCGTGGGACGGCAAGGTCGTGCTCGTCGATTTCTGGGCCAGCTGGTGCGTGCCGTGTCGACGTGAGATGCCGGAATTCAATCGACTGCGTGCCGAGTATGGCGACCAGGGCTTCGAGGTCGTCGGCATTGCCGCGGACGAGCTCGACAAGGTCCAGGAATTCCTGAGCGAGGTCCCCGTGACGTTTCCGATCGTCTACGGCGAAGTCGATGCCGTCATGGACATCAGCGAGCAGTACGGCAACGATTACGGTGGCTTGCCGTTCAGCGCGTTCATCGACCGTGAGGGCAACGTGCGTTACACGCAGCGACCGGGTCTGGTCACGTTCGAGGACGCCGAGGCCGTCCTTCAGAGTCTGCTCTAGGACGACGGCTCGGTCGGCCGTAGCTTAGACTCGGCCCCCATTTCCGGCGGCGCCTAGTCGCTACCCACGTCAACGGCTGCGGGCCTTGGGCGGCCCTGGCCTGGGTCCGCGGGCTATGTGTATAGTCGGCGTTCGCCTGCAGCCTGTGCCCTACCCATGCGCCCAGCAGCCCCAGTGATCAAGGACATCGTGCTGCTCGGCGGCGGCCACAGCCACATCGCCGTGCTGAAGTCCTTCGGCATGAAACCGCTACCGGGCGCGCGACTCACGCTGATCAGCCGGGAGCTCGAGACACCCTACTCCGGCATGTTGCCCGGGCTCATTGCGGGCCATTACACGTTCGATCAGGCGCATATCGATTTGACGCCGCTAGCCCGGTTTGCGGGCGCACGGTTTTTCTGCGCATCGGTTGTCGGAATCGACGTCGAGGCGGGTACGGTCGAGCTTGCAGATCGACCGCCTGTCAGCTTCGACATTCTTTCGATCAACACGGGCTCCACGCCGACCACGCGTCTGACGTCAGGGGCCGCTGAACACGTCGTACCCGTCAAGCCGATCGGTCAATTTCTAAACCAGTGGACGGCGCTGACTGCGCGCGTGAGCCGACGCGACGGTCCGAGTCGAATCGGCGTCGTAGGCGGCGGTGCGGGCGGCGTCGAGCTCAGCCTGGCTGTCCACCACGCGCTTTCACAACGGATGCCTGATCACCCGCTCACGCTGGAGTTGCTGACCGAAGAGGACGAGATTCTCACATCGCATGCCCCCGGCGTTGCGCGTCGCTTCAGGCGTTTGCTCGGCGAACGTGGTATCGGCATCCGGACCAGGACGCGCATCGCCGAGGTCGCGCCCGGGCGTTTGATCGACGCTTCAGGCAACGAGTTCGCCTATGACGAGATCCTGTGGGTGACGCAGGCCAGTCCGCCCGACTGGCTTCATGGCACCGGCATCGAGCTCGATGATCGTGGATTCGTGCTCGTCAACGACTGCCTCCAGTCCGTCAATTATCCGAACATCTTCGCAACCGGCGATATCGCAACCATGAAAAACCACCCGCGCCAGAAAGCCGGTGTGTTCGCGGTTCGTCAGGGTCCGCCATTGACACGAAACCTGCGTCGCCTGGCCATCGGCTCGCCGCTCGTACGCTTTCGCCCGCAAAAGCGCTTCCTGACGCTGATCAGCACAGGTGATCGGTATGCCGTGGCAGCGCGCGGCGGATGGTCCGCGGAAGGCCGTTGGGCGTGGCGATGGAAGAACTGGATCGACACGCGCTTCATGCAGCGATTTCAAGAGCTGCCGAGCATGGACGCGAGCCAATTGCCGGTGACAAGCCCGCTGCTCGACCAATCGTCGGAAAAACAAACGGATGACGAGATGCGCTGCGGTGGCTGTGGTGCGAAGGTCCCTGCGGATACGCTCGCGGAGGNNGCCCTGAGTGACGTGCGCCCGGTTCAACGTGAGGACGTCATTATCGGCCTGCACGCACCCGACGATGCGGCGGTCGTCGAGATACCGGCCAACAAACTCACCGTGCAGTCCGTCGACGGCTTCAGGCCGATGATCGACGACCCCTACGTCTTCGGTCGAATTACGGCGAACCATTGCTTGAGCGATCTCTATGCGATGGGCGCGGAACCTCAAACCGCGCTCGCGATCGCCGTGCTCCCAGTTTGGCCCGCGGAAAAAACCGCGGATGAGCTAAGACAGATGTTACGAGGTGCTCAAGTTGCGTTTGACGAAAGCGGCACGGCGTTGGTCGGCGGCCATACGAGCGAGGGTGTCGAGCTGAGCCTCAACTTCTCCGTGACCGGGCTGATCGATCGCGACCGAGTCTTGACGAAAACGAGTTTGCGTGAAGACGATGCATTAGTTCTAACGAAAGCGCTCGGCACCGGTACGCTGCTCGCCGCTGACATGCGTGCCAAGGCCGCAGGGCGCTGGATCAGTGCCGCGGTCGCGTCGATGCTGCAATCGAACGCGGGGGCGGCGCAATGCCTTCGCGATCACGGCGCGAGTGCGTGCACGGATATCACGGGCTTCGGATTACTCGGACACCTCTCGGAAATGCTCGGCGATTCATCGTTAGGCGCAGAGCTTTCGCTCGACGCGCTCCCGGTGCTCGATGGCGCGTTGGCGACGCTAGCCGACGGCATCGTCTCGACGCTGCAAGAAAAGAATGAATCGTTCTCACGGCATCTCGAGAACGACACCGAGGCACAAAAGCACGCTCGCTATCCATTACTGTTCGACCCGCAGACTTCAGGTGGGTTACTTGCCGGGGTTCTCCGCAAGATCGCATCGATGACTGTCTAGCCAAGCTTCGCGAGCTCGGATACGCAAATTGCAGTGTCATCGGCCGCGTCGTTACTGCGGATGATCGGACTGAACGCGTTCGGGCAATCCATTTTCATCGGTAGCTGTCGGGCAACGGTTTTTCAACGATTAGTCCAGGAAAGGTTCGCGAACAATCAACCGTCCGTCCTCGGTGAGATCGACGAGATCAACGTCATTGATGCCTCCACCGCGATTCCACACCAACGAATATCGGTGATCTGCTTGAGCCTCAAAACTGATCGATGCGCTGTTCGATCGACGACCCGTGTAGTTGACGGTGTCATACGTGAAGCATTCGACGACGATTGATGTCGCACCCGAGTTCGTTGTCAGCTCGAATGTTCTTGCCGGCGAGCTGATAAAACAGTACTCCCGATCGATCACGCCTGCCGTTGTGCCTTCGATGACGGAGGTCGATCCTCCTGTCGAAAGATCAACCTGAGCCGGTATGTCGTCCAGCGTATCCAGCAACTGAGGTGGAACGCAGCCCGAGATCGAGCATACGGCGAAAACTAGTAGCGCATAATTTCGCATACAGCGCAGTCGCTCGAGCATCAGAGTGCCATATCTCGAGAATATATCACCGGGACGACGGCTTTAGGTTTCGAAATGGTTGTTAGAAAGCGAAGCTCGTGGACGGTCAGCGCTCGAACGCGAGAGAAATGGCGGAGGTGGATGGGAATCGAACCCACCGCTCGGGTTCGCCGAGCCACTGGTTTTGAAGACCAGGGGAGCCACCAG
>JABAHR010012662.1_pt3 | contig 16562 bp, 18 predicted proteins | sample 7062101 | NCBI WGS metagenome assembly JABAHR01 (sample SAMN14534553, study PRJNA622989) | marine sediment metagenome | biome: marine biome [ENVO:00000428]; feature: marine pelagic biome [ENVO:01000023]; material: deep marine sediment [ENVO:00002113] | place: India: Gulf of Kutch | collected... | reverse complement strand
GAAGAGCTGATTTGCCAGATCGTATGCCAGGGCTTTTTGATTTTAACCAATGGAATACTAATAAACCCGGAACTTCTGTCTATATACCTGTTACGGATATCACAGAGGAATATTTAAATTTACTCCACCTTTATTGCAGTAATACATATGGATTTACTATTATAGATGACTTAACCGGAAAACCTGCAGGTGTTAGCAAATGGATAAAGAAAGGAAGACTAAAAGACAGCGTTAAACTCTCATTGTTCGATCTTGAATCACGAGTACTTACAGGATTAAATGTGGAGCAAGCGTTTATATGTCAAAATATGAGTCTTGCTCTTCAGGCTCTTGGCCTGGCTGGTTGGACATTTAGTGGGTTTATCCCAAGATTTGCATTAGGTGCGGCTCCTGATCTCTTCAAAGGTCTTGGGTTTAGATTCATAGAGCCTAAGAAAGGTGTGATCGATCCGCCAACAACCATTCCTGTTGGAAGGGATGGAGTGTTCCAAGGATACTGTCCTCCGTATTATAAAGATATGGATGAGGCGATTGATATGTTCCACGAGCACAAAAATGCTAACTGGGAATCAAATAAACCCTTCCCATATACTGAAGCTGATAAGCATCTTATGAGAGCTCCTCAGCCTACTGAAACAACTAAGCAGATTGTTAAAGACGTTGCCAATTATATTTATGATACCTATGGGAGGTTCCCTGCATTTGTCGATCCTATGTACATGAGGCTTGTTTTCCAGGCAATGAATATAGATACGGAGTTTTACGATGAGCACTATCCTAAAGGCTCCTATTCAGATATTCATAAGCAAAGATATTTGGAAAATACGGGACAAGCTAAAAAAAGAAAGAAGACAGTTAAGAATAAGGCAAAAAAAGCTAACGGTAAAAAGTCGGCAAGAGCTTAATTCTTTTTGGCAAGTTTGTTGGAAAATGTTGTAACTATCATATAACACTTGACAAACATTTGAAAATTATCTAAAGTGCATTTGGGATGGGTATTTTTTAGACTCACTTTAATTTGGATGGGGGTCATTGCATGAAACGATCTGATATTGAAAAAGAGTTAGCCGAAAAATTCAATTTACAACCTTCGCAGTCCGAGCAGATCCTCGATACGATTATTGAGCATATGACAGAGGTGCTTGAGAATAATGGTAGGATTGAGATAAGAGGGTTTGGAAGTTTTTTTACAAAAAGCTATGGTTCTTATGAAGGCCGCAATCCAAGGACTGGTGATAAGGTGACTGTGCAATCAAAGAAACTACCTCATTTTAGACCTAGCCGTGAATTAATTGGCAAACTAAACGAAGAGGGGTAAGAATCACCCCGGTTATATAATTTTTTATTTACTAAGTTTTATTTAGCATAGTCAAATTGACAATTCCACCCATTTTGATAGCATTAATTTTCTATGTCTTTACTCAAAATTCTTACATATCCTGACTCTACACTTAGGAAAAAGTGTGAGCCAGTGGAAGAGATTGATGACGACCTGATTCAGCTCCTAGATGACATGGCTGATACTATGTATGAAGCTCCTGGAGTAGGTTTGGCCGCACCTCAAGTTGGAGTTACAAAAAGGGTAATAGTTGCCGATATTCAGCCCAGGGAGCGGATTAAAGAAGCAGAAGGCGGTGAGGAGATTTTACTGCCTCCTGAGAGATCTGAAATAATTGAGCTTATAAACCCCGAGATTGTTTTCTCAGATGGTGAAGCAGTTGGTGAAGAGGGGTGTTTGAGCATCCCAGGGTTTGTTAGTGATGTGAAGAGAAAATATGAAGTTGTAGTTGAGGGATATAATCGAGAAGGGGAGCCAATACAGATAGAATGTGAAGATTTGCTGGCGCGTGTGTTTCAGCACGAAATTGACCATCTCGATGGAATATTATTTATTGATAGACTCGGGCGACTTAAGCGCGAGCTCCTTAAAAAGAAGATCGAAAAAGCACTCGGAAAAGAAGGGAAACAAGCTGTTTTATAAAACTTGATAATGTCATTTCTAGACAATAACTGCCTTATTCCTTATTATTAAGCCCCATGCCATCTAAGCTTTCAGAGGAATTATCGCCTTTTTATGTAATGGACGTCTTGGAAAAGGCCAAGGAAATAGAGGCCCGAGGAGAAAGTGTTATACACTTTGAAGTGGGCGAACCCGATTTTGATACACCTGGTGTTATATCTACAGAGGCTGTTAAGTCGATTGAGCAAGGTGATACGAAATACACCCTCAGCTTGGGAATACCAGAGCTAAGAGAAGCCGTCACGAGGGATTACAAAAGTAAATATGACGTGGATATAGATCCAGAGACAATTGTTATTACTATGGGAAGCTCACCTGCTCTCTACCTCTCAATTATTTCCTTAATTGAGCCTGGAGAGGAAGTCATAATAACAGATCCACACTATGCTTGTTACCCCCAGATTATAAAAATTGCAGGCGGTATTCCCAAAACATTTAGGATATATGAGAATGAGGGATTCCAGATAAATATCGATAGATTAAAAGAAGCAATAACACCAAAAACAAGGGCTATATTAATCAACTCTCCTGCTAATCCAACAGGCGTAGTCTTAGAGCCTGAGGTGATGAAGGAGATAGCTGATCTCGGTATATACATAATTTCAGATGAAATCTACCATGGTTTAGTATATGAAGGGCAAGCAAAAACTATATTCGAGATTACTGACAAAGCTTTTGCTGTGAATGGTTTTTCTAAGTTTTACTCTATGACTGGATGGAGACTGGGCTATCTTATAGCACCACCAGAGTTCATAAGGCCCATACAAAAGCTTCAGCAAAATCTATTTATATCACCTAATGCTTTTGTACAGAAGGCAGGCATTAAGGCTCTTGAAAGTGCTCAAAGTGATGCTCAAAGCATGGCGGAGATGTTTAATGAGAGAAGGAAAGTGATGATAGAGGGAATAAAGGAGCTTGGATTTAGGATACATACAGAGCCCAAAGGTGCTTTCTACTTGTTTGTTGATGCAAATAGAATAAATCCTAACTCGCATGAGCTAGCATTCGACATCTTGGAGAAAGCGCATGTTGCGGTAACACCAGGCATTGATTTTGGTGAGGGTGGTGAGGGATATCTGCGATTTTCATATGCTACATCAGTTACTGATATAAAAGAGGGGATCGCTCGATTAGGCACTTATATTAAAGATAAGGGTATTACTTTATGACATTACCTACGATTGCAGAAGTAGATATAGCGGAGAAAAGAGTTTTTATTAGAGTCGATTTTGATGTTCCACTCAGTAAAGATGGGGTAGTGCTTGATAGAAAGAAAATATTAAATGTGCTTCCTACTATAAAGTATGCGTTAGCACAAAATGCAAGGGTTATTATTGGCTCTTCCTTGGGTAGTGCTAAGGGCAAATATAACAAGAAATATAGTCTTGAGTCAGTAGGAAGTGTCCTCTCTGAACTATTGGATACTGAAATATTCTTTCCTGATAACTCAATTGGAGAGGCAGTCAAAAAAATTGGTGCCGATATGCAGTCAGGCCAAATTATGCTTTTGGAGAACCTTGAATTCCAGAAAGGCGAGGTAGAAAACAGCCCAGAGTTTGCAAAGAAGCTCGCTGAAGGTGCGGATATATATGTCAATGAAGCGTTTTCTTTGTCGAATCGGGTATCTGCTTCGCTAAATAGTATTCTTGAGTATTTTGAAGAAATATGTGTTGGTTTCCAATTCAAAAAAGAAATAGAGAGCCTGGATCGTATTCGTGATCCAGAACGTCCTTTCGTTGCTGTGTTTGGTGGCAGCAATGTACAAGAGAAAGTGAATCTAATGGAATCCATGCTTGATAATCTAGACACTGTAATTGTTGCTGGAGTGCNNCAAATCAATATTTAGCATTAAGAGATTTATATCTTCAGCGGAAACTAGAAACATTAGACTTGTTCTTCCTGAAGATGTTGTAGCCATTGACGGTAATTTGAACAATTACTCCTCGTCCTTTATAATTTCTGGCGGTCGTATTCCAGAAAATATGCAGGTTGTCGATATTGGACCTGAGGCTCAAGCTGATTTTGAGAGCAAATTGGCCCAGGCAAAGACAATCTTTTGGACTGGCCCCTTAGGCATTTGCGAGGACCCAGAGTTTAGAGCTGGCACGGAATCCATAACAAAAGCATTGGATAATACTGACTCATTTAATGTAATAATAGGACAAGATACAGTTGATGCAGTTCTCGAATTTACTGATAATGAAGGTAGAAATTTTATGTCCCAGAGTGGAAAAGCCTCTATTGATTATATAATGAGTAATAAATTGTCAGCATTGCAGGCTATGGAAGAACAGATTAAATGAAGAGATATATGATTGCTGGAAACTGGAAGATGAATATGCTCCGTGTTGAGGCAAGTGAGCTTACTCAAAATATTCTCACTGGAGTAGCAGACTTAGAGGATAACCTTGATATTGTGCTAGCTCCGCCTTATACCTCTTTGGACATTGTTAAAGAAATTATTGCAAATACTGATATAAAGCTTGCAGCTCAGGATGTTTTTTGGGAAGACCGTGGTGCATATACTGGTGAAATTTCCCCAGCAATGCTTATTGATGCTGGTTGTGATTGGACAATTGTTGGCCACTCTGAGAGAAGAAGCATCTTAGGCGAGACTGATGCAATTGTCAGAAAAAAGATCAATGCATCGCTTGAAGATGGAATGGCAGTAATAGTTTGCGTAGGGGAGACTCTGGAACAAAGAGAACATGGACACACTATAGATATTGTTACAGCTCAGGTTGAGAGTGCTATTTCAAATTTGGAGCTTGAGGACCTAACTAGATTAGTTATAGCATACGAGCCAATATGGGCTATCGGCACCGGAAAAAATGCGACACCAGAGCAGGCTGAACAAGTACATGCCACAATTCGTGAAATAACAGGTAATATATTCAGTCAAGATTCTGAGAATATAAGAATAATATACGGAGGCAGTGTCAACCTAGAAAACATACGTGAACTTATCAATATGGAAAATATAGACGGTGCACTAATTGGTGGTGCAGGTCTTGATGCTGATTCCTTTGTGAGTATAGTAAAAATTGTAGGAGAGTAGAGAAAAGTGGAACTAATAATATATTCAGTACAAGTCATACATATACTAGTAAGTGTTCTTCTTATTGTGGTTGTATTGCTACAGCCAGGTAAAGGTGGAGACTTGGGCTCTGTCTTTGGCGGAGGAGGAGGAACGAGTGAGTCCGTATTTGGAGCTGCGGGAGCTGTGCCTTTTCTATCAAAAGTAACCCGAGTGTTGGCAGTATTATTTTTATTAAGTTCTCTAACACTTGGTTATTTTGCAGCAAAGAATGTCAGTTCTTCAGTTGTTGCAGATATACCAACAACTCAACAGGCAAGTGATATTACTTTCCCTGATGAGGCTACACAGTCAGAAACAACGTCTGAGCAAACTGCTCCGGCAGAAGTTACTCAGGAAGCTGGAGAATCTGCGGGAGCGCCTCAGCAAGAAGGGGACTCAAACCCTCAAGCTGGAGATTCTCAACTTTCCTCTGAGCCCGAGGCATCTGGTGGTGAGAAACCAGATTCAGATAGCACACAAGAGAGCCAATAATAGAATATAACTCAAGTTGCGTGGGTAGTACCCATTAAGTATATTTATTAACCACATTTTATTTGGAGGTATTAAATAATGGCATATATAATCGCAGAGCCATGTATTGATGTTAAAGATAAGGCGTGTGTTGAGGCGTGCCCTGTAGACTGCATCTATGAAGGTGATAGTCAGCTTTTCATACACCCAGAAGAGTGTATTGATTGTGGCGCATGCGTAGATCCTTGTCCTGTTGATGCCATTTTCCATGAAGATGAACTTCCAGAGAAATGGAGTGACTATACAGCAATGAATGCCGATTTCTTTGAAGGCAAAGAGGGACTAGAGCCTGCAAGGAAGGACTAAATCTTCGCATATCAACAAAGCTAATAAATCATAAGGGGATATGTCCTAGGCATATCCCCTTTTTTATTTTAAGGCAGAATAAAGTTGGCTATGAAAGCACGAATCAAAATAAAAGAATCAGAATCTGAAAAAAAGGAAAGGGCACAATCCATACTTGCTCTACTTGAAGAAGAATATCCAAATGCCAGATGTCACTTGAATTTTGATGGCCCCTTTGAGCTGTTGATAGGCTGCATTCTGTCTGCTCAGTGTACTGACAAGAGAGTTAATGAAGTAACCCCAGGGCTTTTTAGAAAATACCCGACACCTTATGAGTTCTCCCAGGCTGATCAAGGAGAGCTGGAAAAAGATATTCATTCATGTGGATTCTATAGAGCCAAGTCAAAATCAATCATTAATTGCACTAAGGCTCTGGTTGAAGAGCATGCTGGAAAGGTTCCAAAAAACATGGAAGAGCTTACCGAGCTTGCAGGAGTAGGGCGCAAGACTGCAAATGTGGTGCTTGGTAATTACTTCGGTATTCCGGGAATTATTGTAGACACTCATATAAAAAGACTTTCGACTAGGCTTGATCTTACAACTAACTCAGATCCGACGAAAATCGAGTATGATTTAAATGAACTTATTCCCGAGGAAAAATGGACAATTTTCTCAAACTCCTTAGGGGATCATGGAAGAACAGTATGCCATGCGAGAAAACCGATGTGTGCAGATTGTATGATTAGTCATCTCTGCCCTTCAGCTGGGAAGGTATAATGCAACGCTACAATACTTATAGACCATATATTAAACAGAAACTGGGCTTTCGAGTAAACAAGCTCTCCGTCGATATGGGTTTTACCTGTCCTAATCGTGACGGCAATCTTGCAGTCGGTGGCTGTGTTTATTGCAACAATGACAGCTTTGTCCCACCCTATGCCAGGGCTCGCTACTCAATGGATCAGCAAATCCAAAACGGTATGACTTATCTGAGAAACAGATTTAAGGCAGAGAAGTTCATCATCTATTTTCAGTCCTATACAAACACCTATGATTCTGTTGATAAATTAGAGAAGATGTACAGAGATGCTCTAGCTTACGACCATGTAGTTGGTATCGCTGTTGGTACCAGGTCTGATTGTGTTGATGAAGAGAAATTAGATATGTTTGAAGAGCTTGCCAAAGAAACTTACGTCTGTGTTGAGTATGGAATTGAGTCAATATATGACAAAACACTTGAATATATGAACCGCGGGCATGACTATCAAAACGTATTAGATGCAATAGAGAAGTCAAAGGGTAGGGGGTTTGAGATAGGTGCTCATATAATATTAGGAATGCCTACAGAGACTAAAGAAGAAATGATGCATATGGCAGATGAGGTTTCATGTTTGGGAATTGATGTGTTTAAACTTCACAACCTGCATATTGTGAGGAACACACAACTTGCAAGGATGTATCAGGAAGAGCCATTTGAACTTTTTGGTTTTGAGGAATATGTAACATTTATTGTTGATTTCTTAGAGCGTCTATCACCTGACATGATCATTGAAAGACTATTTACTGACACTCCTTATCAGCTCTTGATCGCCCCTGACTGGGGTAAATCACATCTACAAATACTGCAAGCCATTGAAGCTGAGCTTGAGAGAAGAGACACCCATCAAGGGAGATTGTATCAAAACGGAGCATAGAATATTTTCATGAAAACATTACAATCGGATGATATAATATTCACCTGATTACAAAGCAAATTACGCCAACGGAGGCTCTAAAGATGAAAAGCTCCAACCCGGCCCTAGGGGATAAAACCTTTGAGCAGTACCAGCCAGGGATTCAGACTGCTGGTACTATGACAATTAATGGCACTATTAATAAAACTCTAATTCTACTTGTACTGGTAGTAGTACCTGCAGTGTGGATTTGGAATATGTTCTACGAAAGTGGTATTGATACTGAAGGCGGCCTTCAAAATGCAAGCATTATGTATTGGATGTATGGAGGGCTTTTTGGTGGATTAATCTTTGCGTTTGCCACAATATTTAAGAAAACCTGGGCACCTGTTACCGCACCTATCTATGCGATACTTGAAGGACTGTTCATAGGTGGAATCTCAGCCATATTTGAAGTTCAATTCTCTGGGATTGTATTTCAAGCTGTCGCTCTTACTTTTGGAACTCTTTTTGCAATGCTTGTCACATACCGCTTGGGGCTAATTAAAGTTACAGAGAAATTCAGAATGGGTGTCATTGCTGCTACAGGGGCAATTTTTGTTGTTTACTTGCTTTCATTTGTGCTTAGTTTCTTTAGTGTAAATGTCCCATTTATCCATTCAGGCGGCACTATTGGAATCCTATTTAGCTTATTTGTTGTAGTAATAGCAGCACTAAATCTTGTTCTAGATTTTGATTTCATAGAAAAGGGGGCTGAGCATGGAGCTCCAAAACATATGGAATGGTATGGGGCATTTGGTCTTATAATTACTCTTGTATGGCTTTACATAGAATTCTTAAGACTACTTTCTAAAATAAGACAGTAAGGAGTGGGAAATGACTCAGAAGACGGGAAATATTGTTAAAACATCTGTAGTTTTTATTATGGCACTTGTAGTAGGTGTTTTGTCTGCTCAAGCAGGGCAAGGAACACCTGAAGCGCTGACTAGAACTATGGTGAGCAGTATAAATGCAACAAATAAAGCTGCAGTCCAATCGCTTATTCATCCTCAAGTGGTTTCTTACTTGAGAGTGACTGACCCTGCTATGTTAGAAAATATTACAAACTCGCTCATGCAGCTGAAAATCCCTACTGATTATAAAGTTGGCGTGATAAGTATTGATGATCTTGGAGATAGTGGTATGGCTAGTTATGACAAGTCTACGAAGACCTTAACAATGATGGGATCAGCTGCATACTATAAATTTCCACCTACTCACCTTATGGCTCTTGTAGTTGAAAAGAAAAACAAAGAAAACAAAATGGTTAAAGTTCCTCTAACTCCCACGCCACTTCCAATAGCTCAGTATCAGGGCAATTGGTATATTGTAATTGCAGTGGGTAAAAAGTAGTTATATTTATGGAACGTTAAATGAGTCCCACTGAAGATTTAAATTCAGTGATTCTGTTTGATGGAGTGTGTAATTTGTGCTCCAACTCCGTTCAATTCATTGTTAACAGAGATCCAAGAGGCAAATTTAGATTTGCTCCTCTTCAATCTGAGACAGCGAACGTTCTTATGTCAAAATTTGAAATAGAGAATGAGAATTTAGATTCAATAATATTATTCGAAGATAATGCTTATTTTATAAAATCGACAGCAGTACTAAAAATTGCTAAAGAACTAAATGGTCTATGGCCACTATTTTATTTTTTTATAGTAATTCCAAGACCTATCAGAGACTATTTTTATGATATAGTAGCTACAAACAGGTATAGCTGGTTTGGAAGAAAAGAACAATGTATGGTGCCGAATGCTGATATTGAGAAAAGATTTTTAAGTTAATAAACTACGACTAATGAAAGAGAAACTAGAATTTAAGATAGCATCAGAAGATTGGGAATTTGAGCAAATAGCCGAGCTCAACTATAAGACTTTTGTTGAGGAAATTCCTCAACATGAAAAAAATAATGAAAAATCACTCCTAGATAAATTTCATAGTGAAAATACTTACATTATTTGTACAAGAGGAAAAAAACTATTAGGCATGATGGCTGTTAGGGATAAAAGGCCTTTTTCTTTGGACCAAAAACTATCTGACCTAGATTCATTCCTTCCTGAACACAATTTTGCATGTGAATTCAGACTTCTTTCAATTGAACAGGAGCATCGTAACCTAAGAATTATACAAGGCTTGCTTGTGGTTTTAGCAAGATTTGCAGATGAGAAGGGCTACGATATTGCTTTGATATCGGCAAATGTAAAACGGCTTAGATTTTATAAACAATTTGGATTTAAAGCTTTTGGTCCTGAAGTAGGCACTGACCAAGCACCTTACCAGCCAATGTATTTGACTCTGAAATCTTCCTTAGAGTTTCGTAAAAAGTCCAAGATTCTAAGGCGTATGCCTGATAACTACTCTGTTGAACATGGGCAGCCTATTAATCTTCTCCCAGGTCCAGTCAACATCGCACCCGAAGTAAAAAAGGCTATGACAGATCCTCCAGTATCTCACCGCTCCATAGAATTTAAGAATGACTTCAATCATGTGCGGGATCGGCTATGTCGGCTCGTTAGTTCAGAAAATGTTCAAATTTTTATGGGCTCAGGTTCGCTTGCAAATGACGTTGTTGCATCACAGCTGTCTCTTGAGAAATCAAAAGGGCTTATTTTATCAAATGGAGAATTTGGAGAGAGGCTTGTTGACCATGCGAAAAGAGTGGGACTAGAATTTGAACTCGTAAAATTTCCTTGGGGAGAGGAATTTAGCTACCAAAAAATAGAAAAGATCATAGAGAATTCTCAGATAGAATGGTTATGGTTTGTACATTCTGAAACTTCAACAGGTGTGCTCAACGACATGGAAATGCTGAGAAATATATGTAATGCTGTCGAGGTGCGGATGTGCGTAGATTGTGTTAGCTCTGTAGGTTTAGTTCCTATAGATTTATGTGGCGTTTATCTGGCATCTGGTGTAAGTGGTAAGGGATTGGCCTCATATCCTGGGCTATCATTTGTTTTCTATAATCACGAAGTAGCACCTTCAAATTCAATCCCACGATATTTAGATTTAGGTTTTTATGCGAAAGCCTATGGTGTTCCGTTTACATTATCATCAAATCTAGTTTATGCTCTCGGGGAATCACTTGAAGCTATTGATGTTGTTGATCGATATCGAGAGGTCAAGGAACTAACTACTTGGACCAGAGAAAAGGTTGCTGAGATGGGGTTTGATATACTAGCAAATGAAGAATATTCTATGCCTGGCATTATAACTATCTCACTTCCCAAGTGGCTGGACTCTGAGGATATAGCGCAGGGGCTTCATGGTAAAGGCTTTTTGGTTCATTGGAGAAGCAGCTATTTGACCAGTAATAACTGGTTACAAATTGCTCTTATGGGAAGACATAAAAAAGAGGAAATATTTCCAATTTTTGAATTGTTGTCTAATTTGAAAAACCCTCTTAGTAAAGCTTTATAGATTTTGATTTTTAATATTCTTTGACGAATCGTTCTTAAAGTTTTATTATTTTTTTAACGGCATAAAAGAGGAGTACCTATAATGGCAAATTTAGTTGATCGTATGGTTAGAGCATCAAAGCTTGATGCGAATTTATATGAAGAAGTAGAAGCTGATAAGAGTGCTATGAGTCAAGCGGTGGCGGTTGTTGTTCTCTCTAGTATTGCAAGCGGCATAGGAACAATTAGCGTGTTAGGTATTAAAGGTCTAATAATTGGAACAGTCTCAGCACTAATAGGATGGTTTGTATGGGCATTCCTAGTTTTCATTATTGGCACAAAGCTACTGCCAGAGCCTCAGACCAAATCTGATATGGGTGAGCTGCTTAGGACCATAGGATTTTCAAGTTCTCCGGGTGTGCTAAGGGTTTTTGGATTTATACCATTAGTAGGACCAATAATCTCATTTGCTGCAGGAATATGGATGCTAGTTGCTATGATAATTGCTGTAAGACAAGCACTTGATTATAAAAGCACCTGGCGTGCAATTGGTGTATGCGCAATAGGATTTATCATATATATTTTTGTAATAGCTTTTATCTTATCATTTATGGGACTTCCAAATATGATGGCAAGTTAATCTTGGTATTTCCTGATAAGAAGAACACAATCAACTCATAATAGGAGTCAGATATCATTGTTTCTTTCCCGAATTATTAGAGCTTTATCGCTAGACCCAAATCTATACGAAGAGGTAGAGAACGATAAGACCTCTATCGTGCAGGCTATGGTTGTTGTGCTGCTCTCATGTATTGCAGCAGGACTTTATACTTATGACTACGGTGGTGCAAGAGGATTAATAGTAGGAACCATTGTTACTTTTGCAGGATGGGTTCTTATGTCTTTCCTTATCTATCTTGTGGGTACAAAACTTTTCCCCGATACTGAGACAAAAACTGATGTTGGAGAGATTTTACGAGTGCTTGGTTTTGCCGCGGCTCCCGGGATTTTTATATTGCTTGCTCTTCTTCCAGTAATAAACAAAATCGTTTGGCTACTTATTCTAGTTATATGGGTTTGGAGGTTTGCAGCAATGGTAATTGCTATACGGCAGGCTTTAGATTTTAAGAATACGTGGAGTGCAATCTGGGTTTGTGTAGTTGGACTTTTTGCTTATCTACTTGTCTATCTAATCTTGCTTGCTTACGGGCTTCCGAAACCAATATGGAATTAGACTTATCCTCTGGCTTTAGCAGCTTTTTTGGCTTCATCTTTTAGAATTTTGTAATCAATGCTGTCTATAAGAGCTTTCCAGCTTGCCTCAACTATGTTTTCAGAAACGCCTACAGTGCTCCAGTCACTCTCACCGTCGCCAGATTCAATAAGCACCCTTACTACAGCATCTGTACCTTGTTTAGTGTTTAGCACACGTACTCTGTAGTCTTTTAATTTAACTTCTTTTAGGCTAGGGTAGAATCTTTCAAGGGCTTTTCTAAGAGCCTGATCCATAGCGTTTACGGGGCCGTTCCCCCTAGCAACCATGTGCTCAGTTACTCCGTCAACCTGCACTACAATTGTGGCCTCAGTGGATGGATCTTCATCGTCTACTCTTTTCTCAGTTATGGTTCTTGCGCTTTCTAAGTGAAATGGCTTTCTATATTCTCCAATCGCTTTTCTGACCAGAAGTTCAAAGGATGCATCGGCTCCCTCAAATTCGTATCCTTGGTTCTCAAGCTTTTTAAGTTCATTTAATATGGCAATAACTCTCTCATCCTTGGGATCAATATCCACACCAAGCTCTTTGGCTTTATATAAAATATTACTTCTGCCGGAGAGGTCTGATATCAGAATACGTCTTCTGTTTCCAACAATATCTGGTTTTATATGCTCGTATGTAGTTGGGTCCTTCATCACAGCGCTCACGTGAATACCACCCTTATGAGCAAAGGCGCTCTCACCAACAAATGCATCATGTTTTATTGGAGGCAGGTTCGTAAGCTCATGAACAAAGTGTGAAACGTCATATAGGTTTTTAAGTTCATCGTCATCAAGACAATCTATATCTAATTTCAGTTTTAGGTTTGGTATGATTGAGCAAAGGTTTGCGTTTCCACACCTCTCTCCATAACCATTCATTGTTCCTTGAATCTGTCCTACACCGCCTCTTACGGCATAAAGAGTGTTTGCAACTCCAAGCTCACCGTCATTATGCGTATGAATTCCAAGAGTTGGATTATCCAACTGTGAATTTACTTCTCCGACAATGGACTCTACTTCCCAAGGCATTGTGCCGCCGTTTGTGTCGCATAGTACAATAACGTCAGCTCCCGCATCTTGAGCAGCTTTTATAGCCTGTATAGTATATTCAGGATTGTTCTTAAAACCGTCAAAGAAGTGCTCGGCATCAAAAAATACTTCATCCACATGCTTTTTAAGATAAGTCACAGAGTCATGAATAACTTCCAAATTTGCATCAAGAGATATCTTTAGAGCCTCGGTTACATGAAAATCCCAGCTTTTTCCGACTATTGTTACAGCAGGGGTCTCTGCTTGCAAAAGTGCCTGAATGCTAGCGTCTTCTTCACAAGTAATTTTTGCACGTCTTGTGCTTCCAAATGCAGCAATTTTTGCTTTTCTTAACCTAAGTCTCTTGGCTTCTTCAAAGAACCCTTCATCTCTTTCATTTGAACCAGGCCAGCCGCCTTCAATGTAGTGAACTCCGAGTTCATCCAATTTCTGAGCGATGCGTAGCTTATCGTGAATAGAGAAGGAAATACTCTCTCCCTGTGTCCCATCTCTAAGCGTTACATCATATATTTTTACTGCGCTATCACTCATTTCTCTTCTCCCAATTCAAATGCTTCGTGCAGTGTTCTTACTGCAAGCTCTGTATATTTCTCTTCTATTACACAGGAAATTTTAATTTCCGATGTACTAATCATCATAATATTGATTCCTTCTTTTGCAAGTGCTGAAAACATCGTTGTAGCAACTCCGGAGTGGGTTTTCATTCCGACTCCAACTAAGGATATCTTAATTATTTTATCATCAGATACAACGCTTTTAGCACCAAGTTTCTTTGCAACCTCATCGGTAATTATAATAGATTTTTTAAAGTCTGTCCTGGGTACGGTAAATGTCATATCTGTATGCCCTTCGATACTGATATTTTGAACTATCATATCGACCACTATCCCACTTTCAGCAAGTGGTGTAAATATTTCAGCTGCAATACCTGGGCTGTCAGGCACACCTGTGATAGTGATTTTTGCCTGATTTTTATCAAATGACACCCCTGAGATAAGTATATTTTCCATATTCGACATTTCTTCTGTCTCCTCTACTACCCATGTTCCCTCATTATCCGGTTTTGATGTAGGTCTTACATGAAGCGGAACATTATATTTTTTTGCAAACTCTACAGCTCTTGCTTGCAGTACTTTAGAGCCGAGGCTTGCCATCTCGAGCATTTCTTCATATGAGATTTTGTCTAGTTTCCGAGCTTTTGGTACCATTCCAGGATCGGTTGTATAAATGCCGTCAACATCATCTTTATACAGCTCACATGAATCTGCATCTAAGGCAGCTGCAAGAGCAACTGCTGAAAGATCAGAACCACCCCTGCCAAGAGTCGTAACATTTCCGTTATGATCAACACCCTGAAAACCGGCAACTACAACGATATGCCCGTCAGAAAGCGCCTCCTTTATTCTTTCAGCATCTATTCTAACTATTTTAGCTTTTGAGTGAGCATCATCAGTGATAATACGTACTTGGTGTCCTTGAAAAGAAAGCGCATCATGACCCATAGACTTAATAGTCATAGAGAGTAACCCTGAGGATACCTGCTCCCCGCTTGATGTGATCACATCAAGCTCCCTCTCATCTGGTGGGTCCATGACCTCTAGACACAACTTTACCAGCCTGTCTGTCTCCCCTGCCATTGCAGAGACCACAACAAGTAGATCATTGCCTTTTTTCATTGTGTTTACGACGTGTTCAGCAACCCATCTAATCTTATCTAGATTAGAGACGCTTGTTCCGCCGTATTTCTGAACGATGATACCCATTCTTTATTACCTTCTATTTTAATTACTCTTTTTGTAACAGAGTCATCACTGTTGGACTCTGGAATTTTTATGTCAATTTTTATAGCGTGCTCAGGAAAAATGCCAGGAATCCTGTCTGCCCACTCTACTGCACAAACTCCATTTCCAAAAAAATATTCGTCATAACCTATACCTATAAGCTCATCTTCATCAGAGAGCCTATAGAGATCAAAATGATAAAGAGGAATATCGCCCTCATAGTAATTCATAATTACAAATGTTGGGCTATTTGGCTCCTCTGCTAACCCAAGGCCCTTTGCAATGCCCTTTACTAGCACCGTTTTACCGGCTCCCAAATCGCCTACGAGGGCTATAATACTACCGGGGTTTAGAGATTTTCCAATAATCTCACCAAGTTTGAGTGTTTCTTCACTACTGTTTAGATATATTTTCACGCTTTCCGTCTCTGCCATATTATTTTAAGTTTTTGAATTAAATTTAGTGGATTTCTGTAATAATATCGTTATCCATCATCGACAACTTTTTAAAAGCTTTTGGTAACGTATTGGCAACATCACTAGCTATTATACCTACTTCTCCAATTTCTTCGGCAATAATGTCGCCTGAGAGACCATGTATAAATACCCCTAATTTGCAGGCATCCGCCGGGTCTAATCTTTGTGCCAGTAGACCTCCAATGATTCCTGTTAGCACGTCTCCCATACCACCTGATGCCATACCGGCGTTTCCAGTGGAGTTAATAAAAATTTCACCTGAAGGAGTTGAGATAATAGAGCGAGCGCCTTTTAGGACTAAATATACATTGTATGTTGATGAAAAATCTAATGATACTGCTATTCTGTCTGCCTGCACATCATCGGTAGATATCTGGGCTAGTCGAGCCATTTCTCCTGGGTGGGGAGTAAGTACGACAGGAGCTTTTGCTTCATTTAGTATCTTAGGGTTGTCTCCAATAAGAGTTAGTCCATCTGCATCAACAAGAATAGGAACTTCGCTAGATCTAATAATTTCATAGAGAAATTGCCGTGTTTCATTAGTTGTAGATATACCAGGACCTATCGCTACTGCAGTTTTTCTATCTTTGATAATCTCCAGTACTCTCTCGACAGACTCTTCACCGAAGGTCTGTAATGCAGTCTCTGGAAGAGGCTCTGTCATTGCCTCAGTGGTTTTCTGCTCCATTATAGGATTTAGGCTCTCAGGTATTCCTACAGTTACCAATCCTGTTCCGGTTCTCTGTGCTCCTAGGGCACTTAGAGTGGCGGCTCCTGATTTTCCAGGAGATCCAGCAACAATAAATAGATGTCCATATGTCCCTTTGTGCGTGTCCTGGTATCTAGGCTCTAATATGTGGTCTACAGACTCGCTTAGCAGAAGCTCGTACGGGATATCGTCCTCAAGAGATTTAGGAGTGGCAATGTCGGCTACATATATTTCACCTGCATACTCAACTCCTGGATAAAT
>JABAHR010004525.1_pt2 | contig 16619 bp, 11 predicted proteins | sample 7062101 | NCBI WGS metagenome assembly JABAHR01 (sample SAMN14534553, study PRJNA622989) | marine sediment metagenome | biome: marine biome [ENVO:00000428]; feature: marine pelagic biome [ENVO:01000023]; material: deep marine sediment [ENVO:00002113] | place: India: Gulf of Kutch | collected... | reverse complement strand
ACGGGCTTTAACTCTATTTCGCAGATCTGAGGCGTTGTCATGGATCGTCTTGCCGAATTGTTTGCTCGCGTTGCAGACTCGGGGGTCTGCACGGCGGCAACGCTTCGTGAAAAGTTCCTGGCCTGCGGGATCCAGCCGGACGACTTCCGTCTGCGTCAGACCTGGCAGGGTCTCGACGAACTGGCGGAGCGTCCGATTGATCTCGAAACCTTCCGGCGGCTGGTCAGCCCCGAGCTGCTGATGGTGGCGCGGGTGTTGAATCAGCGCCTGATCGTGCCTGAATGGCAGGACTTCCAGCAGGACGTTCAGTACATGTACGACCAGGTCGCCGGCGATCGCAGCGGTGCCAATGCCGACTACATCCCGATCCTGCGGGATGCCGATCCGGAACGCTGGGGCGTGGCGGTCTGCACGGTCGACGGGCAGCGCCTGGCCATCGGTGATGTGGACGTCTACCACTCCATCCAGTCCGTCTCCAAGCCGCTCACCTACGCCTACGCGCTGGCCCGGGAGGGAGAGGAGTTCACCCATCAGTTCGTCGGCGTCGAACCGTCCGGAAGGCCTTTCAATGCCCTGGATCTCTTGCCGGATATGCGGCCGTACAACCCCTGCGTCAATGCCGGCGCGATCATGACGGCTGGCGTGGTGGCGTCCGGCGCGCCGGATCTGGATGCCCGTGAGATCACCACGCAACTGATGGAGCTCTGGGCCGAGCTTTGTGGCCGGTGCGCGCCCGTACGCTACAGCGAAGAGACCATGCTTTCCGAGCGCGCCAGCGCTTACAACAATTTCGCCATCGCCTACCTGTTGCAGGGCCGTCGTGGCCTGCCTCGCGATGTAGATCTGCACAAGATGCTGGATGTTTACCTTTCATCCTGCAGCATCGAGATGACAGCACGGATGCTGTCCATAGCGGCGGCTACGCTGGCGAACGGGGGCGTCTGTCCCATCAGCGGACGCCAGGTGCTTTCCGCCGAAATCGTCAAGAGGACCATCTCGGTCATGCAGGCGGCGGGCATGTACGACAGCGCCGGCCTGTTCACGTTGGAGGTGGGCCTGCCGGCCAAATCCGGCGTCGCCGGATCTGTCATGGTCGTGGTGCCCAACCTGATGGGATTCGCCACCTTCTCACCGCGGCTGGATGCCTCCGGGAATTCCGTGCGGGGCGTCAGTTTCTGTCGGCAGCTGGTTGAACGGTACAGTGTCCACGTGTACGACAACCTGTCCGGCGGCCGCTCGGGCTGCAAGCGTGATCCGCGCGTGTCCAGACACCAGCGCAAGCAGCGGGATCTCTCCGATCTGCGCTGGGGCATCGCCAATGGCGATCGCACCGCCCTGAGGCTGCGCGACATGATCCTGCACTGCATGGTGGATATCAGCCTGGCGGACGGCGAGCTGCAGGCTGCCGAGCTGGCCATCATGGAATCCGTGCACACCGAAATGATCGGTGAGCCAGCGCCGTCGGGTGCCCTGGAAGCGCTTGCCCGTTCGCGGGCAGACACGTCGGCCTGGGGCGCGGGTTCGCAGAACGGCCGAGATGCCGGCGCGGCGCCTTCGCCCTTCGATCGGCTGCTCGTCGAGCTCGGCGAGCAATCCAGCCTGATTGACGACCAGGCCCGCGAGATCATTCTCGAAACCGCCTTTCAGGTGGCCTGTGCCGACGGCATCATCGAAACGGAAGAGCAGGAGAAGCTGCGAGCCATCGCTGTCGCCCTGGGCATCCACGAAGCGGTGCTGGAGCTGGAGATCAACGCGTTCCGGCTCTCCCGGAGCGCTCAGCCCGTTTGACGCCGAGCGAACGGCCCGTTGGATTCTCCGGGAGGGCGGTGTGGACCGCCCCTGTGTTGGCGAACTAACATTGCCATAGTCAAACCGTCACGGAGACCAGGGCCATGGCAGCTGTCGTCGAAGAAATTCCCTCCCACCTGCGCGGTAACGGCCGGCCGATTACTGAGGAGCGCACCGTCACCGACCTGAAAGTGATCGGGTCGATTCCCCCGGAGCTGGATGGACGCTACGTTCGTAACGGCCCTAACCCATTGAGCGGCACCAGCGCACACCCGTTCTTCGGCGATGGCATGCTGCACGGAGTGCGGCTGCGCGACGGCAAGGCCCAGTGGTATCACAGTCGCTACGTGCAGACGCCGTTCATCTCGAGCCCGTCGGTTGACGTTCTCGATCCGTCAGTGATGTTGGACATGCGGTCTTCGAAGGCGAATACCCACGTCGTCGGTCATGCCGGCAGGATTCTCGCTCTCGAAGAAGGTCACTTTCCCTACGAGGTGGACGCGGATCTGAATACCGTGGGCCCAGTCGACTTCGACGGTGTTCTCACCGGCTCGTTTACCGCGCACCCGAAGATTTGCCCCGTAACCGGTGAGATGCTGGCCTTCGGCTACTCGGCGTTCGAGCCGTATCTTCGTTATCTTCGCGTCGCAGCCGACGGCAGGCTCGTTCAATCCGAGAACATCACCGTTGGCGGCCCTACGATGATGCATGACTTCAACATCACGAAGAATTTCGTCATCTTCATGGATCTGCCCGCCGTCTTCGACATGAGTCTGGCCATGAGCGGTGACATGCCGATCCGGTGGGACGACAACTACCCTTCGCGCCTGGGCGTCCTGCCACGCAACGGGACCGACGACCAGGTGACCTGGTACGACATCAATCCGTGCTACGTCTTCCATCCCATGAACTCCTACGAGGACGGCGACGCCATCGTGCTCGACGTTGCCCGTTTCGATCATATCTGGCGCGAGTCGGCGATGGACTTCCCGCCGCCGCGGCTCTGGCGCTGGACGATCGACACCGCGACGGGCAGCGTGCGCGAAGAGCAGATCGACGACCGAGCGGCGGAGTTTCCCCGGGTCGCAGACAGCATGATCGGTCAGCGACATCGATACGGCTACATGATGGCGATGCCCGCCGGCGAGCAGGGGGATCCCGCAACCCAGTCAGGCGCCATTCTGAAGTACGACCGGGAAACCGGCAGCCGTTCGGAGATCGAGCTCGGCCGGGGCCACACCTGCGGCGAGGCCGTATTCGCGCCGGCGGCGGATGCCAAGGCCGAGGATGACGGCTACCTGATGACCTACGTCTACGATGCCGATACGGACGCCAGCCGGTTCGTCATCATGGACGCTGCCACCATGGACGATACGCCGGTCGCATCGATCGAGCTGCCCCGGGTTCCTAATGGATTTCACGGCAGCTGGATTCCGAGTTCCGTAGCCGGCTGAGGGGTCATCCGCTCCGGGGCGCGGCAGGCAGAAGGGGGAGGGAGTCCTGGCCGATCTGACACGAGCAGTCCTTTTGCTGGCCGACATCCAGCCGGATTTCATGCCAGGCGGCAAGCTGCCAGTCGCAAACGGCGCCGACATCCTGACCGGTGTCAACAAGCTGCTCGACGCGGAGCTGTTTCCGCACACGGTCGCTACCCAGGACTGGCATCCGCCCGGACACATCTCCTTTGCGAGTTCCCACGACGGTCGGGCCCCGTTCGAGGTGATCTCTTTGTACGGCGAAGATCAGGTGCTGTGGCCCGATCACTGCATCCAGGGCACCGATGGCGCCGCCCTGCATGCCGACCTCCATCTGAAGAACGTGGACATGATCGTCCGCAAGGGATGGGATCCGCGGGTCGACTCCTACAGCGGCTTCCGTCACAACTGGAACGAAGCGGGGAAGCGCCCACCCACTGGATTGGGCGGCTATCTGTCCGAGCTCGGTATCGAAGACGTCTATGTCTGTGGCCTCGCCCGGGACGTCTGCGTGACGTGGACGGCCGAGGATGCGGCCACGCTCGGTTTCAACGCGACCGTGATCTGGGACCTCACCCGTCCGGTGGAGGCGGCGAGCGATGACGAGGTGCGCCGCGTCCTGGCGGCTTCAGGCGTGCGGATCGTCGAGTCGGCAGAGCTTTGGGGTAGCGCGTGAAAGCCCCGGCCGGCGATTGGCGCCAAAGCCCCCTGCTGACCGACCTGTATCAGCTCGTCATGCTCCAGGCCTACTTCGACAGCGGCATGAACGAGACCGCGGTGTTCGAGTTCTTCGTCCGTCGGCTGCCGCCGGAGCGTAACTACCTTATCGCCGCCGGCCTCGAGCAGGTGCTCGATTATCTGGACGCGCTCGCCTTTTCCGAAGACGACATCGCCGCGCTCGAACAGACCGGACTGTTTGGTGGTCCGTTCCTCGAGAGTCTCAAGACGTTCCGCTTCAGCGGTGACGTGGACGCCATGCCGGAAGGCACCGTGTTTTTCCCGGACGAGCCGGTGCTGCAGATCACCGCCCCGCTACCGCAAGCCCAGCTCGTCGAAAGCCGCATCATGAACCTGCTGCACCTGCAAACGCTCATCGCCTCGAAGGCGGCAAGGTGCATGCATGCGGCTTCCGGACGATTGCTGGTGGACTTCGGCATGCGACGCGCGCACGGGGCAGAGGCCGCCGTTCTGGCCGCCCGTGCCAGCTACCTGAGCGGCTTCTCCGGCACCGCCACCGTGCTGGCGAGCACGCTCTACGACATCCCCGCTTACGGCACCATGGCGCACTCGTTCATCCAGGCCCACGACAGCGAGCAGCATGCCTTCGAAGCCTTCGCGAGAAGCCACCGCGGCACCGTCACGCTCCTCATCGACACCTACGATCCCGCAACCGGCGCCCACCGGGTCGTCGATCTGGCCAACCGGCTCGCCCCGGACGACATCGCCATCGATTGGGTAAGGATTGACAGCGGCGATATGGAAAGCGTTTCCCGCCAGGTCCGAAAGATCCTCGACGACGGGGGTTGCCAGACGATCCGCATCTTTGCCAGCGGAGGACTGGACGAGCAGCAGATCGACGCCCTGGTCCGGCAACAGGCGCCCATTGACGGCTACGGTGTGGGCACGACCCTCGACGTGTCGGCGGACGTGCCCGCCCTGGACTGCGTCTACAAGCTCCAGGAATACGCCGGGGTGCCGCGCCGTAAGCGCTCTGAGAGCAAGGCGACCTGGCCCGGACGCAAGCAGGTCGTGCGCCGGCTGGATGACGCGGGGATCATGGTCGGTGACGTGGTCACGCTGATGGGTGACGGGCAGCCGGGGGTCGTGCTGCTCGAGCCGATGATGCGAGCCGGTCAGCGGGTCGCGCCTCCGGAGCCGCTGCCGCGCCTGCGCGAGCGCACCGCCGAGTCGCTGGCCAGCCTGCCCGCGCACCTGCGCGCGCTGGATGAGCGGGCGGCGTACCCGGTCACCATGTCCCCAGCGCTGCGTCGCCTGACGAGCGAAACCGATACCCGATTTTCGTGACGCCGCGAGGCCGAGCGGGGCACCCGCCTGCCAACCATCGCCAGTCGCCCCCGGAGTTGGCTATTCTTCCGGTCGTGCCAGTGAGGAACCGACAGATGCGCAACGAGCGCCCAGCAGGAGACGACCAGGATGCCTGACCTCAGCGGGAAAACTTTCATCATTACCGGCGGTAACGGCGGCATAGGCCTCGGCATGGCCGAAGGCATTGCAGCTGCCGGGGGAGGCGTTGCCATCTGGGGGCGCAAGGAGGAGAAGAACGCGGAAGCGCTCGAGCAGCTCAAGGTATACGGAACCCCCGCGTTCGCCTACGTCTGCGACGTCAGTGACGAGATGGCTGTGATTGAGACTCTGAAGCGATCCACCGACGATCTCGGGCGGCTCGACGGCCTCTTCGCCAACGCCGGCCGCGGGGGCGTGGGCAAGAAATTCGTCGACATGACCCTCGAGGACTGGCGGGCGGTCATGGCGGTGAATCTCGATGGGGTGTTCCTGACCCTGCGCGAAGCGGCCCGGGTGCTCATCGAGCAGGGCGAGGGCGGGAGCCTGGTGGCCGTCTCCTCCACTTCGGCCATTCACGGGGCGGCGGGCAACGAAGCCTACGGCACGGCCAAGACCGGACTCAACGGACTTGTCCGCGCCCTGGCGGTGGCATTTGCCCGCTATGGAATCCGGGTGAATTCCCTGCTGCCTGGCTGGACGAAGACCGACCTGGCAATGAGCAGTTATCAGAGCGAGAAATTCCGCACCGTCACGACCAACCGGACTCCCGTCAGGCGCTGGGCGGACCCCGCCGAGTTTCGGGAGATCGGTGCTTTTCTGGCAGATCCGAGCCTAACCTTCCACACCGGACAGGAAGTCTGCGTGGACGGCGGCTACACGGTGTTCTAACCCGCATGGCCACACTCTTTGGGAGCTGGTCGCTGCAGCGCGTCCCGCGCCCGGCGTTACCGCCGGGAGGTATGTATACTTTCAAAAAAAACTTCGCCCGAATCATCGGGTGAGGGTCCAGGGGAGTCTTACTGCGCGTGTCAACGAACAAGCCGGCCGAGGTAGCCGTTATAGGCGGTGGTTGCGCTTCGATGGCCGCCGCGTTCGAATTGTCCCGTCCGGAGCTCCAAGGCAAATACCACGTCACGGTATACCAGGTGGGGTGGCGTCTGGGTGGCAAAGGTGCTTCGGGTCGCGGTCCTGCCGACCGCATCGAGGAGCACGGATTGCACATCTGGCTCGGGTTCTACGAGAACGCATTCCGGCTCATGCGCGAGTGCTACGCCGAGCTCGACAGAGACCCTAGAACCCACCGGATTGCCAGTTGGACGGACGCCTTCTTTCCGGACGCCCATGCCGGCGTCGCGGATCTGGGCCCTGAGGGATACTGGTCAAACTGGACGGCTTTCTTCCCGCCGGCGGAAGGGCTGCCCGGCGATCCTCTCTCGACCCACAATCCGTTTACGCTCAACAATTACGTGGTCCGCACGCTTCGCCTTCTGCGCGCGCTCATCCTGGGCCTCAGGGGAAGTGGGCAGGCAGCAGACCCGGACGCCCCCGATGAGCCTGCGGCACCGGATACCGAAGCGGCTTTGGCCAGCATGTTGAGGTTTTTGGAGGTGGGCGTATTGATATCCACCGCCGCCGTCGTCGAGGCGATCAAGGTCCTCGAGGTCGTTCTCCGATCGGTTGCTGACTATCCACACGGCCTGCTGGTCCGCTTCGTGGAGCTTGTTGCCACTAGTGCCCGCCGCCTGCTCGAGGGAGCCGTCAGAAGCGACGAGGCCGTCCGTTTGCGCTGGGAGATCATCGACCTGGTGATTGCCATCGTGCTTGGAGCGGTCCGCTTCCGGCTGCTGACCGATCCGAAGGGTTTAGATTGCATCAACGATTGGGAATGTCGGGATTGGCTGATGGAAAACGGCGCATCGCCGCGTTCCGTTGACTCACCGTTCGTGCGCGGGCTTTACGATCTGGCGCTTGCCTACGAGGCGGGAGATCCCGAACGTCCGGGTTTGGCTGCGGGACAGGCCATTCGCGGATCGCTGAGGATGTTCTTTACTTACCGGGGCTCGCTGTTCTGGAAGATGCGCGCGGGAATGGGCGATATTGTGTTTGCGCCTTTCTACGAGGTTCTGAAATCTCGCGGCGTGACCTTCAAGTTCTTCCATCGGCTGCAGAACGTCCAGCTCGCCGATCCCAGGACGCTGGCCCCTGGAGAGAAGCGCTTTGTGGAGGCGCTGGAGTTCGACGTTCAGGCCGACATCATCGGGGGAGATGATTACGAGCCGTTACGCGACGTAAACGGCCTGCCTTGCTGGCCATCGCAACCGGATTACGCGCAGATCGTGAACGGCGAGGCGCTGGCGGCGGCGGGCTGGGATCCAGAGTCTCACTGGGATTCGCACAAGTCTCGCGCCCTGAAGCTCCAGGTTTCCCGGGACTTCGATTTCGTCGTGCTTGGTATCGGCGTTGGCGCCGTTCCTTACGTGTGCCGGGAGCTGGTCGAACAGGACGAGCGATGGCGGATGATGGTCGACAAGGTGAAGACCGTGGCGACCCAGGCCTTTCAGATCTGGATGCGGGAGGACATGCGCCAGCTTGGCTGGAAGGAGCCTCCGATCACCCTGTCGGCATTCTGCAAACCGTTCGACACCTGGGCCGACATGACCCATCTGGTCACCGAGGAGAGCTGGCCCGAGGTTCCGAGATCGATCGCATATTTCTGCAATGTGCTGGCGGATCCGGAATCGCCTGATGAAGAGCTTGATTCGAGTTATCCACTCAGGCGTCGGGCAGAAGTGCGAGACAACGCGATTCGCTTTCTGAACGAGAAGATTGGCGACCTCTGGCCGGGTGCCGTTGCGAAAAGAGGTTTCCGTTGGGCCTTGCTGCTGGACCCGGCTCTGCGCGACGGCAGCGACGAGAACCACTTCGAGACTCAGTACTGGACCGCGAACGTCAACCCTTCCGATCGATATGTGTTGGCGTTGCCGGGGAGTATGGACTATCGTATTTCTCCGCTGGACAACACCTACGACAACATGACAGTCGCAGGCGATTGGACGGACTGTGGTTTCAACGAAGGATGCGTGGAAGCTGCGGTCATGTCGGGAAGGCTTGCTGCTCATGCAATTTCCGGTTGGCCGGCCTTGGGGGAGATCATAGGTTATGACCATCCGTGACAACGGTGAGTCGGAAGGGGCTCGCGTCGAGCGTCTTTGTCGCGAGGACCCGGAACGCACCGAACCGATCCGTTCAGCAAAGCACCACGTCGAAGCCAATGGCGGTTGGGGCGAGTCCGTGACTGGGCGACCAAGTGTCGAACAGGACGGCGCCGAAGCTGGCGATGGCTTGGACGTCGTCGACCATGGTGTGCGCCTGGGTTACAAGATCATCGAGGAGCAGATCCTCAAGGGACGCAAGCTTGCCGAGCAATGGCACTCGCCGGACACCGGAAGAAGAAACGGTGAGGACTGGCCTCGCGTGCTCGACAGGCTGCTCAACGTCTACCGCGACCTCGGGTCCGTCTGGATGGACGCGACCGAGTCAATATTTTCCAGGGTTGCCAGTCAGGCAATGGAAGACGGCGTTGAGGGTGGTGAGTCGCACGCTAGCACGGGGCAGAGAAAAGTTGATCTTGCCGTGACGGTCAGGTCTCAGAAGAAGGTGCGAATCGAGCTCGATCTGCAATCGAGCTCGACGTGCAATCTGAGCGTTCCTGCGCTGCATGGTCTGGATCCCGCCGCGGAACCGCTGACCAGCGTGCGCTTCCTGCCACGATCGTCCGGCAAAGGCCCGGAACTCGAGGTTGAGGTCCCCGACGACGCGCTTGCCGCCACCTATACCGGTGTCATCGTCAACGCGGATACCAACGAGCCCAGGGGAACCCTGTGCCTGCAGGTTCTGGATTAAGCATTGTCCGCGCAATCGACGGAAATCTCCGAAGACCTGGTGAGCGAGGTAATGCAGGAATATGGCCGCATCACCCGGGAGGCGGTTGAGAGATACCTGCCGCGCGGGACGCCCAAGCGGCACCTCTACGACCCCATCGCAGACTATCCGCGGCGAGGTGGCAAAATGATGCGGCCCAGCATCTGCATTGCCAACGCCAGGGTTTTTGGAGCGAACCTGGAAGACGCGCTCAGCTCTGCGGTTGCCATCGAGCTGCTGCACAACGCGCTGCTCATTCACGACGACATCCAGGACGAGAGTGAAGAGCGCAGGGGCATTCCCACGCTTCATAGGCTCTACGGCGTGCCTCTGGCAATCAATGCCGGCGATACGTTGGCAATGCTAAGCCTCCGCCCGATGATCGATAACGTCGCGACCATCGGGCCCAGGGTCTCCACCGCCATCATGGAAGAAGCCCAGCACATGGCGCTCGCGTCTGCCGAGGGCCAGGCAATGGAGCTTGGCTGGATCCGGGACAAGCGCCTCGACCTCGGGGACGAGGACTACCTGGAGATGGTGCTGAAGAAGACCTGCTGGTTCGCGACGATCTTTCCCAGCCTGGTAGGCGCGCTGATCGGCACCCGCCAATCGACGGGCCGGGAGCAGTTACTGCGATTCGGCTTCTTTCTGGGTGCCGCCTTTCAGATTCAGGACGACGTCATGAATCTCTTAGCGGATGAGCGTTACGGGAAGGAAATTGACGGCGACATTTACGAGGGTAAGCGCACCATCATGCTGCTGCACGTTTATCGGTGCGCGAGCGCTGACGAGAAACGCCTCCTGACTGAGATGATGGCGTTGCCCCGAGAGGAACGTTGCCGGGAAAAAATCCGCTGGGTTCGCGATCTGATGGATCTTTACGGTTCCATCGAGTACGCCAAAGGGATCGCCCACGGGCTTGCTGGCGCCGCCCTGCATGAGTATTCGGGGATCTACGGAAGTCTGCCTGCTTCCCGTGATCGGGAGTTCATACGCAGGTTGGCAACGTGGGTGTTCGAGAGGACGAGTTGAACAGAGGGTCGCAATGAACGCAGACGCACCACGGTACACGAACCCGACGAGGTTTAACTCGGCCTCGCTGCCGGCGGTGCCACCCTTCGGGATGAAGAACGTGACCTGTCGCGCCTTTCCGTTGAAGGCGAACATCGCGGTCCTGAACTCGTTCTGCGACGCGTACCTGAACATGGACGTGCCGCCGGAGATCGCGCACTTTCGCCCAACCCTGCCGTACGTGTATCTGTTGGCACTCGATTACGGCGCGATGTCTCCGGAAGCGATCGAGGTCCAGAATCTGGGCTGGGTCGCCCAGCATGAGCTCTTGTTCATGGTGCCGCTTCAGCAATGGCGGCGAGAGAACGGACGCATGGTCTTCAAGAACTGGGCCTGCGTGTCACCTTTCATCTTCGTCGACGATGCCATGTCCCAGCGCACGGGCCGGGAGGTATACGGCTGGCCGAAGGTGCTTGGCCGGATCGAGCCGGAAGTGCCCATGTGGGCGCGGGACCCGCGGCGCGCGTCGAACGTTTTCAATATGAGCGTGCACGTATTCCCGAGAACGTTCGCGGGAGATATCCAGGAACAGAGGCTGCTGGTCGACATTCACCGGGATTCTCCGCCCTCGCTGCTCACCCTGCCGCTCGACGCCAGCAACGTCTGGAACCCGTTCAACATCTTTTCCAGCGCGGTGGAGTCAGGCGTGAATCTCAGCGTCGAGGCGCTGGACATGCTGTTTGCGCTGAGAGCACGAGGCTATCGAACCAATCGGTCGCCCCGCACTTTGATGGAGATGTCCTCTGAGCTGGTCCGGAAACTCCGGGACATGCTGCCGGACATCCCCTGGACGCCCAACGCGGAACTGGCGGCAAGCGTCAAGCAGGGCAACGTCGAGCAGCTCGGCATCGAGCAGGTAACCCTCAAGCAGTTTCAGGATGCGGAAATGCCGCTCAATGCCTGTTACCAGGCCATCATCACGTCGACAATGGCGATCGATCGATTGAACGCTTTCGGGTTTCTCGGTGACATCAATCTTCTGCGAGGAGACACATCCGGAGGTTTTACCGTTCGTATTCACCGCTACGATGCCCAACCCATCATCGACACTCTGGGTATCGAAGTAGCCAACGAGGAAGAGGCGGATGACGGGACCCGAATAGCGATCATCAAGCCCACCTTGCCCTTCTGGACAGACGTCGATCTCAACTATGGAAAGGGCAGGGGTCTGTGCTCGCGGATACCAAAGACCGTCAATATGCCGGAGATCGTCTGGCGGGACGGCGATCTCAATCCGGTCGAGAATTCGGGCGCCGCTAAGCTGGATCGGATTCCGTTCAACACCACCCGCGGCGCGGCTACCCAGACCGTCGCAGGGCCGTTTCACTTCCCGGACGCCACGATTCAGGTATATCCCCTGCTCGCCGATCAGAACTGTCTCCAGGACTGCGTGGATGAGTACGTCAACGCGGCGGCAGGCCCTTCGGGCTTCGAGTTCGAGGTGCTGGGGTCATACGCTTACCTGATGATCAACGTCTGTGGTGACCGCAACGGTGAGATGTGGTCGGAGACGAACAACATCGGATCCTGGGCCGAGCGCGAGGTGTCGTTCTGCATACCGGTGAAGTGGTACAAGGTCAACTGTCAGTGTGGGGGCGAGACGTGTGCCTGCCGCGATCGATGCAGGTGCAAGGAGGAAGAGAAGACCGAGGGCTCATGCAGATGCCGGGACCTGCAGTCGGTCGCAATCGTCGAGCCCTTTGTCTTCGAGAACAGCGGTCGCGCCGTGCTGACGTCCAGAGAGATCAACGGTCGGGCAGCCGTCAAGGCGACGATCGACAGTCCGGCGGACGTCTGGATGGACGGGACGAGCGGGCCGAACAAATCCCGACGCTACATGAAGTTGGATACCGAGGTTTTTCCCGCGCTAAATTTGGGTCAGCGCGCGGAGCAGCGCACGCTGATCGAGATAGATGAAGACGACGTGCTGGGCTACACGGAGTCAATCGCCTGGCGCAAGGTGGCCGAGGATTGGGGCGACGGTCTCGTCGAGGAGCTCCTTCGCAAGGTCGCCATCGCCGAGAAGCACGAGTGCGAGTTGAAAAAGGCCAAGGCGATGGCGCTGGAAATCTTCGCGTGTAACCAGCCCATCAATTGGATCAACGTGAAGCAGTACCGGGATACCGACGATGCCGAGATAGCCTGCTACCAGGCCATCGTGCACACGACGAAGCGATTGACGAACATTTACGATGTCAGGGAGATCGAGTCCCGCATCCATGTCCGCCTGCATCGCTATCCGGGCCAACCGATCGCCGATACGCTCGGTTTGAAGATCAAGCACACCGAGTCCCGCGACGGTGAGGTCGTGCAGAATCTGCAGCCGATCAGGCCTTTCTGGATGCGGGTGTCCTACACCGCGGATCTAGGCAAGGTCCTGTGCTGGCGGAGCTCCCAGGAAGTCACGGTGACGCATCCCTGGTACCAGGAAACAGGGGTGCTCGGTCTTGCACGAGCGCAAGAGTCGGTGCCCGGGGGCTATGAGCATGGCTACTTCAGTGCGCCCGGCTACACCCGGATCCCGCGACGGTTGGGCGCGCGTGGTCCCGCGGAGGATTATTCTCTGACGAGTAGTTGCCCCGACAATGTGTGTTTCCAACATGAGGGCGACGCCGTGATCATGGATGTGCAAAGGGTGCCGACGACGGTCGAAGCCTGGATGCGGCTTGACCTGGTCAAGGAGCTCGAAAAGCTCGTTGAGAAAGGAAAGGGTCAATCGAAAGAGCTCGAGCGCCTTTCGAAACTGAACTCGCTGGAGGCTTTTGCCGACTCTCTATCAAGCGAGGAGCTGTATCAGCTTGTCGAGCGGATCATCAGTGAGCTCGACGAGAAAGGCCTTCTTGGCGACTTCGACAGCAACCGGGTCAGACGCCCTGACGCCACCGTCGCGATTGAGACGATCGGCGAGGTGCAGATGGTGATCGAAAGCCTGCTGAGTGACGAGTGGGGTCGATGGGGCGAACCGTTGCCGCGCTGGCGTCGCGAGATCGCGGCGGAGGTACAGGCGGGTGAGCACCAGACCCAAATGAAGGAGAACTTGAAGACCGCCTTAACGGACAAGCAAGAAGGAGCCGTGCTGGCAAGAGAAGAGCTGGCGGAAGCGATCTATCCCAAACCTGCGTTCTGCATTCGAGCCGACACCATCGCTTCCAGTGAGCAATTGAGCTGGATTCGCCGGCATCGGGACACTCTGACCCTGTTCGACGGAGAATGGTTGTACAAAGAAGAGCCTCCAGAATGCACCGAGCCGCCAAAGGACAGCCAACAGCCAGAAGAAGGCGAGCCGTGACAGGACCACTCGCCGCTAAATGACCAATGTCCTGATCTACGGCGCGACGGGGTTTACTGGTAGTGCCGTCGCACGCCAGGCCAAACAGGCCGGCCTCGACTTTCATATATCGGGCCGCAATCGTCAGCGACTGCAGGCACTTGGCGCGGAGCTCGACGTTCCTTTTATCGTCGTGGGGCTGGAAGACGCGAACGGCCTCGACAGGGTGCTCGCCGACTTCGACCTGGTGATCAACATCGCCGGCCCCTTCGTCGATACGGCGCGGCCGGTCCTGGAGTCCTGTCTGCGCACGCGGACGCACTATCTCGACGTTTCCGGAGAGCTGTCCTCTTTCGCGCTCGCGGAGCGATATCACGAATACGCCCGCGCTCGGGGGATCATGATCCTGCCCGGCGTGGGATTCGTCGTAGCCCCGTCCGACTGCCTGGCCGCACACCTCAAGCGCAGAATGCCGGACGCCGATACGCTGCGCTTTGCCTTCTCTAAAGTCGATCTGGTGTCGCGTGGTTCCATGCGAGCCATGTTTTCGCTCGTTCGGCGGGAGGTTTGTATCCGGCGGCACGGCGAGCTGACAACCGTCCCCGTCGGTCGGTTGGAACGGTGCTTCGATTTCGGCGACGGGCCCGAGATCAGCGCGGCGCTGAGCTGGGCGGACGTCATCACCGCCCACCACACGACCGGCATACCCAACATCGAAGCCTATGCGGAAATGAGCGTCCCGCTTCGCGGGGCCTATCAGCTGGGTGCATGGTTGGCCGAGCCTCTGCGGCTTCGTCCCGTACGCTGGGCGTCAGATCTGACGGTCGGGTTGTGGCCGGAGGGGCCCACAGAAGCGGCAAGGCAGAGCAAGTGGAGGACCATCGTTGCCGAGGTCGAGAACGTTGGCCGCTGGACGATGTCCTCCCGAGTCATCTTGCCGGATGGCTACAGCATCACGCCGCCCATAGCCATCCGCGCTCTGCAGAACGTGATGAACGGCCAGATCAGGCACGGCTTCACGACGCCGGCGCAGGTATTCGGCGCGGACTTCATGCTGGAGTTTCCGGACGTTCGTCTCGAGGATGTGGTGTAGGCGGCCGCGCCGCTATCGATCAGGCGCTCGCCGCGAGCAGCTGGCGCGCATCGTTCAGGTCGAACAGTTCCTCGCCGTGGCTTGTCAGCTCATCCGTCAGAGCGGCCAGGCGACTCCTGGTGTCGTCGGAGACGCCGTCATCTTCGCTTTGCAGCCTGGCCAGCGAGATCAGTGCCTGCAGTTCGAGAAGCTTCGCGCCCATGTGCCTCGCGACATCCACTGCGATGTGAAAGGACTCATTGGCGTTGCCCTTCCTTCCAATTGCCGCCTGCAGCTCGCCTCTGATTCTGTGCAGGGCCGGCTCGTAGATCCGTTCGTTGAGCTGCTCGACATGCTCGGACGCCTGTCGTAGCGCACTGTTGGCTTCTTTATGTTTACCGGCAAGCAGGTAGGTCTCGGCCAGGCAGCCGAGCAGAAAAGAACGGAAGAGCCGTGCCCCCGACAGCTGGTGGGCTTCCATATTCTTGTTCATGAAATCGATGCGATTGCCGATATCGGCGTCGTCGCTCGGAGAGAACGCGGAATAGATGTTGCTCAACCACAGCCAGAGGGCAAAACCATGCTTCTCGCAGATTCCTGCGGAGATTCCTGCGTGCAGATGCGCATCGTCCGCTGATCGCTGAATGTGCTCAATTGCGGAGTAGTAACTCTCCGCATAAGCCAGGTCGAAGGGTTTGTTCATGCGTTTTGCGAATTCTATTGCCTCTTCAATCAGCTCAGTGGCTCTCCTGCGCTCGCCTCGTAAGGAGCAAACCAGTGCCATCTGGGACAGGGCCGCCAGCAGAGGGTCCTGTTCGGTTGGATGCACATATTCCGAGCCGCCTTCCTCACGGTAGATGTGGGCTGTGCGCTCGAGCGCGGCCATGGCATCGTCGAGCTCTCCCCGATAGGCCTGTACGTAACCGAGCGCGTTGTAGCCCTCTATCAGGTAATCGCTGCGGAGATGGAGTTCACCAAGCTCGATGCACTGCCTGGCGAGCTGCTCGGCTCGTTCAAATTCGCCGCGGACAATGAAGAACGTGCACAGCCGGCGTTTCACTGCATACAAAGTATTAGGATCGCCAATCAGCTCGCAGAGCTGCAGGGCGCGAAGCTGCGTGTTTTCGACCTCCGGGGCCGCATATCCCTGCGAGGCGGAAAGGCTCAGCCCGTACTGGCCAAGCAGCACGAGCTCCAGGCGATGTCGATCGATCGTTTCCGGCAGGCCCTGGAGGAGGGCGAGAGCCTTTGAAAAATGATCGACGGCGTCGCCTTGCGCCGCCCGCTCCGCGGCCCGCTCGCCCGCCTTCTGCCAGTAGCCGATTGCGCGTTCGGATTCTCCCGCCTCGGACAGATGGCGCGCTACCGTCTCGGGCTGTCGCCCTGTGATTTCTGGAAATTCGGTTTCGAGCGCTTCTGCAACTCGTCGGTGTACGTTTGATCGCTCGACCAGCAGCATGGACTCGTAAGCTGCATCCTGCAGCAGGGCATGCTTGAAGCGATAAACGGGCTCGCTCAGATCCATGTTGCGTTGAATGATATTGGCGTCGATCAGACGCTCGAGAACAAGCCCTAGCTCCGTCGAGCGTATCTGGGTGGCGGCGGCCAGCAGGTCCACTGTGAAGTCCCGACCAAGCGCTGCGGCAACCTGTGCGACGCTCTTGTTGCTGTAGTCCCGATCCAGGCGCTCATGGAGAGAGGCCTGCAGCGATTCCGGTACCGTTGGCCTGTTTGCATTTTCGGCTGCCTCGCCGGACTCGATGACCGCACGGGTGAGCTCTTCGATAAAAAGGGGGTTCCCCTCGCTTCTGGCCAGGATTCCGCGCTTCGTCGAATCAGCGAGGATGTTGGGAGCGGCGATCTCCTCGAGGACTCTCAGGCTGTCGCTTTCCGAAAGCGGACCGAGCTCAACGACTGTGGAATTGGGCGCATCCTGCCAGGGCGGCGAAAATTCAGGCCGCGCGGTTACCAGAACCAGCACCGGTAGCTCTTCTATCGC